>ENA-OQBD01000660-OQBD01000660.1-human-gut-metagenome-genome-assembly--contig:-NODE-660-length-17951-cov-7.548979_pt1 | contig 17951 bp, 10 predicted proteins | sample MGYA00242742_ERZ504543 | MGnify/ENA primary metagenome ERZ504543 (study PRJEB26092, sample SAMD00036239) | human gut metagenome | host: Homo sapiens | study: EMG produced TPA metagenomics assembly of...
ATCCCATTCATTTGAAAAACTTACTCCATCACTATTCATTTCCGCTGATAAATTTTCAATCTCAAATTTCTGTGCATAGCAACACTATCTGCTGCTGATCAATCGTTACATTTATCGTTTCACTGCTATCTGTCTCTGCTGAACCTGACACAGTTACATTATAAGTAGCAGACATATCCACACCGAGCGGTACCGTTATCTCATATATTCCCTCTTCCATTTCAACATTAGGATATAATGTAGTCAGCCAATTAGAAGTTCCACTTAAATATGCCATCTTCTCCTCATCGCTTAACGCCATAAATTCATCATATGTCAAATCAAGATTATCAACTACATCCACATAATCAGTTGCTTCATCCACTTTTCCATCACTTACAAGTGTTTTAACCACACTCATATTTGCTGCATTCAATTTCTCTTTATCCGCATCCAAAATTGCTTTATATTTTTTAATATCAAGATTTCCGCCATTCGGATCAATTAACCCCGAAAGATCATCTATATATTTAACCCACAGGTTTCCTGTATTTATATACTGTGAGAGTTTTCCCATATATTTTGTGTCTACGCTTTGTACATTTGCAAATATTTCTTCTATCTGCCGTTTTGTTGCCTTGTTTTTATTGATCAAATTACTATAATAATTTCCAACACTATCTATACATCCCTTAATTCCCAACCGGCTAACTATATGCGGGAATACTGACATTATAAAATACTATTGTATTTGCCTATTTCTTCCCATCTTTGTTTTGATATATACTATCCACATATTGCAGGAGTTCCTGTTTTGCCTCGCCTGAAAAGTCTCGTACCATTGCATTATTCTCCTTATCATTCATTCTCATATAGGATATTGAAGGTAATGCGGCAAATGCCGCATTTACCTTCAAAAAATGACTCTGATTAGCCTCTTACTGCTGCGGCTCCTCTTGCATCATCGTCCTGTCTGTTCTGCATGTAGCTGTTGATGAAATTCAGAAATACTCTGTACAGCTTCTTCTACCTTATAAAGGGCAGGCTTGTATTCACTTTCGAATCTCTCGATGAATGCATCGGCTGTCTGGTTTGTCCATCCATCCTGTAACTGTCCATTCATATTTACGAGGGTTTTGATGACATCATCAATTGCTCCCGCCTGATTTGAGTATACTGATACTCCTGTTGTTAATACGTCATAATCGACTTTGTTAATTGCCATTTTCATTGGCCTCCTTTAAATTTATTTATGGTAAAACTGCTAAGCAGTATTCCATCATGATTGTCTGACAACTTTAATCTTTACCAATTCATTGTCCTTTATATAATAAGCATCCCCTGTCTCTATAGGTTTTGAATATTTTTTACTTGCACTAACTGAGATGTCACATATCTTAATATTACATACATCATCAAATACCATGTAATGCCTGTTATCTTTCACTATCTTAAGCATCTCAGGAGAATTAAAGCTGATAGAATTATTTTCTATATCTGGCATAAATACGAATATTTTCATGTTCTTATATTTACCGAGCCATTCCTTCATATATTTCATTATTTTATTATCTCCACTCATATTCAACATGATATCTGCACTATCTATCACAAGAATAATCCATGGTTCCATCTCTAACTCGTCAAACATTCCTGCCGAATACATCTCATATCGTTGCTCAATTCTCTGATTTATTTCCTCAATCATAGGTGGTACATCATGATATGAGGTCAGATACATTGCGGTGTTAGGATTAAATTCACATTCTCCCATTTTCTTTGTCGCATCATCCAATACATATAGCTCCGTATTGCCGGATGCCTTTTGAACAATTGTATCCATGAAATATTTTGCAAAAGTCTCCCTGTCTGTCTGATTCTTTCCTGTCAGGGAGAGCACATCTCCGCTCTTTAATTCAACTGCCACCGGTAATATACTTGTATAATCCAGACCTATTATCACTTTGTCATCACTTATACTTTCCGTAAATTGTGACTGAATATATGTCAATGTCAGTTCTTTTGGAATTTCTGGAATAACTTTTGCTTTTTGATTTATATATTTATCGTTTTGCTCATCGACAAAACTCTTTATCTTCTGTACACGTTCATATTCTTTTTCTCCCTCAAATGATATAAACAATTGTGCCTCCAATACTTCTTTATCCAACTGCACCATGCATCGTCCCGGTGTATTAGGAATAGACAAACGTACTCCGTTTAACATCATACTGTATTCTGAAGAGTCATTACAAAACAATGTTATTCTTCCTTCAAAATTACTTAGATACCTCTGTCCAATTCCGGATGTCTGTAAATTAGCTACTACAAATGTCATTCCAACAGCAATTCCATCCCTGAATAAAGGCAATAAATAATCTATATCCTGTAAATACATCTCCTTTAAAGCTGTCATATTATCTATCAGGACAATTATCTGTGGAAGGTCTGTTTTTCCGGCTTCCTTATATGCCAAAAATGAGCTTACACCTATCTCTGCAAGTTTTTCCTTTCTTAAATTAATCTCTTTATTCAATAATTTAAACAGATTCTTCAGCTTTTCATCATCATCAGAACATACCACTCCTCCACAATGATTTAAATTTGCATAGTTTCTCAATATCATGGAACCAAAATCTATGATATATAAATTAACCTCCTGAGGAGTATAATTTTCAGCTACTCCTCTTATGATTGTCTGTAACAAATTAGTCTTTCCACTCTGTGCTGAACCTATAATCATATAGTTCTGCGTTGAAAGATTTAATTCCAGTTTTTTCTGAAGCTGACGCTCCGGTTCATCAACTATACCTATGTTTACCCATATTTCACTTCCTGACTTTTTCTCTGACTGTTCATAAGCAATTGTTTCCGGAAGCGGTGGCATACATATACTTGGCAGCCTCTCTATACCTGTCTGCTCACAAAAATCTTTTATATAATCCACAACTGCTTCCAACTGTGTTTTGCTTTTCTGTTTTTTCTTCTTATTCTGATAAACAAGACTCCTTTTGCCAGAAAAATCCAACTCATAAATTGAAAACTCCTTATCTTCTTCTTCCCCTTCTGATACAGCTGCTGCCCCACTGTATGCTGACTGTAGTAACTCGAATATTTCATTATTTCCAACTTGGAGATAAGCACGTCCTGGTTCCTTTATTTCAGCCGCCAATGGTGTTTTTAATACTTCATTACTATCCTCTTTTGATTGCACCTTCAAACACAGCTTAAACTTTGAATTTGACCATATTTGTCCATCTACAACTCCACTTGGTTTTTGAGTGGCCAGTATAAGATGAACCCCAAGACTTCGACCTATTCGTGCTGTACTAATAAGCTCCTTCATAAATTCAGGCTGTTCTGCTTTAAGTTCTGCAAATTCATCAACTATTATCACAAGATGTGGCAATGGCTCAGATACCTTATGCTCTTTATATAACTGAATATATTTATCTATGTGATTTACACCGGCCTCCGCAAAATAATTTTGCCGCTTCATAAGCTCTGCTTTGATAGATTTTAACGATCTCTGTACTTCATTTCCATCTATATTAGTTATAGCTCCAATCAGATGTGGTAAATCCTTGAACTGATTTACCATTCCTCCTCCTTTGAAATCAATTATCAAAAATCCAATCTCATATGGATGAAACAATGTAGCTGCTCCAAGTATAAATGTCTGCAAAATCTCGCTTTTTCCAGAACCCGTTGTTCCTGCCACAAGTCCGTGCGGTCCATGAAATTTTTCATGAAGATTCAGATACACTATTTCATCCTTAACATTTACACCAAGTGGCACAGCCATCGTCTCATATATCTTTGAATTTTCCCATCTGCTATCAAGATTCAATCCTTCCACTGAATTAACTCCAAGAAGTTCAAACAATGAAATATTTTTTCTCAATGCTCCTGCAAGACTGATTTCTTCACACTCTACCGGTGCCAGAATGCGGACTATATTTTCCATACTTTCATCATCTATACTCTCATACTCAAAGTATTTCTTATGCATCTTATTCTGCGAATCATATACCATGGCACTCTCATAATCAAATATATCTATGATATGACTACAGTAAAGTGGCAACAGTGAAAGCTTTGACTCAAAAAACAAAAATACTGTATCAAGTTCTGAAGCATTCTCTATAAACTTAGAAATTGGATGACTTTTTATTCCATAGTCTTCCATAACAACGACAATATTAAATCTTCCACTTGTATTTTCATCCTGTCTCAATGTCAGCTCTTTATAGAGATTATCGAACACCCTGTTTCTGCTTTCCTGATCACAAACTATATTTCGACATCCTCTGGTTCCCTGTATTGATTTTAGGTTTTTTAACCATTTGTATTTTTTTTCATCCTTATCTATCAATGCATAAAGATTAATATCTCCATAATATTGCCTACTTATTATATCCACTATTATATTTTTCATCATGCAATAAAGTGATTCTTCATTACCCACTATTCCAACAGCATTAGCATCCCTGAGACTCAATGTAAGAGGGGCTTTTTCTATATCTCTGTATTCATCGGCAACATGATTTGGAATACTACTCAATTCATCTCCAACCTCCAGCTTCTCCTGTTTCTTATAATTAATCTGACGTAATGACTCTACATTTCCACGTCCTAAGTACACTTCCAGAAAATCATGATCTGTTGGAATACGGTCAAACAAAGTTGTATCAAAATTTTCTATATGACTTATATCCTGTACTGTACTGTAATACTGATCATTTAGGCAATCCAGCTCCTCTCTTCGAATATTCTCAATTTCTTTACGTTTCTTTTCGATATATAATTTATAAGTATCTTGTCGTTCAATACAAGTCTTCTTATACTGCTTTTCTCTGTTTACAATACCAAATATTGATGTAAGTACACCCACTCCCATTGAACATACACTAAACATCATAAATGAACTACTTGATCCGCTCATTGTACCTTTAAGCAGCATCATCATTGCCATCATAAATACTGGTGGAAACAATGTTGTAATCAAATTTAATTCTGGCTTTTTAGGTACAGTTCCGGGTTCAAGTATATCTATCGGAGTCTCATCCATTTTCACCTGTATCCTGGTATTACGAATAAAAACAGGGTATGTTGTCTGTATACTCATACTTTCCGGTCTGACATCTACACCATTAGTTTTGATAACTCCATAATCAAAATAAATCTTTCCTCTATTGTAATATGCCATAAAATCACCTATCGATATAAAGTCATGATTATTTATCTTAGCGGATTTCTGTATTATTTTATCATTAACACATGTATCGTAATCACCACTATACTTTGATAGTATCGAATACATCATGCTTTTATCCATCTGCAATGCTATTCTTGCTGCCCTTCCATAAGCCCCCTGCAGCTGTATATGAGCATCCGGCGTATCTCCTATAATAAGAGGTGTTCCCGGAACTAAAGCTATTGACCATCCAAAATTATCCATTTTCATTATCTCCTGAATATAATTGATGAACCATTTCTGATTCCAAAATCTGCAAGTGTCCTGTTCCCTTTTAAAAATGCTATTGGATATTCACATGCCATATAACACTCTGTAGTATTATTCTCATCTAAATTTAAATCATATGCTCTTTTTAATGCTATTATTAAAGTATTTGCAGATATATTTAGGGGTATCTCCAATTCGTGTGTCTGTCCCCTGATTTCGTCTATAAAATTTACTATTTTCTTTTCATTCTCATCCATTTTCGCACTCCAATACTTTTCTATTCATTAAATATAAATTCCTCATTAGCTAACATCAGACAGTCTCCCGGTAATATCTCTGTTTCCTGCCCCGCCTTTATAATCCTTCCATTGATAAATGTGCCATTGGTAGAATTTTGGTCCATTACATAATAACGTCCGTTTCGCGTGGTTATCACTGCATGCACCCTGCTGATATTCGTATTGTCTGCTACCGCATAATCTGACTTTTCCGGATTCTTTCCCAGCACAAACGATGGTTTGCCAAGCTCTATCTTTTCACCTGTTACCTGCCTTGTAAGACTTGCAAAATGATAGTTCACCGGTTGCATCTGCTGTATCTGTTGTACGGATATGCCATCATCTGACAACACTGTAGTTCCATCCATGCTGCCCTGCATTACCTGCTGCATTATCTGTTGCTGCATTGTCTGTTGCTGCATTATCTGTTGCTGCATTGTCACTGCTTTGTTTTTCAGCACGTTCACAACTGCACGCTCTTCGCGTGAGATATATTTTTCTATTGCATTGCCGTTGAAGCCATGGAAGCTTCTGACATAATACATAAATCTGGATATATAATTCGTATCCTCATTGATAACAGGTGTCATTGTATAAATTATGTTTTCTATAAATCCGACAATATCTGCACTTTCCTGTCCTCCCACTATCGGAAAATATATAAAGTACATCTCTTTTGTCATCTCGTTTATGTATACGTCATCCATATTAAAACGAACACTGTTTACGTTCAGTCCGTTATTGTATACATCCTCAACCATTATTACTATCTGCTCAATCATGAAAAAGAAATCATATTTGCTTATGGCTTTTTTCAATCTATCGGTAAGATTTATATTTGCAGGGCACGTATATATGACACTGTCTTTTTTTGTTTTTGTCACATGCATGATTCCACATGGTTTTATTCTGGCTAGCTGGCTTAGTTCGGTTTCATTTATTCTTTCCTTTCGTCCTGCCTTCATCATGGCAGTAACGGTCGATTTTTTTATGCTTACTTTTAATTTAGACATTCGCTATTTTCCATTCCTTATGAGATACATTCTGTCGTATGTAAAAATTCTATTTTCTTTGTTACTTCGAACCTGATATTGGTTTTCTGCAGCTTTTCGGTTATATCTTCCAATACTGTGGTTTCATCCTGCAATACTTCTGTCGGTGCATCCAGCACAGTAGTTTCATCTATATTTTGTGTATATCCCGGCTTTTTCTTATTCTCCCCTGCCAGGTTATATGACGGTGCTATCGGACCGGACGATGTTATGTCAATATGTCCCGCTGTCTGCTTTTGTACAATTGCTGCAATTCCTTTCCGGGCAGATTTTCCGGTAAGTGCACCTATGACCTTAGGTATTTCAAGCACTATAAGTATGACTATTGAAGCTATAAGCATTATGGCAAATGCCGTGAAGGATACGTAAAATATCATCCTGTACTGATTATAAGTCATCTTTGTTTTCCTCCTTCACGCTCTGTGCCTTCTCAATTGTTTTGTCTATATTATCCTGCAATCCTGTTATCTGCTCGCGCATTATGGATTTATCCAGCTTTTCTGTTTTGTCCTTTATTGTCTGTAATAAATCCATAACTTTATCCTTATCTGTCACTGCTATAAATGATGTGATATTTGTGTCAACTATATCATCTATCTCATTCCATACCTGAATCTTTGCGTCTAAGCTGTCAAAATTTTCTGATTTTGCATATAGCTCATTTATTTGCTTCCATAGCTTTTTGTATTCTTCATATGTTTTTTCTGTCTGTTGTATCTTTGCTCCATCATACTGGCTAATCAATGTCAGACAATCTGATATCTCACAGTATATTCCTGCCTCCGGATGATTCTCCTTCGCTTCCTTGAACCACTGCGCCGCACTGGAGTATCTGTCTTTTTCCACATTGATTTCGTAGTAGAATAAAAAGCTTTCACCAATCTTATAGCATACATCCTCATATCCCTTTGGATTTTTTTCTTTCAGCTTTGCCATGACATCATATGTATGCACCCGGCCATTGTGGTCCTTGCAATCTATACCTACCATCAGCCTGTTCAATATCTGCGCCTCATCCCTGTCCAGCACAAAATCGTCTGTCAGTTTGTCATTCAGCTTAAGATATGCCTCCGTCCTTGTCGGGTCGGTGACTATAGCCGTGTAATATCCATTGTCATAATTGTCATAGGTATCCGCTTCTTTTAATATGCTATTATAGTTTTCAATTTTTTTTGTGTTCTGCCGCACAATAGCTTAATACTGTGCTTGTTCCAAGCAGCATCGTCAAAACTGATGTGGTGATAAATACCGCAAGCTTTCTCTTTAGATTCTTCCTATACATGTCATCAATCTCTGTATAGTGCTCAAGGTCATACATCAGCTCAGCTGCGCTCTGATATCTGTTGTTTGGATCCGGCTGTGTACACTTTGTAATAATACGTTCAAGACCACCTGACAATGTTGGGTCAATTTCTCTGATCGGCCTTATTTCGTAAGGTGGCTCACAGGGATTCATTCCCGTAACAAGATGATACATTGTGGCTCCCAGACAATATATATCTGTTCTCGCGTCTGTCTGCCCCATTCCACCAAACTGTTCCGGTGCAGCATATCCCATCGTGCCAAGACATGTTGTATCCTCTATGTTATTTTCCTTATATTCCCTTGCTGTTCCAAAATCTATAAGCACCACATTTCCATCAGGCTTTAGCATTATGTTTGCCGGCTTCATATCACGATATATGATTGGCGGGTTCTGTGAGTGCAGATACCCAAGAACGTCGCATAGCTGTTTGGCCCACTTTATCACATTTTTCTGCGACTGGGCTCCGTACTCCTGCAATGCTGTCTTGAGAGAATTTCCCTCTATATAATCCATTACGATAAGGAATCTGTCATCCTCATCTATGACATCGACAATATCAGGAAGACTGGGATGGCTCAGTTTTTTGAGCATATTGGTCTCCGCAACAAGACTTTGCTTTACCACCTCAAAATCCTTTACTCCATCCTTTCTGACCTCTTTTATTGCCCACTGTTTGTTTGCCCTTTCATTCATAGCCAGGTACACAACGCTCATTCCGCCGTGTCCAACTTCGTTTAGTATCTTGTATTTTCCGTCAATTAAAGAGCCTATTTCAAGCATCTGTTCCTCCTACTGTGCCTTTATGAGCGCTGCTGTTATATTATCGCGCTCTCCTCTTTGCATGCTTAGTCTGATGAGCTGCTCCAGTCTGTCGTGCATATTCTGCCCATCTACAGTTGCTGCCGTTTTCAGCATCTCATAGATTTCCTGTTCTGATACCTCATGCCTGAAGCCATCTGAACAAAGCAGAAGTGACATTCCATTTTTCATTGCCCCGGTCCTGTACTCCGGCTTTACTTCTGCTGATGCCCCGACACACTGCAGCAGTACATTCCTTCGCGGATCTCTCATAGCCTGCTCCTGTGTCATATTTCCATTCATAATTTCCCGCTGTACATATGTCTGGTCTGTCGTAAGCCTTTCTATATGGTCTGAAAGGCTATATATTCTGGAATCGCCCACGTTTATAATGTAGTAGGCTTTTTGCGTGACAAGCAGCACTACCACTGTTGTTCCCATGTTTACTGCATGTGCTTTGCCATATGCTTTTATTTTTTCGTTCTGCTGCTGTATTACTTCATCCCACTGTCTTTCCAGAATCAGACTGTCAATATCCGGGTTCGACGATTTGCAAAGCTCAGGCAGCTGCTCGTCACTCCATCTGTCAAATGCTCTGACTACAGTGGCACTGGCCAGCTCACCCTTCGATAAGCCGCCCATGCCGTCACATAATACTGCAAATGCCATGTCTCCTTTGCATGTTGAGAAGCACTTTACCAGCAGACTATCCTGATTAGTTTCTTTTACGATTCCTCTGTCCGTGTCAGCTGCTATTTCAAATCTCATACTCACTCCTCCCAGAATTCAAAATCTTCGTTGCCAAGTCTGCCTTGAAGGGCATGCGCTTTCGCGCATGCCACAGACATTGTTGTTTTTCCCACACCACCACATGGTGATGTAAATACATAGGTAATTATCTTATTGCTCATCATTGTCTTTCTTTTCTTTCATCTTTTTTCTCATATAATAAACGATTATCAATATCGCAATTATAAGTACAAATAATAATATTGCTCCAATTATATATACTGCCTTATCATTGTTTGTTTCTACTGATTTGACATCTGACGAATTTGATTCCATAGGTACATCATCTTCGGCAATCTCTGTATCTGCTTCTGTATCCTTACCATATATTTTTTTCACTTCATTGGTCTTTCCACCTTCGTCAACAGAACAGTCTGCACACTCTACCATAAGCCTTGAATCACCGTCTTTTGCAGAGAGCACCTCCTTAGGTACCTCAAACTCTATCTTTCCGTCATGCTTGTCCAGATAGTCAAGCATATCGTCTCCCGACATTTCCTTGATAACCTTTTTTTCTTTGTCATCCTTGCCCACTACAGTAATCTTTACACGTCCAAGCTTTCCGCCATCATCCTTCGGCATCAATACTGCATTCTTTGAGCCAATATAGTTTTCATTGTTTTTATCTACACCTGTCAATGTATATGTAGGTGCTGTCTTGTCCACAATAAATTCAATATTTACACTCTTCACATCACTGTAGGCAACTGAATCTGCTTTGTCCTTTGTCTCCACAACGATATTGTACTGACCCTCTTTTTCAAATACCGCATTTGATATCACATATTCGTACTTATGCCAGCCATCGCTTTCACTTACATTATTCACACTGAAGTCTGTTCCCTGCTTAAGTGCTTTTCCATTTACTTTGACAGTACAGCTGGTAACTTCATCCGGATTTATCTCTCTGACTACCACATCATGGTATACCTTCTGCACATAGTAATCCTTTACAAGCTTCATCGTATTGTCATCCAGCGAGAAGATTGAACCGCCTTTGTTTATGGAGAAATCCATCAATTTTTCTCCCTGCCCTGCAGTCTCTGTCACCTGCTTTCCGCCTGCATCTATAATATTGACTGTTTCATAAGAATTTCCGGCCTTATCCTGTGCATGGCATGTCAGTGAATACACTCCATCCTCATTGAGATTTCTAAACTCTACACGTTGTCCGTTTGAAATTGATATCACATTTCCGGTAATCGTTTTTCTTACGAATCTGCTATTTTCATATACCTCAACTGTAAGCACCGGTGAAAAGTATTCAAGATTAGTATCTGTGCACTCTATTACAAATGACATATTTCCTGAATTATTGTTTACTGAGCCCGGGGTTACACCTTTGATTGTTACAACAGGCTTTGTCGTATCTATGCAGAACTCCTGCTTTGCAAGGTCTTTTGCCATATTGCCGGCTTTGTCTGTATATGCAAGTGACCATGTATATGTGGCATCCGCATCAAAGCTTAATGTTGCCGTATGTGTATCACCATTATCTGACCAGCTTCCAAATGCCGGTGCTGCTACTGATTTTCCTGCATCCTGCGCAGTCATGCTCAGTGCTATTCTGCTTGTATCAAAATTGTGCTCTGTGATTGTCACAGTTGCTGTTCTCTTGTTATTATAATAGTTTCCGTTTGATGCACTGTTGTTATCATATACTACCGAAATAACAGGTGCTGTCGTATCAATTGTAAATTTTGTCGGTGCAAGCGAATTTGCATAATCCACTCCTGCTGCGGCATTTCCCGCAATGTCTTTTACTCCGATTCCAAATGTGTAATCGTCATCATGTCCGTAATATATTGTAGCAACATGTACTGTATCATCACCGTTACCGCTTCCACCTTCTGTGCTCCAGTTTGAAAGAGCAGGTGCCTTACCTGCTGCGGCTTTTATTTCCGCTGCTACCTTTGATGCATCAAAGTTACGCTCTGTTACTTTTACGGTTGCTGTTCGCGGTGCTTTGAAGTATGCTGTGTCTCCAAATGATTTATCTGCACTGTTATTGTCATAGCTTACCTGCACTGTTGGTGCTGTTGTATCTATTTTTATGTATTTTGTTACTGTGTATGCCGTTCCTGCATTGTCTGTTGCGGTAACATCTATACGCACTTCATTACTGTTGTTTGAAGCCGCGCTTATGTCAAATTGCTCTGTTACATGATTTTCCAGATCTTTTAAGCCCGCTGCTGTCTTATCATAGCTATATAATGTTCCATCCTGTGTCGTCTGTCCCATATTTGTTACCGTATAGTTTACGCTCTTTATTCCTGATGCAACTCCTGTGGCATTCTCATCTGATACCTCTATACTTACCGGCACATCTGCACTGTACACTCCTGATGCTGTCTCAGGTGTGATGACTGATATTGCCGGTGCGCATGTATCAACTACCAATCCATTTGTGCTGATATATGAAACATTACCGCTTAAATCTGTAACCCTGACATATACCACGCAGTTTTTGTTCTCGCATTCTATCGGTTCACTGAAGGTGCCATCCTCATTAAGGCTGTCAAGTGTCTTCCAGTCAGCCTCCTGAATACTGTCTACGTCAATTATTGCATCCTCTGCTGAAACGAAATACTCTGCTGACTTGATGCCGCCATGCTCATCTCCAAGCTGTCCGGCAATATTGACCTTCTTGGCAGCAAATCTTGAAATCTCATATTTGTCTTTTGGCAGCAATAAATCCCACACGGTATCCATGCCTGTTGAAAGTCCGTCAAACCTGATATTTCCTGTCGGCGACTGTACGTCAATTACAAACTCTGCTGATTTGTCTCCTTCTATCTCAAATCCATTATCTGAATTACCACACAAATCTTTTGCACTGACACTCAGCTCATACTTGTGTCCTGCATTGAATACGAGCTGCTTACTGTAAACAGCTTCTGCTCCCTCGCCTGTCTTTACCCAGTATGACTTTTCAGACCATGCATCTGACTGTGTCTGTTCATTTCCATCAACCTTTACATTGATTTTTGTTTCATCTGGGTCAAAGAAAAGCTCATTCTCTTTTACCGAAATGGTTGCAATCCTGTTTTCCCTGTAATACTCAGTGCCTTTTACACTGCTGATGCACTGTGGATCCGGCTGCTCCGGTGTACCATATGTCACTGTTATTGCAGGCGCTGCCTTGTGAATATAAAATGGCTGGCTGCCGCTTGCTGTCAAATCCGCTACAGTCACGTTTCCTGCCTCATCAACAGCTTTAACATATACATCTGTCTTTTTATCCAGATAAGCCTCAGCCGATACATTTATGATTCCTGATTCATCAAGCTCATTCCATGCACCTTCATCATCCGATACTGACTGATCATCTGTCACTATCTGGTATTTTGCTGATACAACACCTGAAATGCTGTCAGCTACACTTGTTTTTATACGGACATCATCATTGAAATATTTTCTGTTTTTGCCCGCTTCCGGCTCTATACTGACATCAGGTGACTGACTGTCCATGCTGAACTTGAAGCTGTCACCTTTAACCTCTGTCTTAAGACCGGCATAATCAGTTGCCTTTACTGAAAGCATCAGATCAATTCCGTTAAACTGCTCTGCTGCCGGAATGGTTATCCTTCCTTCCCCGCTTGCGTCAAGCTCAACAGTCTGTCCTGATACAATTTTCCTTTTCCCATCAAATACAGTGTATTCAACACTCTTAATTCCTGATAAGCTGTCATCAGCCTTAACTATATAGCTTATATCATCCTTATGCCAGCCTTTTTCATCGGCTGCTGTCATGGTATCCTGAGACACTGTAAGCTCCGGTGGCAGGGTATCAACAACCAGCTTCGATGTGGAGAAAAATGCTGTCTCGCCATTACAATTGTCCTGAGCCTTTACATATACGTTATATGAAGTATCCTTCAGATCAGATGTATTAATCTTGTACTTATATCGGGCATCATATGTATCCTCAATAAGCTCTAACGGCTTCCATGCTGAATCATCAAGCGCTTTTACCTGCTCATCATTTAAAATACTGCCACTTTCATCTGATTTATTCACATAGTAGAATGCCTGCTTTATTCCGCTGATATCCTCCAGCTGTCCATATACATTTGATGCCTGCTGACTGACCATATTCTGCTCGTCTATTAAATCAGCATCATATCCAATAGTACCTGAAGGCGCTTTTCTATCCACATAAAACGGCTGCTCTATTGAGCTTGTATCATTACACTCATGCTCCGCCTGATCCTTCGCATACATTCCGATTATCTGATATTTGTGTTCCTCATCCGCTTTTGTACCAAATGTGATGCAGCTGCTATAATCAGCCCCTGTCACAATCCAGTCACTATACTCTATTCCTGCATCAATCAGCTTCTGGGCATTATCGACATCAAATACATCGAATTCTTCCCGGTCATCAACCTTTACCCAAAGCTGTGTGGAACCATCATCCAAAGAGACATCGTGGATATTCATGTCTACTTTTCTGACATTTCCATAATAATCCACAGCATCCTTTGTGAAAGCAGGTTTATCATCCTCCTTTGGATTCAATGTTATCTTTGGAGGCTGTGTATCATATTTGTAGTCGAGCTGCAGACTTCCAATATCTGTGATAGCTCCGCTTTCCTTGTCCTTACGTGCTATTACAAGAGTCTGTCTGTTATCTCCCTGCTGTGGCATAAGCTGATATTTATCAGCTTCAATCCATTCATCACCTTTTCTAACCACATATACCGCCTGATTGTCACTTGCCAGCGATAATGTAGGTGCTTCTACATAAAATTTTGTACCCTGCAGCATTGTCCCTGTCAGGCTGTTATTCATACTGCTGTAATCATATTCTTTGATGGTAACAGTATATTCTGCCTCTGCTGACTTATATTTGTCATCTTCTGCTTTTGTCACCTTTATCCTTACAGTTCCGGTATCCTTTGCTGTCCATATACCGTTTGATGCAAAGTCTGTATCCTTTTCAATCAGATTTTTGCCTTCTACAACAGTGTATTTTAAATTGTCAACGGCTGCATCCGCCCTGTCGGATTTTACCACCGGAACAACTTTGTTCCCCACATAAATATCATCCGCCGGTGTATACTCTACCGTCAGCTGCTGTGGCTGTTTTTCCTCGGTGGCATTATTATCCGAATCCTGTTCATCTGGAATTTTACTGTCAGATATATCATCCGAAGCTGCGTCGTTAGATATATCATACTCTGAAGAGGGTGTATCAGCACTTACCTGTGTTGCCGGAAGCGATGTCGCACCCATTACAGAAGCTAGCATGATTGCTAGTAACCTGTTAAGTTTTTTATTAAACACTCTCATATCTCCTTTTCTATAGTATTTTTTGTAACTATTCCGTTACGATTTTATTTATATTCCCACTCTTCATTCCATTATACAAAACAATGGTCACACAACGGTCACACGGAGACAACTTTGTGAAAACTGCATAATAAAAGCGCCGAAAATTACATATTTTTATGACAATTTTCGGCGCTTTTTTGGATTATTTTTTTGTAACTATTATTTACTATACTTGTTGTATATCTTTTCAAACGCAGGCATAGAGTGCTTTATCATTTCCCTGTCCACACAGTATGATATTCTCACCCAGCCCGGACAGCCGAAGCCGTCTGCTGCTACTATGAGCACATCCTCCTCCTTTGCCTTCTCGCAGAATGCATTGCTGTCATCCTCGAGTGCCTTTACAAACATATAAAAGGCTCCGTCCGGCTTGAAGCAGTGATAGCCTATCCTTGTGAGTCCCTCGTACAGAAGGTCTCTGTTTTCTTTGTAGGCATTGATATCACCGGTTGCCCCCTGGCATTTTACTATCATCTTCTGGAACAGGCTTGGTGCACACACGTAACCGAGTGCTCTTCCCGCACCACAGACTGCTGCATACAGCTCTGCCTTATCGTACACCTCATCAGGCACGAGGACGTATCCTATTCTCTCTCCCGGCAGTGAAAGTGACTTGCTGTATGAGTAGCATACCAGCGTGTTGTCGTAATATTTGGTCACAAACGGTACCTTGATTCCGTCGTAGACTATCTCCCTGTACGGCTCATCTGCGATGATGAATATCGGTCTTCCTATCTCCTTAGACTTTTTCTCAAGGAGGTCTGAGAGCTTTTTGATGGTCTCCTCAGAATAGACTGTGCCGGATGGGTTGTTTGGTGAATTGATTATGACACCTCTGGTGTGCGCATTGATTCTCTCCTCAAGAGCCTCAAAATCTATCTGAAAATGTTCTGTGTCTGCAGGCACCTCTACAAGCCTTGCTCCTGCTGCATTCACAAATACCTTGTACTCCGGGAAATATGGCGCTATGGTAATAAACTCATCATATGCGTCGCTTGTCAACGCACGAAAGCAGATTGACAGCGATGCCGCTGCTCCCATTGTCATGTAAAGATTGTCCGCATTAAAATGTGTGCCGTGTGTGTTGTTCAAAAATTCAGCTATCGCCGCTCTCGTTTCCACGTCTCCCTGTGCTGAGGTGTAGCCGTGCAGCGCAACAGAATCATAATCTGTCACAAGCTCCTTTATTGTGTCGTTTACTATCTGCGGAGCCGGTATGCTCGGGTTTCCTATTGAGAAATCATATACATTTTCCTTACCTACAATTGCTGCTCTTTTTTTACCATACTCGAAAAGCTCCCTGATTGCTGAGCGCACGCTTCCGAGCTGGTACATGCTTTCGTTTACTACCATTTTCTTGTCTCCTTATCTCTGATGTTCTTGCATGTTTACTATTATAATATCTCTGCTTATGACATACAAATGTCTTTATAAACATCTCTTTATACACATATTGTTACCATTCATGACCGTTTATCCTGATATGAATGCCTCCATCCCGGCACGCTTCGTCATCTCAATATGCTCCTTAAGCTCGCGGGCTGACATTCGCAGTGCCCCCAGGCTCATGACCGTCTGCTGCTCCAGTCCGTCAGAGGTTGCCACTGTTACCTTGTACCTGTCACGTATGCCAAACACAGTCTTTTCGATAAATGCATCGGCTGTCTCGTCCTGCTTTGTATACACAACCTCTATATTGTGGAAGGTCTCTCTCTTTCCGGCATTGCCCTTCACCTTGTACGCATCAAACACCAGCAGCAGATGACAGCCCTTATAGCCCTGATAATCCGATAAAACATCCTTCAGCGCATCTCTCGCCGAATCGATGTTTATGCGTGAAAGCTCCTTTAAATCCTCCCATGCAAATATTATATTATATCCGTCAACTATCAGGTACTCTTCCCCCGGGGATTTCTTCGGATAAATCGGATTGCCGTGCTTATCATGCTTTACGGTGCGCGGTTTACCACTTAGACCTTCATACTCATTTTTCTTTTTACCTGACCATTTGCGCCTCTGATCCTCTGCGATATCGTTTTTGCCCATGCCAAACTCCCTGGCATAAACATCTGCAAGCTGCTCATCAAGCTCCACCGATGACATACCTGAAACAGCTTTCTCAAAGCTCGTCCTGCGGCGGTTTCCGGCAAGCGCCTGCGCATCCTCCGCTGAAAATGCATTCTGCGTGCGGGCACTCGCTGCAAGTGCCTCCTCAGACTCATCTCCGTGGTAGACATACGGCAGGTGCATATGCTCCGGGACCTCATCCCACGGCACCACGTAGCCTGAGCCGTGCGCACAAAATACCGAGCCTGTCGGATTGCGGAAATCCTCCTCGCTGTCATAGTGCATCTGCGCAATCACCTCCGCAGGATTGTGACACTCATCATAACCCCACAGCTCCAGTGTCAGGTGCCCGAGCCCCTTTGTATACGCATGCACCAGACTCACATAATCCTGCATTGTCGCAACCGGTGCCTTTCCTGTAATTGTTGCCATCTCCCTCGCAGCGGTTGTGGCAAACTGCGGGCTCTCGGCTCTTGCAAATCTCTGCTCCAGATCTGTCATCGCACGGCCGACATACTCCATCGGCACCTGTAGGATAAAGCTGTAGTATGGCTCAAGCAGCACGCTCTCTGTGGATTTAAGCCCCTGGCGGATTGCTCTGTATGTAGCCTGGCGGAAATCGCCTCCCTCCGTGTGCTTTACATGTGCTCTTCCTGTAAGAATAGTGACCTTCACATCGGTAAGCGCTGAGCCTGTGAGCACACCCCTGTGCTCCTTTTCCTCAACGTGTGTGGCTATGAGGCGCTGCCAGTTTTTGTCGAGCACATCCTCACTGCAGGTGGATGTAACTGTGATTCCGCTGCCACGCTCCGCCGGCGACAAAAGCAGATGCACCTCTGCATAGTGGCGCAACGGCTCAAAGTGTCCTACTCCCTCGA
>ENA-OQBD01000661-OQBD01000661.1-human-gut-metagenome-genome-assembly--contig:-NODE-661-length-17897-cov-2.522228_pt1 | contig 17897 bp, 19 predicted proteins | sample MGYA00242742_ERZ504543 | MGnify/ENA primary metagenome ERZ504543 (study PRJEB26092, sample SAMD00036239) | human gut metagenome | host: Homo sapiens | study: EMG produced TPA metagenomics assembly of...
TAGCGCATGGTCAGTGTGAACAGCTTGAACTGGTCCTCCAGTTCCTTCATGTGCGGATTGTCCCGTTCGGCCTCGTTGAGGATGAGGTTCCCTTCGCGGTTGAGCGGTTCGAGGTTGGCTTCGATACGCGTAGCCTTGTCCGTCTTCTTCTCCTCGTCGCCCCGGATGAACAGCGCAATCTTCTGTTCGCGGCGCACCTTTGCCACCAGCGGTTTGAACACCTGCTGGAAGAAAGGGTCCTGCAGCTTGTTGTTCTCCATGTAGCAATAGACATTGGTCTTGCCCCCGACAAATTCAAGCATCCGGACATACCAGTCAATGAACTCCGCATTGAGCGCCTGCGCCAGGAAAGTCTTGATGACATAGAGCCTGGTGCCCAATTTGCCACAGAGCGAAACCGTCTTGAAGGATTTACCTTTCTTACCCTTGCTTTCGCCCGGTGCCGGGTCGCCATACACCACGAGGAACTTGAATTTGGAGAGAGGCGGTATTTTGCCGTATGAAATGTTCTCGAATACCTCGCCCACGGAAATCGGGTTGTTGAAATATTCTCCCTGTGCCGCCTTTTTGGATATTTTGGACAGTGTGCGGTCGATGTCCTCTTCCGAGTTCTTTTCCGGCCATGTGGAAAAACCGTTTTTGTCGCGGATGTTCACGATGTCCCAGGAGTCGGCCATTTCGCCCGCCCTCACCACGCAGCAGTCCTTAGCGATGATGTTTCCGCAGAAGATGACCAGTGTAGGTTCGGAAATGGAACGTGTGGGGTACAGCGCATTTTCCCACCAGTCCCAGCGCTTCTGGATGATGTCCGGGTTCTTGGTGTCCTCGTCCGTATCAAAGTCATCGACCAGCAGCACGTCGGGACGTATGGCCTCGTTACGCGAACCACGCGGCGACTGCCCGGCACCCAGTGCCGGAACGAAACCTTCCCTTTGGTGGTGAATTCGTCCTCCGTCCATGAACCCGGCATTTCCTGTTTGCCGTAGTATGCCATGATGCGCCCGTTGGCTTCGAGATTTGCCCGGTAGGGATCGAGCAGGCGCACCGCATTGTCCTTGCTGTTGGAGGTCAGTATAACATTCTTTTTGCGTCCGGTAAGCGTGAGATACATGACGATGAACATGGTGATGGTGGATTTGGCCAGCTCACGGCTCCAGGAAAGCACCTCAAACCATTCATCGTGTGCAATGATCCGCCGGATAGCCTTTTTCTGGAAGTCGGCAAATTCACATTTGGCATAATTCGGAAAAAAGAACTGATCCATCTATGGGATGTTTCTCAAGATATTCCCGGTGTTTTTCCCGTTCGGCTGCCGTCATGTTCCGGTCGACCGGTGTAGCCCTTGCGATGTCTTCTTTGTACTTCTCCCAATCCAGGAGAGCGAGTCTGTCAGTCTGTTTCATTGTTTGTCCCTTTATAATTTGTCTTTAATGTACGCATCGGCCAGCCGGGTGATTTCCTTTGCCTTTTCAAGGTCGGCCGCCCGTACCCAGTCGATGAGTCCGGTTAAAACACTGATGATGTCGGCAATGCCCACTTCCTGCTCCATGTTGCGTATGGCCGCCGACAGTTTCCCGAGAATGTCAGCCTCTCTGGATGAGGGGAACCGTTCCCCCTCGGGCCGTTCGGCGATGGCCTTGTTTATTTCGGCCACCTGCCGGTAGAGGTTAGCCACCTGTTCCTGCCTTGTGAGCGTAAGCCCCACCTTCTGTTCCTCCCACTTCCCGGCCCGAACCCAATTGGATACTGACACCCGCGACACGCCCACACGGTCGGCAATTTCCTGCTGTGTGAGGTTTTCCTTGAGGTACAAAGTCTTTGCCCATTCCTTTTTCTGGGCATTCGTCAAATCTGCCATAAATCGTCCTTTTTAATTGTAAATCACGTTACAAAATTGCATCAAAAAGCGGTCTTTGTAAAAGGCTGCGCGCATGATGCCGGGTTGCAGCGGCATGATAACACCGGAAACCGGCATGATAAAAACGCGGTTTCCCCGTGCCATGGGAATGTCCTATTTTCGCACCATCGAAACGCGGGGAAACCGCAGGTAAAGACATGACGATGAGCAGATTTTTCAATATTACAACAAGCGATGACGGTATCAGCACGATATTCCTGTACGGGGACATCGGGGACTATACCGAGGTGCAAAGCGGGCGCATAGCACAGGAACTGATGGAAGCCGAGCGGGTGAGCCGGCGCATCCATATACGCATAAACAGCAACGGCGGGGAAGTGTACAGCGGTATTGCGATATTCAACGCCCTGCGTCAGAGCAAGGCCGACATCCGCATCTATGTGGATGGCATAGCCGCCAGCATGGCCAGTGTGATAGCCCTTTGCGGCAAGCCGGTGGAGATGAGCCGGTATGCCCGGCTGATGCTGCACAGTGTGAGCGGCGGATGCTACGGCAACAAACAGGACCTGCAGCGGTGCATGGAAGAGATAGAAAGCCTGGAAGGCAGCTTGAGTGAAATCTATGCCGAGCGGCTGGGCATGAGCAAGGAAGAAGTGAAACAGACCTATTTTGACGGCGAGGACCATTGGCTGACCGCCAAGGAAGCCCTGGACCTTGGTTTCATAGACGACATCTATGATGCAGACCCCGTGCCGGCAGACAGTACACCGGCGCAGATATATACTTTATTCAATAACCGGCTCGTTGAGCCACAAAAAAACAGAGAAGACATGAATCTGGAAGACGTAAAGAAACGCCCGCGCTTCAAGGACTGCGCGAGTGATGCGGATGTGTTCCGCCTGATGGACCAACTGGAGGAAGAGGCAGGCAAGGTACCTATCCTTACGAAAGAGAACACCGACCTGAAGGCCAAGGTGAAGACCTACGAAGACAAGGCTGAAGCCGAAGACCTTGCCGCCCGCAAGCAGCTGCTTGACGCAGCCGAGCAGGACGGTCGCATTGATGCGACTACCCGCCCCATCTACGAAAACCTTTTGGCCAATGACCGCGAGAACGGCGAAAAGGCCCTGGCCCAACTGCCGGTAAAGCGCCGTGTGATGGAAGACCTGCATCTGGAACCGAATGGTGAAGAAAGCCCCTGGAACAGGCGTATGCGAGAAATTAAGGACAAACGTAAAAAGTGATTGAACTATGGCAATAATTGTAAGAAACACGAATTACAGCGGCGAGGTACTGGAACAGTTGCTGACGCTTGCCGCTACGAGCAATGAGATTGTGGAAAAGGGGCTGATCATGGTGATTCCCGGTGTGGAGAAGAAAATCAGCCTGCCGCGCCTGAAGACCGGCAAGATGCTCCAGAAGCGCAAGGAGAACCCCGGCGTGGAGGATTCGAAGGGCAACTTCAACTACGACGAAAAGAGTCTTGACCCGGTGGACTTCATGGCCTTTACGGTGTTTAACCCCCGCACGTTCGAGAACATCTGGCGCAAATGGCAGCCGAAGGGCAACCTGGTATTCTCGGAACTTCCGCCCGAAGCGCAGAACGCCCTGCTTGCCGAGTTGGCCAAGCGGGTACAGTTTGAACTGGGTGACCACTATGTGAACGGTGAATATGGGGATGATGACGACCACTTGTTTAACGGCATCCTGACCCAGATGGCCAAGGATACTGAGGTGATTGTGGTGGACAGCGCAGAATCGACCATGCTGGGCAGACTGAAAGCCATGCGTGCGAAGATTCCCGTGGCCATCCGCAACAACCCGGACCTCCGCATTCTGATGAGCGTGAACGACTTTGACAAGTATGATGACGAGCTGACCCAGCGCGAGTCCAAGAACACGAGCGAAACCGATGTGAATGCCCGTCGCTACAAGGGCATTACCATTGAGACGCTTGCGGCCTGGCCCGATGATCTGATTGTGTGCACCCTCTGTTCGCCCGATGCCGGCGGCAACCTGTTTGCGGCTGTGAACCTGCAGGACGATGAAGACGTGATTCAGATTGACAAGATCTCGAACGCGAGCGAACTGTACTTCTTCAAGATGCTGATGAAGGCTGACACGAACATTGCCTTCGGTGAAGAAGTGGTGGTGCTGGACAAGCGAAGCAACCCCGTGTTCAAGGCGAGCGAGAAGAAGATTTCAGTTGACCCTGCCAGTGTGACCCTTGAGGCAACCGGTGGCAGTGAAGAAGTGACCGTGACCGCCAGCGGAGAATATGAGATAGGCAGTGCCCCTGCCGGCTTCAAGGTGGAAGCGACGGATAAAGGCGTGAAGATTTCGGCCGGTGCAAACAGTGGCAGTCAGAAAACCGGTACACTGACCCTTACGCTCAATGCCGACCGCAGCAAGACGGCCAAGATTACCATTACCCAAAACCAGAAAGGATAAGATGGTATGGCAAAATTGAAGTATCTGGTAATTCACTGTACGGCAACCCCGGAGGGGCGTGAGGTATCATCGGCGGACATCCGGAAGTGGCACACTTCGCCCGTAAGCCAGGGTGGCAGAGGTTGGAAACAGGTGGGCTACACCGACCTGTTCCACCTGCAGGGCGGTGTGGAACGCTTGGTGAACAACAACGAGGATGCGCAGGTGGATCCCTGGGAAGTGACCAACGGAGCCAAGGGGTACAACAGCGTGAGCCGCCACATTGTGTATGCCGGCGGTGTGGCCAAGGACGGCAAGACCCCGAGGACACCCGCACCGGCTGCCAGAAAAAGGCACTGGAGAAGTATGTGAAGGACTTCCATCGCAGATTCCCGGATGTGCGCATTGTGGGACACAACGAGCTGGCGGCCAAAGCCTGCCCCAGTTTCGATGTACAGAAATGGCTGAAAGAAATAGGTATTAACCAATAATAAAAGAAGCAATCAATGAAACGAATTATGCTGTTTATGATGCTGATGCTGGGAACAGTATCGGCTGTGATGGCCCAAGGGGCCGATGTTCCGGCAACGGACTATGACGCAATGATTGGCACCTTTGCCGGTTTCGTCGGCGGTGTGGTGGTGCTTACTGAAGGGTTGAAAGGTTTGTTCCCCAACATGAAAGGCTGGGTGACGCAGCTGGTGAGCTGGTGTGTGGGCTTGGTGTGCGCGATGCTACTGTGGTGGCTTGATGCCGGATTTGTGAGTGATGTGAGCTGGGACATTGCCTTGCTCTATGGTTTTGGTGCCTCACTTGTAGCCAATGGGGTAGCCGACACGGGACTGGTGCAATGGGTTATCGGACTATTCCGAAAGAAACGCGAGGAAGCAGAATAAAAGGTTGACTGACTAAAAAACGGGTGGTATGGACTTTAGCGAGATCATGAACATTATTCTTAGCGGCGGCCTTGTGGGCACTGCAGCAGCCATCGGTTCCCTGCGTGCTACGGTGAGGAAAGCGAAAGCGGAAGCGATGAAAGCCGAAGCCGACGCAGAGGGTGTGCGTGTGGATAACGCAGAACATGCCACCCGCGTTTTGGTGAGCAATATTGTGGTACCCTTAAAAGAAGAACTGAATGCAACAAGAAAAGACCTGCAGGCCAACAAGCGCGAAATGGCGCGACTGCGCAAGGCCATTGACACTGCCAACAGTTGCCGCCATCATGATGACTGTCCTGTGCTTGGCGGGCTGCGCAAGCAGCAGGAAGAGCACGACGGTGGAGAAGATACAGACGGAATCGGCAAGCACCGACAGCGCGAGCGGAAGCCGACGGGCGGGACTGGTGATGGCGGGTATACCGGCGAGTTCGGTGAAGCTGTCTATACCTGCGGACAGCCTCCGTAAACTTCCTGAAGGTGCCGTGTACCGTGGCAAGAGCGGACAGGCGAATCTGACCGTAGGCAGCGACGACAGCGGGAACATCGTGGCCGAAGCCTCGTGTGACAGTCTGCAGCAGCTGGTGCTATGGTATGAAGAAGAGCTGGCGCGCATCCGTAGCGAAACCAAGAGCGAAATTTCAAATGACGTTCAAACAGTAGAAAAACGCCCTCCGAACCGGATGCGGACGTTTATCACAGGTGTATTGGCCGGCTTATTGGCCGGTGTGTTATTAACCATCAAACTTTATAAACGATGAACAAGAATTTCATGTACGGCATAGGAGCCGTAAAGTATAAGGATTTCACAATCGGGTATATTGAAAAGAACTCGTTTGACCTGGGCGGCAAGAAACCCGAGGCCGCGAAGATCGAGGCCGAACAGGTGCAGGGTGCCCCGGTGCTGGTCATCCCACAGAGTAACGGCGGCATCGCCCCGACGTTCAATGTGATCCAGATGAACTATTCGAACCTGCACAAACTGCTTGGCGGCAGCCTGCATTATAAGAAAGAAGACTCGGAAAAGAAAACTCCGATCGGCTGGACAGCCCCGTCGGAGGTGCTTGTCATGCAGGGACCATGGGAACTCTCCCTCGTGTCCGGACAGAGCGTACTGATTCCCAACGCCACGCTGCTTTCCAATCCTGCAGGCAAGCTGACCCTTACAGAAACCTCCAAGATAGAGGTTACGCTCGAAGTGGCGATGCCGGAGGACGGTTCGCAGCCTTACGGCGTGTTCGATACGGAAGCAATACCGGACGAGTGGGGGCAGTACAAGCTGCCGCCGGCGGAAGCCGCGGCTGCAGCATCGCTCCAAAGTGAGGAGGGCTAACGTATGGCTGACCGTTTGGAACAACTGATAGAGATGGAGTGTGCGGACGCGCTGCTTGACAGCGGCGTGTCCGTACCTCTTAAAAGGTGGAAGCTTCCGTGGCTGAAACGCCCGGTGGAGGTGCGTGTGACGATGAAGCGTCCGAGGCTGCGGGGTCAGATTCTGCTGGCGCGGGAATACCTGAAGACGGGTGTCAAACCCGATTGGCAACCGAGGACAAGACCGAGGAACTGGCCTTTGTGGCGGAGCATGGTAAGGCTGTGAGCCGCCTGCTGGCCTATACGGTATGCCGGGGATACGTGTCGCGGCACGTGGGCATCGGGGTGACAGCGTGGGTACTGCGGAACTTTGTGGAGTGGCGTTATCTGACGGCCATGTTCCGAACATTCGAGCGTCTGATGGGCACGAAGGATTTTATGCGTATTATCAGCTCGACAGCGCGGGCGAACCCGATGACTCCGAGACTGAGCCAGGCAAGGAAGGGGAGTTAAGAACCCGGTATGAAGGTTCCCATAGCCCTTTCGGCTTCGTGTGGCAGATTGCATCGGCGACCGGCTGGAGCGTGGATTACATCCTTGATGGGGTGAATTACCAGACGCTGATCATGATGCTGAGCGACGCGCCGCGGTATGTGCGGAAAAAGCAAGGCGGCGGAAACGGTGCTCCCAGACCGGAACACAGCGCCGAGGATGAAGCGAACGATATAGTAGGATTTTTTCAAAGCAGACTGGAATGAGCAAACCTGTAGAAGTTGAATTTTTGATGAAGGACAAACTCACGCCCGGCATGAACAAGGCCGAACGTGAGGCGCTGGAACTGCGTAATACCGTCAGGCTGCTGGAGGCTGAACTGGAAAGGCTGCGCCTTGCCGGGGAGACGGCTGCCCCCAATCTGGACCAGAGTGCCAATATCGCGCAGATCCATGCACTGGAGAAGCAGCTTGAGGAATTGCGCGGCAAACTGAAACTGCTGCAGGAGGAATCGGAATCCGTGCAGGTCACCCCTGCAGACATGCCCAATGCACAGCGCCAGTTCAACGGGCTTCACAACAGCATCCAGCAGATGGCCCGTGAAATGCCTTCTTTGGCCATGGGACCGCAGATGTTCTTTCTGGCCATATCCAACAACCTGCCGATTTTTACGGACGAACTGGCCCGTGCCCGTAAGGAATATGATGAGCTGCAGAAGTCAGGCAAGAAAGGCACACCGGTATGGAAACAGGTCCTGTCCTCGCTCTTTTCCTGGCAGACGGCCATGACCACCGGCATCATGCTGCTGGTAATGTACGGTGATGAAATCTGGGATTGGACGAAAAACCTGTTCAGTGCCAAAAAAGGCGTGGATGAATTCAACGTATCAGTCAAGGAAATGACCGAGATAGAGAAGGACGGCCGTGCCCAGATGGTGCGTACCCGCTTCGAACTGAAATCGGTCATCGATGAAATAAAGAACTTCACCGGCAGCAAGGAACAGGAAAAGGCGAAGGTGGAGGAACTGAACCGCAAGTACGGGGAATCTTTCGGGTATTATAAAACACTTTCCGAATGGTATGATACCCTTATCCAAAAGAGCGAGGACTATGTACAGGTCCTGCTGCACCAGGCCAATGTCCAGAACCTTGTAAAAAAAGCTGCAGAAGCCGATGAAGAGGTGAATAAAATCAAGGCGCAGAAACCGGAAGAGGCGGAAAGCGCCATGGGTTTTTTCGGGAAATGGGGACAATATATCATGCAGTCAAGCATGGCAGAATCCGGGCAGTTCTATGATGCACAGGCTGCCATTAAGAAACATGATCAGGAAGCTTATGACATACTGTTGAAAAATGCCGAAAACAAACGCGACGGTTATCTGAAAAAGCGGAAGAAGAGGTAAAAAAAGCCGCAGAAGCAGCCAAGAAAGGAAATATCGGCGGGCATATCGACCCCAAACAGCCCGGAAAGAATCCGGAAGCGGAAGCCAGGCAACGACTTGCCACAGAGCGCAGGCTGGCGCAGGATCTTGCCGCCCTGCAGGCCGAGAACCGGAAGGAAGAGATAGACCGTATGCAAGCCGGTACCGAAAAGAAACTGGCACAAATCGAATATGACTATAACGCGAGGAAAGAAGAAATTAACCGACAGGAAGCAGCCTGGAAGCGGGAGAACAAGGAAGCCGGTCTGTCCACCGGAGATAACGGACTTACCCGGGAGCAACAGGATGAACTTGAAAAAGCCCGTGCCTCAAATGCCGAGTCCCGGAAAAAAGCGGAATCGGACGTGTACAGGGAAGAGGCGGAAGCCATGCGTGACTATTTGAAGGAATACGGGACATTCCAGCAGCAGAAACTGGCCATCGCTGAAGAATATGCCGAGAAAATCCGCAAGGCACAGTCCCAGGGCGAAAGGCTGACTTTGGAGAAGCAGCGTGATGCGGCTGTGCACAAAGTGGACATGGAAGCCCTTACCCAGAAGATAGACTGGGGAGCAGCGTTCGGGGATTTGACCGGTCTGCTTGCAGACCAGATGAAGAACCTGCTTGGCGAACTTAAACAGTATGTCAAGACGGTGAGTTCAAAAAAACGGGAGCCGCAGACCAGCAGGTCGTTTACGATGCCATTGAACGTATTCAAAAGCATGCTCCCCGGTGGCAACGGGACATTGGATTTTGCCCGGCTGCAAACGCAGATGCACGCTTTGGGGGATGCCGTAACACGCGTGCAAAATGCGGAACTGCAGCAGGAAGCGGCATTCATTCGGTTAAAAGCAGCGCAGACCGATTACAACAAGGCTCTTGAAAGCGGTAACCAGGCAGAAATAGAACGTACTAAAATCGCTCTTCAAAACGGCCCAATCGTCCAGCGTTTCAGCTGACGAAGAATACCTGAACGCCACCTCTGAAATGAAGGCGCTTGCCGGGGAGGTGAAAAGTGCCTCCCGGGACACGGTTGACGGGTTGAACATGGTATCCGACGGGTTGCACGGCTTTGCGAGCGGAACCTTGCAGGGATCATTTGAAGGAATCCAGAACATGCTTACCGGTCTTTCAAAACTGAATATCGGAGGCAAGGTCGGCGATGCCATCAGCCGGATGTCCGAAACCCTGTCAAGTGCCGGAGTCATCGGACAAATCATATCGGCCATTCTCTCCATACTGGATTTGCTGAAAGACGGTATTGGCCCGATTATCTCATCATTGATAGATACCATTTTCAATGCGATAACCGGAATACTCGACAATATCCTCAGCGGAGACCTGTTCAAACAGATAGGCGGTTCCCTTGTGAATGGTATCGGAGGACTGCTGAACACGGTGTCTTTCGGAGGTTTCAACAAACTGTTCGGCATCGGCGGGAACGCCAGGGAAGTGCAGGCGGCTATAGACCGTCTTACGGACCGGAACGAGAAACTGCAGACTTCCATCGAAGACCTGACCGATACCATTAAGGCAAGCAAGGGGACAAAATCGGTGGAAGCTTACCGGGATGCTTACAAATACCAGAAAGAAACGAATGCAAACTATCTGCAGATAGCAAAGGAACAGGCACGCTACAGCGGAAGTCACCACAGCTGGAACTACTACTGGGGCGGTTTCAACCAGGCACAGATAGACAAACTGAGCGGACAGATCGGCCGCCAGTGGGACGGGAACCTGTGGAGCCTGAGCCCGGAGGAAATGAAGGCACTGCGCAGCAACGTGGATATGTGGACTCAAATCCAGAACACCGGCAAGGGCGGCTACGGCGGGCGACTGACCGAGAAGCTGGATGACTATATAGGCCAGGCCGGCAAGCTGGAGGAGCTGACCGACCAGCTGTATGAGGGGCTGACCAGTATTTCATTCGACGGTATGTACAGCAGCTTCATCGACAACCTGATGAACATGAAGTACGGTGCCAAGGATGCGGCGGAGGATATATCCGAGTACTTCATGCGGGCGATGCTGAGCAACAAGATCGGTGAGATGTACAGCGACAAACTGAAAGGCTGGTGGGAGAAGTTCGGCAAGGCCATGGAGGACAACGAACTGACCGAGGCGGAACGGAACGCGCTGATGGAAGAGTATATGCAGTATATGGATGAAGCCCTTGCCCTGCGTGACAACCTGGCGGCAGCCACCGGTTATGACAAGACGCAGCAGGGCGGTACGAGCCAAAGTGCGAAAGCGGGCGGCTTTACGGCCATGACGCAGGACCAGGGCACGAAGCTGGAGGGCATGTTCACCGGCGGGCTGCAGCACTGGAGCAGCATGGACGACCGGCTGGAAAGCGTGGTGGAGAAGATGGACACGGCTGAAGGGCATCTGGCCCGGATAGCCGAGAACACCGGTGTGAGCGCCGGACACCTGGGCGAACTGAAGGAAGTGATAAAGAAAATGATACGTGACGGACTAAAAGTGAAGTGATATGGGCAATATACTGAGCGGACTGGTGCTGGTGAACGGCACGGACATCTGGACGGAATACGGCGTGTTCCTGGTGGAAGACCGGCGCGGGGGCATGGAGAACCTGACGGCCATCCTGACCCCGAGCAAGGCCAAGAAGGATACGGCTGTGGACATACGGGAAGAGCACGGGGAAAAATACAGCCCCGTGCTGGCCCCACGGAATGAGGCGCGTGACGTGACGCTGAACTTCGCCCTGTTCAACCGGACAAAGGCGGGATGGATGAGACAGTACTTCGCCTTTGTGAACTTCCTGAAACAGGGGAAAGACGGCTGGCTGGACATCAGCCTCCCCCAGTTGGGGCTGCAGCTGCGGTTGAAATATGCGGACTGCACGAAGTTTACCCCGCTGACCTATCTGTGGAGGGAGGGAGTGCATGCGGGCAAGTTCAAGGTGAAGTTCCGTGAACCCGTACCGGTCATCTGACGGATTAAAAAGACATTCAAACGGCATTTAAACGATAACCGAACATGATTACGATATACGACAGGAAAGGAAACAGGCGGGCGGACATCGCCGCTGACGACAGCTCGACCCAGCGGAAGGAGGTGCAGGGTGACAACGTGCTGGCCCTCTCCTTCACGCACCATGCCCATATAGCCGTCGATGTGAACGACTACACGGACTTCATGGGCGAGCGTTACTGGCTGACGGAACGCTACACGCCGAAGCAGGTGAGTGAAGGCGAATGGCGCTACGATCTGAAACTGTACGGCATCGAGAGCCTCGTCAGGCGTTTCCTTGTACTGGAGACGACGGACGGCGATGCCGAACCGGTGTTCACGCTGACAGCTACGCCGCGGGAGCATGTGGCGCTGGTGGTCAGTGCCGTCAATGCCGGCATGGGGGATGTCACCGACTGGAAGGTCGGGCAGGTTGACGGTACGGAACTCATCGTCATAGATTACGAGGGGATGTACTGCAATGAGGCACTGAAGGCGATTGCCGAAAAAGTGGGCGGCAAGGCCGAATGGTGGGTCGAGGGACAGACGGTGAACGTCTGCCGCTGCGAGCACGGGGAAAGCATCACGCTGGGTTACGGCGGTGGGCTGGTTTCCCTGGAACGCGTCACGGGCAGCACGGCCGGGTTCTACACCCGCCTGTTCCCGATAGGCTCCTCGCGCAACATCGACCCGGAAAAGTACGGCAGCAGCCGCCTGATGCTTCCGGGCGGGAAGAAGTTTGTCGAGGTGGGCGTTGACGAGTACGGCATATTCGACCGCTACGAACGCGATGCCTTCAGCGGTATCTATCCCAGGCGTGTGGGTACGGTAAGCGGCGTGCGCAGCAAGGAGGTGAAGGACAAGGACGGTGAACCCTACACGGTATATTATTTCAGTGACGCTTCCCTGGATTTTGACCCGAACAGTTATGAACTTCCCGGAGCGGTCAAGCGCGTATCGTTCCAGGACGGTGAGCTTGCAGGGCTCGGCAAGGATGACGGACACTATTTCGATGTCAATTTCGACAGCGATACCCGTGAGTTCGAGATTGTGACCATCTGGCCTTATGATGACGGCATGCAGCTTCCGGGTGACACGCTTGTCCCGAAGGTGGGCGACCGTTATATAATCTGGAATATCCGCATGCCCGACGAGTATTACCCGTCGGCCGAAAAGGAGTTCAGCGATGCCGTAGACAAGTACAACCGGGAACACTGGCAGGACATCGGCGTCTACAAGGCCCCGACTGACCATGTATGGGTTGAGGAGCACGGTGCGGACCTGTTCATCGGACGGCGTGTAAGGCTGGAGAGCCGGAAGTATTTTCCGGATACCGGCTACCGTGACAGCCGTATCACGAAGATTACCCGGAATGTGAACCTGCCCTCGAAGATGGACCTGGAGATAAGCGACGCCCTGAGTTCCGGAACGCTCGAACAGATACGGGACGGCATAACCGGGGTGCAGAACTATATCCGTGATGTCGCATCGTCCCTTCCCGATATAATCAGGACCGGCGACCGTACCCTTCCGACGGACAACAACCTGTATTCTGCACGCCGCTGTCTGTATGACTTCTTTTCCCGGTTATATCCGGACACGGCATACGGTACGAAAACCTTCATGGACCCGGTAAGGTTCGGCGAATTCGTAGACAGTATGATTGCCGGCAAGGGTGCAGGGATATTTCCTGATGGTAGAGGACAATTTGAACGGTTGGAAGTCCGCGGTTCACTGTCAGTGCTTGACCTTATTATCAATCAGATTCAAGGAATGGAATCTGATTACTCCTTTACCGAGATTGGCAAGATAGAATCCGTGGAGGATTTGGGAGAAAATACCTACCGTCTGAAAATAGAGAAACGCACGGACTTCGACTTCATGAAGTTCCAGGAGAATGATGTCTGCTTTTCCATCATTAATACATTACTAACGGGCGGTTCCGACTATTATACAAGCTGGATGCGTATTCTTACCACCAATGCGCAGGAGAACAGCATAACGGTCGTGCTCTATCCGGACAGCGAAGTGCCTGGAGGCACGAACTATCCGCCGTTGGCCGGCTACAACGTAACCCGCAGGGGTAACAGTACGCTGCCTGAAGCAGGTGGCTTCAACGAACGGGCGCAGTCGTGGATGATTTCTTCGCGTGAGGGGCGCATCATGTTTTTGGCTAACGTGTTTAAGCCAATACTGGAGGATTACAACTACTCAATCAGTATCGGCAGATTTCCCCGTACCAAGGCACTTGAAAAGCTGCCGATTTCCGAGAATGAGACAGGCGTCATGGCACAGACGGTCATTGCCGAGAAATTCTACCAACTCGACCACAACGGCGATGTCGTTCCCAACAAGGTAGACCGGGGTGTCTGGTCGCCGGAAACGGCCCAGAGCGGTGCTCCTTACCGGTTTGTTCAGTACGAGCTGTCGAAGCCTTCCGGCAGCGAATATACCCTGCTGGAACAGCATACGGTCTACCACCTTGGCTGCAAGTGGGGCTGTCTGAAGGACAAGACAACCGACGAACCGAAATGGAACTCCCCGTCATGGGGACTCCTTGAGGGCGACAGCAGGTATTCGCTCCAGCTCTCCATTTCAGGTGGGGAGGCATTCGTCATAGGAGGTGTGGATGAGGTAATTTCCGGGCGTATATATTTCGGAACTACAGATATAACGGATGATGTGATGGCGGACGATGCTACCGAAGTGGAGTGGTTCCGCAACAGTGGCAATGTACCGGCGGACAACCTCTGGACGCCTGAGTATGTGGACGGAAACAGGCTTGCTATCCATATCGACAACGGGAACCAGCACGGGGTCGGTTCGGATTTCGGTTTTGTCAGCAAGTCCGTGATATTCACCTGCCGGGTGTTCTTTCCGGTAAACGGCAGGTTGGAGGAAGTGGATAAGAATTTAGGATTTGACATATTATAACTATGGGAATAAAGAGTAACAAGCAGTGGGGCCGTATTTACGTTGCCCCCCTTTCCCTTCAGGGAGAGATAATAGTATTGTCGGGCAGTCCCGTGCAGACGTATGACAAGCAGCTGCGGGAATACAGCCCCGACCGGACCCTGACACCGCTGGTCATCGTGCCGAAGGTATCGGCATTCGACGAGAAGACGGTATTCGGTGAAATGGAACTCACGGGGGTGGAGTGGTTCGAAGGTGCGCCCCGTGACAAGTCGGCCAACCGCATCGTCGAGGGCGAGTATTACAGCATTTCCGATGGCAGCGGCGGTGTGCCCAAATATGCACTGATAATCCGTAAGAATACATCTCCTGAAGCTCCGGTGGAGTATTTCGGTATCGCGATATTCACGGACCTGCGTACGAACCGCGAGGTCAGGGTAGAAAGAAGCGTGAAGTCCTATGCGCACCTTTATGACAACAAGGCGTATTCATTGCGCCTGAAGGGTGATACCGTGATGGTGACCGACCCGCTTCGCCTGGCCGACCGTTCCGGCTATTGGGACAGGGAGATAGAACCGCAGCTTTATACAGGGACCGAACCCGTGGATGATGAACACGCCGCATACTTCTGGGACATTCTTGAAGACGGAGCATACCGCCCGGTTTCGCCGGATGACCCCGGCATCGTCTGCCATGACGGGAACGGAGTGTACACCCGTAAGCTGGTATACCAGGCGAAATATGTGACTGGCGCAAGCTTCCGTTGCCGTGCCTGTGAATATGCGGGCAACAGACCGCAGGCTCCTACGGACGGGCGACTGGAAGTGGTAATTGAGGTAAAGACGGAGATGGCAGCTTCCCTCAATTGCGAAATTATCCAGACAAAAGGTTTCACCCTGTCGGAGGACATGAAGCAGCCGAGCGCCTATGAAATACGCATCTTCGACAACCGCCGTGAGTACGGTACAGAGTACGATGACCTTTTCCGCATCACATGGAAAGGCCAGAGTGCCAAGCCGGGCGAGCCGGAGAAGGTGCTGGCAACCGGCGGGCGGACGTTGGAGTTCATTCCGGCGGACAAGGGTTTCCCTGCAAAATATATCTTCCATGTGCGGGCGGAAGTGGGGCTTCTCATCGGTGAGTCCCTGATGGGCGATGAGGAAGGCGCCGTTATATCCTCGCAGGTTGACGGAAAGACGGTATTCATTGCCACGGGGCCGGTATATGAATAATTGAGTAACAACTTTAAAATTTAATCAATATGTACGTAATTGTAGAAAAGGCAAAGCTCGAAGGCAAATTCTTTGGGATAATGAATACCCTTCCGGATGGCAGGGTGTACATTCCTATCAGTGAGATGCGGAATGTGGGTACTCTTCTTGACATCGACATCATCGGTTCTGCACGTGAGTTGAAAGAGTTGATTGATAAACAGCAGGAAGCGATGCAGGGTTCAGAGGACATCGACCCCGATTTCAGTGTGACACCCGAAGAGGAAGAGGAAATAGACCCCGGTTTCAGCGTGACCGGTCCGGAACAGCCGGCCGGGGCAAAAACTGACGGAAAAAGGAAAGGAGGCAGACGATGAACCAGAATCAAGTGACCGCATCGGTAGCTATTGTGGCAGTGAGCAACGGAACAACTGTCAACGGGTATGTACGCGTGGACAATGGTCCACTTATCCAGGCATGGACAAAGGGTAGTGACAAGTATACGCCGGACTTTGAAGCACTCGCAGAGGACAAACGCCCTATTGTCATTGTCGTGTTACGTGACGTGAGCAGCGGGCGCATCCTTATTCCTTCCAGGCTTGTTTTCAAGTACAACGGTACCGAACTTGCATTCGGGGAGGATGGGCTGTGCAATACGGAACAGTTTGCCGGTACTTTCAAACGCGTAACCGGATACAATGTAAGTGTAGACTCGCAGTCCTATCCCATGACGGGACTTCGGGTGATGAAGAATCTCGTGCCCATCTCCGGATATGACAATGACCGTATAACCGTTTCCGGTGAAGTTGAAATCGGCGGGCATACGGTCGCATTCAACGAGCTTGCGACGGATGTTGTCATCCAGGAATCATCGGGTAAACAGTATGAGTTATTCATCACTTCAGACAAGGGTACGCAGATAATCAATCCGTCCGAAGTGCTGACATTGAAGGCATCGCTGTACAGCGGCGGAGACCTTATCAACGATTTGGGGAACATTACGTTGCAATGGAAGAAGCAACTGCCATCGGGAGAGGCCAACCTCGGAACTCAGGGAACCCAGAACATTGCCGCGAATGATATTGACGGTTCGCTGGTGGTAAGCTGTGAAGCTGTGCAGAATGCGAAGGTCATAGCAAAGGGCTTCATTACCGTGTTCGACCTCTCAGACCCTATACTGGCGGCATTCAAGGTCAAGGGGCTTTCATCGGACGGGCAGATATATCCGGGAGAGACGGGAACGCTGACGCCGTATGCCTATAAACGCCAGTCCGGAGAGGAAGTGGCGGTGGCAAGCTGGGACTTCGCCACATTCGACGGTGAAAACAATCCGTTTACGCTGTCTGGCAAGGACAGTAACAAGTTCCAGGGCAAGGACATTGCACTGACCTATACGGATGCGGCGCGGGCCAAGACATTCAGAGTAATCGCCACGAATACAAATCCTATTGAGCTATGATGGTAACAGCGGTTTTGAGTGTCGTGGCGGTACGTGAGCCTGACCCGGTGGAATACGTTGACATCGAGTGCCAGCCGGCTGCCATCTCTGTGGACTGTAACAATGTACAGATGGTGCCGCTGAAGCTGAAAGCCCTGCACCGCAGCGGGGCTGATGCGGCCCTGCTGGACGTATTCTGGCGGCTGCATGTCCAGTCGTCCGGCAAGGACCTCGGTACGTCGGATTCCCCCGGTGCATCGTCCGAATGGGAATACTACCTTCCGTCTGACAAGTGGGGCAATGCGGATTCTATTATCGTGGAAGCATACCGTGATAGTGCCCGCGAGACCCTTCTTGCTCAGAAGAGGGCCAGCATTGTGCGGCAGAACCCGTCCCCCTTCCCGGTCGATGGTGACTGGAAACCGCTGCCGTTCAAGTATAAGAACGGGGAATATTTCCTGGATAAGAACAAGGGGTTTGTATTTATGTGGATGAATCCGGTGGCCGGAAACAGCGAGATGCACCCGTTCGACGATGTGGCCCAGAACCCGGACACTACTTCCTGGAAATCCATCCAGGAATACCCGCTATTGGGTACGCAGCTTTTGCTTGCCAGGAAGATAGATGCAGACCTCATCGACGTGGATAACCTGAAGGTGAAGCATCTGGAAGGTGCGGACGGGGATTTTACCGGAAAAATCAATGCAAAAGAAGGTTCTGTCGGGGATTTTGATATTTCCTCAGATTTGCATGCCCGAAGAGGCAATGATGACATGCTGCTTTCAGCCTCACTGATACGTTTCAGGAACCAATACGTGTCCACATTCATCGGGGCCGACACTATCCCGGCATCATCCGGCGGAGTACTTATATCTCCGATAAGAATTGAGGTGAGCCGCAGCACGGCGTCCTACTC
>ENA-OQBD01000662-OQBD01000662.1-human-gut-metagenome-genome-assembly--contig:-NODE-662-length-17892-cov-4.159077_pt1 | contig 17892 bp, 15 predicted proteins | sample MGYA00242742_ERZ504543 | MGnify/ENA primary metagenome ERZ504543 (study PRJEB26092, sample SAMD00036239) | human gut metagenome | host: Homo sapiens | study: EMG produced TPA metagenomics assembly of...
AACAAGTCAGCAAGACTGAAAAAGCTTGAGAAACAACTTATTCGGGAACAGAGATGTCTCTCCCGTAAGTATGAAAATCTAAAGAAAGGAGAAGTCACTCAAAGGACGAATATACAAAAACAAAAACCGGTTTTCGGAGAGGCACTCACGTACCCTTTGATCTGCGGCCAGCCATCGGCAAAGAGAATTTTTCGTGATGGCATTGCTGCTGTTTCTTTTCAGTGAAAACTGTCCGTTCTGCAAATACGTATCTCCATTTAAAAATACTTCCTGTGCAAAGATTTTCGGGATATCGGTTGAGATATCGGAATAATAATAGCGGCCGTTACACTGCGTTGCCAGTCGTTCCAGAAGCTGTCTGTCAGACGACTCTCCAACCGCTACCGTGGAAAGAGTTACATCGGCATCCTTGCAGTCCTTGATGATATCTTCAAAATTTTCGGTTTCCCCCTGTCCATCCGTCAGAAGCACAATATGCTTTAGCTGTGCCTTGCTCTTCTTGATTTCATTTAGTGCCGCACGCACGGCCGGTTTGATGGTCGTTCCACCGCCTTCGCTGATCGTCTCGATGCTTTGATGGATCTTGTCTTTATCCTTCACTTTTTCCAGCGGCACCTGCCAGGTGTAACCATCATCAAAGGTTACCACACCGACTTCATCTTTCGTATCCAGCTGATCCACAGCCGCTTTGGCAGCCGCGATCGCCAGATCCAGATTGGTGCCTCCTTCGGTCTGTTCCGACATACTGCCCGAATGATCAATCACCATGACCATTGCCAGATTCTGTTTCTCATTCACCCCACGCAGCTGCATATCGACCGGAAGAAGTTTCTCCAGTTCCGTATCCAGATATCCGCCCAGTGCAAAACTGTCCTCGCCACCGCATGCCACCAGACCGCATCCGTAGTCTTTCACATAAGTTTTCAGATTTTTTAGAAAGCCCTCCGGCAGATCTGTCCGGTACACATTTTCCAGAATGATGCTCTTGTACTGCAGCATCTCTTTTAAAGTATCCGGTGCACTGACTGCGGATACCTGCCGGTAATTGCATCCGGCAGCATCCAAAAGTCCTAAAAACGGTGTGCTGTCCTCTCCCATTCCAGATACAAGCAGAATCTTTGGCAGGGAATCCACCGTCGCATACGTACCATAATCATTGTTTTTTTCACAGGTGTCCTTCGGTGCCTTCACGCGCACGGTATACTGCTGCGCATCGGTACCGACTACCTTCTGTTTCAAAACAAAACGGTTGCTGCCTTTGTTTAAATGCACGCCTGTCTGACTGACCATCTCCGTTCCCTGCAAAAGCTGCAGCTTCGCATCGGTCTCATAGTTGCTTTCCACAGTTACCGTCATGGAATAGGAATCACCCGGATAAAGATACTCCGGCATTTTCCACGTTTTCGATATAGGCATCGCTCCCCTGCTTTGTATCTTCATAGAGAACCGAATACAGCTGCACGTTTTTTTGCCGTCAGTGCCGATGCCGTATGCTCGATGTTTCCCTTTGTCTGCTTTCCATCCGTAAGCACCACAAGCCGTCCTGCCGCATTGTCCGGGATCATGGAAAGTCCTGTGGAAACGGCTTCCTCAAGGTTGGTTGCATCCGCCTCCGGTGCCGAGAGAATCTGAAAACTGTGTTTCTCACTGGTCAGAAACTGTTCCACAACCGCATTGGCTCCAAACGTTACAATGGCATACTGATTGTTCTTTGGCATGTCTTTGACCTGCCGGCTCATATACTGCTCCATCTGCGTGAGATTTGCAGCATTGCTCTCCGACAGATCAACCAGAAAAACGGTTGTGTCTTTCGCGTGGGAAAGCGGCACCGAAATTCCACAGACAGCCAGCACCAAAAGGGCAAGCCCCACCAGACGCACCGCAAGATAAAACCGCCCACGGTAACGCATCTGCCGGACATAACAGATCCACTCCAGTATCATAAGAAGAAGCACAAGGATAAGGATGACATTGCGCATCTGCTTTCGCACAAGCTGCCGCTGCATCGTGTTGCGGCTGCCGGAATCGCCTGCCGTGATCCGTCCATCCGACTGGCTGCTGCATGCAAATTTTACAATATAGGATTCCTTTCTGCCGCCCGCTTTTACGGTAAACAGTCCTGCCTGATCGGTAGGTGCTGCAATCTGCTGCACGTCCACACCGTTTAATGCATGAAACTGCACGGTATCTCCGGCATCATAGACGTTTTGGGAAAGAAGGGAACTATCCTCAAGATAGTGCAGCGCATGGTTCATAAATACCGGAAACTCCGGCTGCAGGGCAAAATCCGATTCCCGCAGATCAAATCCGAGTACCACCTCCCGGATTCCGTCATGCTCCCCGTAGTATGCGGCGCACTGCTTTCCGTTCCATAGAAAGCCCGTGGCCCAGACCGGCAGATCATACACATATGTCTGATTTACCCCGAGCGCAAAGTCCCGGATTCCGGAAGTCAGTTCGGTATCGCCGGCGGACAGGCTGACATTTTTTCCCTCGTTCTTTCCCTCTTTGGCAAAAATCATCCGCGCCTTCTGCTGATTAGATTCCTGCACTGCCGTATCCGCATCAAAAATACAGACCCCCGGATCGTCACGGTCAAGTGCATCCGTTGTTTTTGCCTTGGAAAGATTCTCTCCGGTCACGGCAAGATACGCTTTTTTCGATATAGGTATTTCCTTCCCCGATCAGTGTGGCTTTGCTCGTGGAAACCTGGTCTTTGAGTGCATAGGCACAGTTATCCTCATGTAAGGAATCCTTCTGGCTGCTGCCCGCAAATGTCACTGCGGAAAGTTCGGTATGCAGCGGCTGGTTTCCCCAGTTCACCTGTTTAAACAGGCAGGTATATGTCTCGTCTGCGGCAAGGGAAAGTGTACGCACTTCAAGAATTTTCTTTCCCTCATACAGCGTAATCTCCATATTTGCCGCATGATCGCTGTAATTTGTCACGCCTGATGCAACCGTATACGTGTCCCCGCTGCTGTCTTTGGTGCAGGACAGAAACGTATTCGCCACGTTAGAAACCGGACTTCCCACCACACGGATGGTTGCCTGAAGCTGACTTTTGAGATTTTTCGTCTGTTTTGCCCCTATGCCGTCGGTATAGACGATGACATCTGCCAGATCGTTCTTTTTGTCCTTTTTCTGCACAGTCTGTACGGTTGCCAGTGCATCGGAAAGCGATCCGGCTGTGTCCGTGCCCTTGATGTCTGCCAGCGTCCGATACAGTGCTTTTTTCTCGGAAGTATGGACGGCAAGCAGATTGGTTCCCGTGCCGTCACAGGTAACGATGGATATTTTTGCTCCATCCGAAGCGGCAATCTGCTCTTTGATCTCACTTACGGCTTCCCCTAAGCGGGTATTGCCCCCTTTGGTGAGATGCTTCATGCTTCCGCTGGTGTCAATCAGATACACCACGTCCGTACTGCCTGTACCCTTACGCTGTACAAACGGTGCCATCAGTGCCAGAATAAGCAGCAAAAGGATCACGATCTGCAGATACATCAGCAGATTGTGCAAAAACTTTTCCCAGAACGTTTTAGACTGTTCATTATAAAAAAGCTTCTTCCACAACAGGTTCGAAGACACTGGCGTGTCTGTCCCCTTTGGCACAAGCAGATATAAAATCACAACAACCGGAACCGCCAGCAAAAATGCCAGCGGCCACAAACTCTCAAATATCATAATCCATCCTCAAATTTTTCTCAGACAAACAAAGGTCTTAAATCTTCTAAAATAAGCGCACGTCTCTCTTTTTCGGAATCACAGAGTATATAGGTGCCTCCGGCAGCCGATGCACTTTTTTTCAGCCGCACAGAAAGCTTTTGCAGTTCCTGTTCATAACGCGCAATCACATCCGCACGCATCGTCACGCGCAGTTTTTCTTTGGACTCCATATCTATCAGATTGCGCGTTCCGTCCATTGTCACACGCAGTTCTTCCGCACACAGTGTCTGAAGCAACACGGGTCTTTGTTTCGTAAAGTCCAGATACTGCATCGTTTTTTCCAGACAATCCTGCGTGGGATCTGTCGCTGCTTCGGTCAGGAAATCACTGACGATCACGGTAACTCCCGCCCCACGCCTCTGCATCTGGCGCACGGCGGAAAAAGAATCCGTCTCTGTCCCCGAAAATGTACGTGCCTGCAGCCATCCAAGTACTTTTGGCAGTGCATTCTTTCCCCCGGAAACCACAAGCGGGGTTCCCATCTGGCTGCTGTCATACAGTACCAGCCGGTCCATATGGTGCAAAGTCAGAAAGGCAATCACCGCGCACAGATCCTGTGCCAGTTCTGCCTTGCTCTTTTTTCCATAGTGCATTGATGCACTGGTATCTAAAATAACCGATACCACTGCTTCCTTTTCTTCGAAATATTCCCGGATATACATGCGCTCCGACCGCGCATAGACATTCCAGTCCAGCCTGCGCAGATCATCTCCCGGCATATACTCCCGGAAATCGGAAAATTCCGCAGAAGTTCCTTTCTGTACAGATCTGCGGTTTCCTGCCATATTCTGGCTGCTTTTCTGTTTCATCGCGATCACAAGCCGCGACAGCTGTTCATAAATTCCCGCATCAAGCATACAGTCCCTGTTCCTTTTCTGTTAAGATCTGCCCAATTACCGCATCTTCCGTAATCCCCTCCGATACTGCATCGAAACTGAGCAGAATCCTGTGCCGCAATACCGGAAGTGCGACACATTTGACGTCCTCAAACGAGACATTCAGGCGGTTTTCCATAAACGCGCGTGCCCTGGCTGTGCGGATCAGTGCCTGTGCCGCACGCGGGCTTGCCCCCTCCCGGATATACGGATTGTCTGCATGAGTTGCCATAACCAGATCCAGAATATAATCCATGACGGCATCCGCAATCGGAATCTGTGCAACGCATGCGCGCGCTGCAAGCAGGCTTTCCCGATCCATGACCTTTGCGATCTTTGGCGGATGGTTTCCCTCCGTCAGTTCCACGATTTCCCGCAGTTCCTGCCGGTCCGGAAATTTTACCAGCACTTTAAACAAAAAACGGTCCAGCTGGGCTTCCGGCAGCGGATAAGTTCCCTCGTTTTCGATCGGATTTTGTGTGGCAAGCACCAGAAACGGCTCCGGCAGCTGATGGCTGGTCGTTCCGATCGTCACGGTGTGTTCCTGCATGGCCTCTAAGAGAGCTGACTGTGTCTTTGGCGTGGCACGGTTGATCTCATCTGCCAGCACCAGATTGGCAAAAATCGGTCCTTTTTCAAACCGGAATGCACTTTTTGCTCTTCTTTTACGATGATGTTGGTACCGGTTCACGTCACTCGGCATCAGATCCGGGGTAAACTGGATTCTCTGGAAACTCAGATCACACACCTGGCTGATCGTGCGCACCAGCATGGTCTTTCCCAGTCCCGGCATACCTTCTAAGAGTACATTTCCGCCCGCCAGAAGTGCCAGCATGACCTGGCGGATGACGTCTTTTTGTCCGATAATTCCCTTTGCAATTTCCTGTTCACATGCCATGGTGTTCTGCTGGCATACTTCATATTCTGTCATAAGATCTCCTCTCCATCAGTTCAAGATTTTCAAAATAATTCCGGATGACATCTTCCATGCCGGCCGGGTATTTTCCATTGGCAATGCCTTCGTAGGCCTCTTTCGTGTAATCGCCGACCACGGAATCTAAATCCACGTGTTCGCCTTTCCATGCCAGACCATTCTTCGCCTTGTAATAATCGGAATTCTTCGAATCCCCCTTGTCCTTTGTGATACTGCTGTCGTTTCCGAGTTTATTCGGAACACTCACATAATCATGTGTTCCCCCTCCGGATCCGGTTCCGCGTCCGCTGCCTGTTCCGTTTCCTGTTCCACTTCCGTTTCCGCTTCCTGTCCCCTTGCCGTTTCCGCTTCCACTTCCATTGCCACTTCCACTTCCGTCCTTTCCACTGCCCGGATCTTCCCCATCCCCGGAATCCTGGGAACTGGTTTCCGAAGACTGGGTGGATTCCCCACGCTGCGTACCGCTTTGTGTAGTGTTTTGTGTAGTGCTTTGTACATCCCCCTGTGCCAGCTGGTTTCCTGTATTGGTATTCACCTGGATATTTTTAAGTACCGATGCCAGGACATCTGCCCCGGAAATCTGTGCCGCCTGTCCATACTTGTAGGAAAGTTTCTGCCCGGCAGATGCCAGTGACTGCTTCGTATCTGCCTGCTGCATTTCTTTTTGCGATAAGGCCAGTGACTGTATCAGTTCCTGCAGGGCTTTCTTTTGTTCTTTTGTCATGGAAGAGGTGTCTGTCTGTTTTAAGGCATCCATCACTTTTTGGATTTCTTTTTCCTTTTCCCGGGCTTCCTGCCGGATGGCATGCCGCTGTTTCACCTGTTTATGCGCGGGGGACGGCACAAACGAAAGAACAAGCGCCAGCCCAAGGGAAAGAAAAAGTGCCACAAGTTTCCTTCGGTCCGGACAAACACGCGCCTTTTTCCATGCATGGTCTTCCTGTAACATATGCACGGCATCGCTGCGCTGCATCCGGTCGATACTACCCTCTTTTCCAATACGCCCATATGCCGTCACGATCCGTTCCTGAAACCCGAAACGGTCGATCTGCTGTGCTGCCTGTACCATGGTACATCTCTTCATTACCGTATAAATGCCTCCAGCTGCCGCACCACATAAAACTGCCAAAACAGCCCACACATGCACCGTATAAAAAGGGACAAACACCGCACATCCTTCCAGCACCATGGCGATGGTTCCACCTGCGGCAATTCCTGTGCTTTCATAGCGCAGGAACTTTTTTACGTTCTGTTTTCTTTTGCTGTAACGGATTTCCTGCAACAGAAATGCTTTTTCATCCATGCTGCTTTCCCCCTGCATGTTTTCTTCCATATCCTGCCATCGGATTGATCCGCCGCATCGCAATCAGAAGAAAGACAAATGCCAGTGCCACAAATAAAAGCGTGGAAACGGCCATCCATCCATAATGTACGGCAGCACCCGAAACAGAAAGTGTTTTCCCGTAATTTGTGATCAGTTCTTCCGCCACGGATGTTCCGGTCATACTCCAGGTAAAAAATTCAAGCAGATACATGCCCGGATTGACCAGAAGCACCCAGCAGGATTTTTCCGGTACACCACCTGACATGCGGACAACCGAGGTGACCAGATAGGGAAGAAAACTTCCGATAAACAGCAGAACATAGATACCATACGATAAAATTATGGCACTGATCGTTTTTTTACAGATGGAAGAACACAAAATTCCAATACTTGCAGAAACGAACGAAACCAGTAATGATACCGCCAGAAACCAGAACAGATTGCCCCATGAGAGTCCGCCGATGACAAATGCCAGTGCTACGATCGGAAGTCCTGCCACCACATAAAACATGCTCTGGATCATCGCGGTGAGCACCTTTCCCATAATAATGGAAAATCCGGTCATGCTGGTTGTCATCATAATATCAAAGGTCTGCCGCTCTTTCTCACCCGAAATTGCAGAAGCCGTGCGCACCGGGACTACCACTCCCAGAATAAAAATCTGCGTGACCGCAAGTGCCGGATACAGCCAGACAATGCTGCTGTATATGTTTGCAGACGAATAGGTCATCTGCTGGGAAAACAAAAACATGGCAAAGAAAAATACAACTGCCATAATCGCCTCATAAGCAAATATTTCCCAACAGATCCGCATACTGCGCGCCTGTACTTTAATATCTTTTTTTACCATTGGATTAATTCTCATCTTCCTGCCCTCCTGTCAGCTGCATAAACAGGGATTCGAGATTTCCCTCTTCTTTATAAAATCCTGTCACGATAATTCCATTCTGTATCATCTGTGCGATCAACTGCGCGATTTCTTCCTCTTTCATGGCATGCGAGATATGGATTTCCTTTTCTCCCACCGATTCCACCTTAATCTGCGGGTGTTCCTTAAGCATGCGCACTGCCGGCTCCATCTCCCCGTGAACCGAAACCACCATCCGGTTTCCACCGAAAACATGTTCCATGACATCCTCAATGTTTCCTGCTTCTACGAGTTTTCCGTGATCCATAATGCCGATGCTGTTGCACATCTCTGCCAGCTCCGACAAAATATGGGAACTGATCACAATGGTTTTTCCCATGCCGCGCAGATTCTGCAAAAGTTCTTTCATCTCCACACGCGCACGCGGGTCCAGACCGGAATTCGGTTCATCCAGCACCAGAAGGGAGGGATTGTGGATGAGTGCCCGTGCCACGCACAGCCGCTGCTTCATTCCGCGGGAAAGCGTATCCACATAAACCTCTTTTTTGTCGGATAAATTGACAAGTTCCAGCAGATCATTGGATACCGCGGTGATCTCCCTGGAAGTCATACGGTACATGGAACCGTAAAAATCCATATATTCGCTGACTTTTAAATTGTCATACACACCAAAGAAATCCGGCACATAACCGATCTGCTTTTTGATTTCCTTCGGATGCAGCAGGGCATCCACGCCATGGATCGTAATGGTTCCTTCTGTCGGCGGCATAAGTCCGCATACCATCCGGATTGTTGTTGTCTTTCCGGCTCCGTTTGGTCCCACAAAGCCAAACAGATCCCCTTTGGGCACATGCAGGTTCAGATCCCTGACCGCCTGAAATTTTCCGTAGTTTTTATACAAATGACTAATTTGAAGCATTGGACACCTCCTGACCGGCAATCGTATACAGACAGCCAAACGAAATTTCCGAGCACCTGCTCTCTATGGTTTTTCCGTAGTCTGCGGTTACTCCTTCCACTACAACAGTACCCGACACATCGTTCTTCCGCCGGATCTGGCACAGTCCCAGATACAGTGCGGCTGCCATATCCTTATGCTTATACGAATATGTATTTCCATTCATGTTGTCTTGCGATAACACGCTGTAGACATCATCAAAATAAGAAATCTGCTGGGACAGCAGTGGTTTTTTACTTTTCCCGTCTATCGTTATGGTCTCACCTGCTTTTACATCCGAAAATACCATGACCGTATCATCCGACACGCAGACAAGATAAGGGAAATCATAAGACGTGTTGTTTGTTATGCTTCCCCCCTGTTTCTGCTGCGTGAGCACCAGACCACTGGTGTCTATGCTTCCACATCCTTTGGCAGTTCCTGCCGCAAACAGATAGGCATTTTCAAAATTGCTCTGCGGTTTTACCCCAAGGGACAAGCCATTGTCATATTCCACCAAATAGTGATAACGGTCTGCATATACCCTGCCGGAAGATGCCATGCTGTATGATTCACTGAGACCTGTACCGCCATATGCGTAATTATCATTCAGCCGTACCTTCCACGGTTTTACCCCGGAATGATACGCATTGTAATAGGTGGCGATACCAGTGGTACTTTTTCCATCCGCCTGCTGTGCGGTCACCGAATAAACCCGTGTCTCATGCAGCTTTAAATTCCGCCCGCCGATAAATACCACACCGATTAAAAATTATGCCAAGCGCCGGTACCCCCAGCCAGTACCAGTCTCTTTTTTTCATCTTGCAAAGCAGAAGATAAAGCACCGGTCCAACAACGATCACATAGACCACTATCAGAACTTTCAGCCAGGAAAAATCCAATGCCGTATTGAGGTGGTCAATGACACCGAATGCATTTTCCCCACTCCATCCCCATTCCTCGTCATTGACATACTGGGAATAGCTCATGGAATATCCTGCCACCTGGTCATAAATTCCGTAACACAGATCCGGGGAAACTTTCTGCATCTGTTTTTCGCCAAAAGAAATGGCACATACACCGATGGCACCATCCCCACAGGCATACACCCACCCCGGATAAGCTTCGCTTTTGCTTGCATTTGTATTGTTCCGCTGCAGCTTTGCAACCGGCATCTGTGAAAAATCAATCCCGGTAAATCCGGAATAACTTCCCAGTTGCTGCATTTCTTTCGATACCTCATTTTCTTCTCCCACTTTGCTGACGCTTTTGCAGCTGACCTCCATAAATGAGGAATCAAAACCACCCAGTGTATCTTTGCCGCGCTCTCCGGTTCCAATCAGCAGCCATCCACCGTTTTTCACCCATTTCTCGATTGCCTTGATATTCTCTTTCCCAAGTGAACTCACATCGTAGGAATCAATCACAAGAAAATACAGTTCATCCAGCTGCGCCTGCAATGTATCCGCGTCCATCTGTGTCAGATATACATTCTGGTCTTTTCCGTGAAGATAATAGGTCTGGCCGCTCATGCTCATCCAGCCAAGCGCATCATAATGATCCGAAAGCACTCCCACACCAATACCGCGCTTTTCTTTGCCAAAAATACTGGCAAATGCTTCCTTTGCCACAACGTTTCCCTTTTCATCGATAAATGCCACGATTCCGTTTCCGCGTGTCTGGCTGACATCCGCATACGGAATGGTCATTGTATACTGTTTTTTTCCGTTCTGCGGCAATGTCAGGCGCTGTTCAAATGCGCAGCCGTTGGAGTTGTCGGTACCGGAAAACACCAGACGCACCTTCCCGGTAAAATCCGCCCCGCTGTTTTTTGCCTCCACCTGTACGACACAGTCTTTTTCCTGTTTCAGCAGAGTCACCGTTGCCGACAATGCCTGTTTCTGATCTGCATATACATTTGCTCTGCCACAAAATATGCCTAAAAATGCCAGGCATACCAGAAGCAGACTGCAGATAGTCTTTCTTATTTTCATAATCTTCTCCTTCCATAAATGTTCTTTACGGTTTCCTGTCATTTATGATAACATACGTTATTTTGGAATGACATTAAGGTTTTCTTAAAATTGTCTGGCTTATTTACAGAATTTCTTAAAATAAAAAGCCCCTGCTCTCGCAGGGACTTCCAGAACCTTCTATCAGATATAATTTTTTATTGTGCGGTGGCACGGAACATGACATTTCTGTATTTTGCAAGTACACGCATCAGAATGCTTCCAAGAACGCATACTGAAATCACCTCTCCGATTCCGACCGTCATGGCATTAAACGGGATGGTTACATTCACACCGTGGAAATATACTGCCGGAATACCGTACGCATAGACCAGCACGAACGGAACAATAATCATATTAAAAATAACCGGCGGAAATGTGCATGCAATCTTGTGATTGCGCAGCAGATAGGTACATACCGCTGCCAGCAGCGTGGCAATGCTTCCGAAAATGACATCATAGATCACGGCGCCTGTCAGCAGATTCGCAAGCAGACAGCCAATCCACAGTCCCGGAATCGCTGCCGGCGTAAAAACAGGCAGGATACACAGTGCTTCGGAAAAGCGTACCTGAATCGTGTGGGATGCAAGTCCCAGTGCGTTGGCTACAAAAGTCAGCACTACATAAAGTGCTGCAATCACAGCAGCCTGAACAATAAATGTTACCTTTTTGTCTCTCATATCCATTTGTCTCCTTTAGTTTTGTTTTACGAGTGGAAGGTCTCGAACACTCGGTAATTTTTCGTGCAATCCCCTGTTTACAGAATCTGCAACGGTTGACAGTATAGCACAGTACACCGCAAAAAGCAAGAATGCAATTTTCTACTGCCGGATATTTCTTTTCCTCTCCGTTTTGTATATTCCACATTATAGCAATAACAAAACCATTTTACAACAGGCCGCTATCATGTACGCAGATACCCCTGCATACTTTTTAACGCATTTTTCTCCAGCCGCGACACCTGCGCCTGCGAAATATGAATTTCATCCGCGACTTCAATCTGTGTCTTTCCCTCAAAAAAACGCAGACGGATGATATGCTCATCCCGTTCATTCAGATGTGACAGGGCATCGGAAAGTGACAAATCCTCCACCCAGTGCTCTTCTTTGTTTTTCTTGTCCGAAATCTGATCCATCACATACAGGGTGTCCCCTCCATCCGTATAAACCGGATCAAACAGACTCAAAGGTGTCTGGATGGCATCCAGGGCATACACCACATCCTCCACCGGAATCTCACATTCAGCTGCAATCTCTTCGAGAGTCGGTTCCTTTTGTGCATTTTTTGCCAGCCGTTCCTTTGCCTGCATGGCTTTATATGCAATATCGCGCAGCGAACGCGGAATGCGGTAACTGCTGTTATCCCGCAGATACCGGCGGATTTCACCGATAATCATCGGGACGGCATAGGTGGAAAATTTCACCCCGACACTCGTATCAAAATTATCTATTGCCTTCATCAGTCCGATACAGCCAATCTGGAACAGATCGTCCACATTTTCATTATGATTATTAAACCGTTTGATCACGGATAATACCAGCCGGAGATTTCCCTTGATGTAGGTTTCTCTGGATGCCTTGTCGCCGGCTTTTATCTTTTTGAAAAGTTCATCTTTTTCTTCTTCTTTCAGTATTGGCAGCTGGGCCGTATTTACCCCGCAGATTTCAACTTTGTACGTAGACATGGGATTCCTCCGTTATAATTGGATTTATAATAAAGGATTCCCATGTGCTGTTTTTTTATTCATTTTCATCCGTTTATTCCGGACATGGGAAAAGCGGGACGTAAGTCCCGCTTTCCCCTCAAATTTACCGATCCCACTTATCGCAGAGCGAATTGATCTGATCCGCAAACTTTCCAAGATCTTTATTCGCCATGCCCTGACATTTTTTAATAACCGCAATGAGACGTTCTCCCGCAATCATCAGGCGGTCAAACGCGCCGGATTTTGCACGGTAAACACCCTGTGTCTTTTTCTCCACAAGCTGTCTGCTTCCCTGTGCGATCTGTTCTCCGGTAAGCAGATCATACGCATCCCCGCTATATGGAGCTAAAGCATCAAATCCCACATCGTTTTTGACATGTTCCGCAAACTCTACCGCGGTGGTTTCCTCGCCATGTACAATAAACACTTTCTTCGGCGGCTTCTTAAAGTTTGCAATCCATGCAGTCAGATGATCCCTGTCCGCATGCCCACTGATACCCGGAAGGTTTACGATGCTTGCTCTGACCTCAATTTCCTCTCCGAAAAGCTTTACCTTTTTGACTCCGTTTAACAGGGAATAGCCCAGAGTTCCAGGCACCTGATAGCCGACAAACAGAATCGTAGAATCCGTCCGCCACAGATTGTGTTTCAAATGATGCCGGATACGACCGGCTTCGCACATGCCGGAAGCCGAGATAATCACTTTGGATTTCTGGTTGAAATTGATCATCTTGGATTCTTCACTGGAAACTGCCACTTTCAGTCCCGGAAACTGGATCGGGTTGATGCCCGACTGTACCAGCTGTCTTGCTTCCTCATCAAAGCACTCTTCCACACTCTTATGGAAAATATTTGTTGCCTCCACGGCAAGCGGACTGTCGATATATACTTCAAATCCCGGATACTCCGGCAGCAGCCCCTCGGTTTTGATCCGGCGCATATAGTAAAGCATTTCCTGCGTCCTGCCGACAGAAAATGCCGGAATGACCAGATTTCCGCCTTTGGTAAACGTGGAATTCATCACCTTTGCCAGTTCTGCCGCATAATCCGGCGGTGTATTGTGATTGCGGTTTCCATAAGTGGATTCCATGATCACATAGTCCGCTTCCTCAAGATATTCCGGATCACGGATCAATGGACGGTTGTAGTTTCCAATATCCCCGGAAAAGACAAGTTTTCTTGTCTCGCCATCCTCAGTCACCCATATTTCAATGGAGGATGAGCCAAGCAGATGCCCCGCATCGACAAACCTTATGGTCAGTCCCTCGCAGATCTGCACCGTTTCATGGTATGTACACGGAACGAAATGCTCTAAAACCCCCTGCGCATCCTCCATGTTATACATCGGTGTCACTTCCGGCCTTCCTGCACGCCGCGCCTTGCGGTTTTTCCATTCTGCCTCAAATTCCTGAATATGTGCCGAATCTTTCAGCATGATATTACACAGTTCACAGGTTGCCGTTGTTGCAAAAATCTTTCCCCGGAACCCGTGATTATACAAAAGTGGGAGAAGTCCGGAATGATCAATATGGGCATGCGTCACAAACACATAATCAATCGTTGCCGGGTTAACCGGTATCTCCTGATTCACATACAGATCCGCCCCCTGTTCCATACCACAGTCCACCAGAAAATGAGTCTCCCCAAATGCCACATAATGGCAGCTTCCCGTCACCTCACGGTCTGCCCCTAAAAATTCAATCTTCATAAAAAACCACGCCCTTTCATCCTGCTGTCCTTGTTATTTTGCATATAAATTTTACTATTTCAGAGCAAATTTTATGTAATTAGTATAGCACACTTACACATTATTTTGAATTGATTTTTTCAGCCGCACCATAATTTTTTTCTCCAGTCTCGAAATATAGGATTGCGAAATTCCAAGCAGGTCTGCCACTTCTTTCTGGGTCATTTCCCTGCCGTCTTTTCTTCCGATTCCATAGCGCAGACAGATAATTTCTTTTTCCCGCGGAGTCAGCGTATTAACCGCAGTGCGGAGAAGCATGATCTCCGCCTCATTCTCCATATCCCGGTAAATGATATCTTCATCGGTTCCAAGAATATCCGAAAGAAGAAGTTCGTTTCCATCCCAGTCCACATTCAACGGCTCATCAATCGATACCTCCAGCTTCACTTTATTATTTCTGCGCAGATACATAAGAATCTCATTTTCGATACACCGGGACGCATAAGTCGCCAGTTTGATCTTCTTTTCCGGATTAAATGTATTGATTCCCTTGATCAGCCCAATCGTTCCGATGGAGATCAGATCCTCCACACAGATTCCGGTATTTTCAAATTTCCGTGCCAGATATACCACCAGACGCAGATTGTGTTCGATCAGCTGCTTTCTTGCGTCTTCGCGCGTCATGGGTTCACTGTCCCCATGCAGCCCGCTTAAAGCGATAAGACAACGGTTCTCCTGCTCCCGCTCCAAAGGTGGCGGCAGTACATCTGCCCCTCCTATGTAAAAAACCTCATCATCCGTAAAAAACAGGCGGATTCTCTTCCACACCAGTTCAAACAGTGAAAACATTACGTTTCTCCTTTCTCAGTTTTTTTGTCATTTGGGATGGATCTTTTGTGCAGCCACAGTGGTCTGCCACCGATGCATGCAGAATCAGCTGATACGGTTTATTGCACAGCACCCCATTTTCCGCGCAGCCAACCCATACCTGTTTCCAGTCACAGAATTTTGCCGGCTCCGTCTCCACTTTCATCCCATCCATGCAGTACACCTGCAATTTTCCATGTGGATTTCCAAGTGCACGGTATGGAATCTCCTTTTGTACCGTTTTTTCATCGACAAGCTTCTGCAGCAGGGCTGCATCTGCAATATGTACCGGATTCCCACTTAATGGCATGGTTAAAAGATTGCCGGAATCCAGCAGTCCGATACATGGAACCGACACCGTTTTGTTATACAGGACCACAGACATCTGTCGCTTTTGCCTCTGCACCGACACCACAAGATTTTTGACAAGTACGTAAGTGATTCCGGCCGTTGCCAGTGCGGTATACAGATACAGATTTTCCAGTCCCGTCAGATTGTAAACTGCAGTTGCCACTCCGTTTAACAATACAATGGACAACCAGCTGCTTAAAATCCTCACCATCCTCTGTTTTTTATTTTCCCTGCCAAACGCAAGAAAAACCATAAGCGGCACGATGCCGATGGCAGTACACAGAACGGAAATTGCATAAGGCAGCACCATCAGTCCAAACGCTTCAAGTCCCGTGCCGGAAACCGCGGCAGCCAACATGCGCAGATTCCGGTGACAGACTGCACTTTTGCAAAATACACAGGTAAGGGATAATACAAGAAAATTCATCAGAAAGTTTTGTTTCAGAAAGATATCAATATAGAATACATATATAAAAAATCACCTCCTGTCTCTGCTCCTATTATAAGAAAAATATTCCTCATAATTTAGCAAAAACAAGAGGTTGTTATTTGGAAATTATCGACATATTGTGCGATTTTATCTTCTAGGGTTCTTCAGGAAATCCGGAATATTGATTTCTACCGGCTTTACATTACTCTCTACCGGCTTCGGACGCTGAATCCCGGAATAGTTTGAAGCGGAAGGAGTCGGTGCCTGTGCCTGCGGCTGATTAACCGGTCTGCTTCCCACACCGGTACCTGCATTGGCGTAATTGCTGTTATTGACCCCAGGAAAACTATTGTTTCCAGCAGCTGCTGCACGGCTGACAATTCCAACGGAACCTGTCGGACGGACATTGTTTGTATTCGGATATACCATACGGCCACCGATTCCACCCGCCTGCTGCTGTGGCTTCATCTTCATGGATGGATTCTCCAATCCGGTTGCAATTACAGTGATCGTAGCTTCATCTGTCATGGTCTCATCATACTTTGCACCAAAGATGATATTTGCATCTTCTCCTGCCAGATCCTGTACATAGCTTGCTGCATCATTTGCATCCATCAGGGAAATATCACCGGAAATATTGATGATTACATGGCTTGCACCATTGATGGTTGTCTCAAGAAGCGGAGATGCAACGGCAAGTTTCACTGCCTCGATTGCTTTCTCATCGCCCTTGGCATTACCGATACCGATATGTGCCATACCCTTGTCCTTCATAACGGTCTGCACATCGGCAAAATCCAGATTGATAAGTGCCGGCAGATTGATCAGATCGGTGATTCCCTGTACTGCCTGCTGTAATACTTCGTCTGCTTTCTTTAATGCATCCGGCATGGAAGTACGTCTGTCAACGATCTCTAAAAGTTTATCATTTGGAATAACGATCAGGGTATCCACGCTCTCTTTGAGTTTTTCAATACCGGATACGGCATTGATCATACGTTTCTTTGCCTCAAACTTAAATGGCTTTGTCACAACTCCAACGGTCAGGATTCCCTGCTCCTTGGCAATCTTTGCAACGACCGGTGCTGCACCGGTACCGGTACCGCCACCCATACCACAGGTAACGAATACCATATCTGCACCCTTGACTGCAGCGGATAATTCTTCTGCACTTTCCTCTGCTGCTTTCTCGCCGATCTCCGGCTGTGCTCCTGCACCAAGTCCTTTTGTAAGCTTTTCTCCGATCTGTATCAACGTAGGAGCCTTGCAAAGCTGCAACGCCTGCTTATCTGTATTTACTCCGATAAATTCGACTCCACCTATATTCTCATCAATCATGCGGTTCACAGCGTTATTACCAGCACCACCTACACCAATCACGATAATTTTGGCACTCGTATCTGTCTCTGTTGTCCGAATCTCCAGCATGGTTCTTCCTCCTCTTTCCTATAGCCCTGCGGCACCGTGAAACATAAAAATGTTTCATACGTACTCATATAGACTATAATATAATTTTTCATACAAATAATCAACCGAAAATTATGATTTTTTATTATCTTTTTTCGAACTTTCCGTTTTGTCAAACACAATATTTGTCGTTTCTTCTGTCCAGTTTTCTAAATGTAGTGTTCCTTCCATTCCCTGCAGCTGCGGCTTGATTTTTGCCAGCCGCTCCACTTTCTGGGTCAGAAATTCCAGGGAACCCATGGAAACTTTAACCGTCCCGTATGTCAGAACCGGCTCATTTTCCACACCATAGGTAATGGAATCCGGGATCAGGTCATTGCGTTTTAAAGACTGCGTCAGCGTCAGAAGCTGCTTTAGCCGCTTCGAGCCGATCGGCAGCTTTTCATACTGCACTACTTTTTTGACAGTCAATCCCAAGGATCTGCGGTGTATCCTCAATTCACACGGTCAGACAATTCTGTCACAATCCCGTCTTTGTCGAAATAGACATTCTTATTGATCGAGGAGAGATACAGATATCCCATGATTCCTTTCTCATACACTTTGATATGCAGAGTCTGCGGATCTTTCAGGCTGATCTCCATCGTGTCCACAAACGGAACTTCACTGGTATTGACAAATTTATATTTCAGGAATACATTACAGGGAATTCCAAGAATACTCATCGTTTAATACTGCTTTTTCAATCACTTTGGCATCGTAGAGTTTGTTT
>ENA-OQBD01000664-OQBD01000664.1-human-gut-metagenome-genome-assembly--contig:-NODE-664-length-17870-cov-3.739108_pt1 | contig 17870 bp, 16 predicted proteins | sample MGYA00242742_ERZ504543 | MGnify/ENA primary metagenome ERZ504543 (study PRJEB26092, sample SAMD00036239) | human gut metagenome | host: Homo sapiens | study: EMG produced TPA metagenomics assembly of...
CTATGAAACACTCAAAACCAGAAGCACCTGCAGAGTTAAATGCTGCAGGCAATCCTCTTCCCCGCAATTGGATTTCCGTTATTGCCATTATCTGGTGTGGTCAAGCGCTTTCTATCTTTGCAACCGTAGCAGCAAGTTTTGCCGCTATGTGGTACATCACAGAAACCACCTCTTCAGCAATATGGCTCTCGTTGGCATCTATGGCTGCGCTTTTGCCGGTTGCTCTCTTGAGTCCCTTTGGAGGAGTAGCAGCTGATCGGTACAATCGAAAACATGTCATTATCCTAGCTGACGGAAATGCTGGCATCTTCTCATTCATTCTTGCTCTGGTAATTATGTCGGGTCATTTAAGCGTGCCGTTGATGCTTCTTCTTTTAGCTGTGCGTACCGGCGGGCAAGCCTTTCACGGCCCTGCTATGTCTGCTCTCATGCCTCACCTTGTACCTGAGCGGCATCTTATACGCATAAATAGCATGGATCAAACTATAACCAGTTTATCCTCTATCATTGGACCCGCATTAGGCATTCTCTTATACACCTTTATTGGATTACAGGGAGTCATGCTTCTTGACGCCGCCTGCGCCGCTCTTGCCTGCTGCTGTCTTGGCGCAGTTCGCATTACCTTAAATTCCCCCCATTCTTCTGAACGGAAATCAGTTCTTCAAGAAATGAAAGAAGGTTGTCATTTCATTCTTCGCGATAAAGGATTACGCAACCTTATGCTTCTTGTCATGTTTACTATGCTCTTATTTATGCCCGTAGCATCTCTAGACCCCTTGATGACCTACGAACACTTTAAAGGTGATGGTTTTCAAGCTTCTTTAGTTGAAGCGGTATTTGGAGTCGGTCTGCTGGTCGGATCTGCCGCAATTCTCATTTGGGGCGGCGGATCACGACGGGTACCTTTAATTATCGTTTCGGGAATAGTGCTCGGTTTTTCCCTTGCCGCTTGTGGCTTTTTACAATCAGATCAATTTCCTTTATTCGCCGTTCTTGTAGGAATAAGTGCTGCAGCAATCGGCTGCTACAACGCACCTATTATGCCTATACTGCAAAAACGAACCCCTGATGAAAAATTCGGTCGCGTTATGGGCATCTTTTTAGCAGGATCTTCTTTAGCTGCACCTATAGGGCTTTCTTTCTCTGGCTTTATTGCTGAAGCAATTGGCATAACTACCTGGTTTATAGTGTGTGGTACGTTAGTTGCTCTCTGCTGTGCGCTTGCTTGGTTTAGTAAAAATATTCGCGCACTCGACGCCAATAATGAAACGGAAAGCAACACCTAGGCTCTTACAACAAAAGTTGCCTTTTACATACGAAAAGGCAACTTTGCCTCTTCAGGTAAACTTTTACACTTAATCGCTTCAAAGTTTTCCTTCACAAACCAAGTTGCCTTGTTAAACACCAAGGATAGGTAAGCACAAACCTATTTCGTCTCCATTGCCTGTTCCATAATATTAAGTGCCTTCATAATGTTGCGACGACTGAGGGTGCCAACGAGTTTCCCCTCGTGAATCACTGGGGCTTTCTTAATCCTTTTTGTCGGATAAAGTACGGAATGCTAAGTCTGCGTGCTCATGCGCTTCTACCGTAATGACCGATTTTGTCGCAAGGCGCATCGCATCAAGATCATATACCGACCTAATACGATCCTGAAAGCTATCGGTCTCCAGCATAATGATGTAGCTCACACCATCGGTTTGAGAAGATTCATGACGCGACAAATACTTTAGTATGTCGCCATCAGAAAGAAAGCCAACCACTTTACCCGCATCATCCACCAAAGGAACGCCATTTGTTTCGGTTTCTTGCATAATTGCGATTGCGTCACGAATTTTCGCCGTTGCCGGAAGAGTGCTTGGGTTTGTGTTCATGATATCTGAAACCAACCAAGGACGATCAATTCCTGGAATTGCACCCGATTCCACCGCTGCACTCATGGACGTTTTCTTTTTATCGCGAACAAATATCAATATCAAAATTGCGATTACCGAAATTAGAAGCAGCATGCCAATGAAAGCAAAATGACAACCGATATACGATACTTCTTGAGCAGGCATTTCTGGTGTCGCATATAACGACGATAACGCCGTTAGGCTAACTACAAAAGCGGTACCTAAAGAACTTCCCACCTGTTCAATTGTGGCAATAATTGCATTACCGTGCGGGAGTTCGTTGTTAGGAAGAGAATTGATACCCCATGTATTAAGCGGAGTGATAAGCGCCTGAATACCCAGCGTAACAATGGTATATGCAATACAAGCCAACAATAAAGACGTTGCATCACCAAGTAATACGTAGCTTATGCCACCGGCAAGCAAAACCAACGCACCCGTGACAGAAATACCACGTACACCGTATTTATCAAAAAGCTTGCCTGAAAGCAGTCCGAAAAAGGCACCGATAAGCGCACCCGGCAGCATGATGAGTCCCGAGACGGTAGCTGAAGCTTGAAGGGCGTTTTGAATATAGAGCGGGAATAATACGCTTCCTCCAATGAGTACCCCTTCAAGAAACAAAATAATTATCGCAATGATCAAAAATTCCCGATGTCGCAAAACTTGCACCTGTAAAATAGGATTTTCAAGTTTTACCTGACGACGGAAGAATAAAACAATAACGGCGAGACCTACCACAATCAGCACTATGGGCAGTATTGGCGTTGGACTAGAGGTCGAAGTGGAAATACCATAGAGCAAGCACACCATACCTGCCGCAATAAGCACAACCGATAGTCCATCAAACGTAGTGCGGTCAAAACCTTCGAATTTTTTCAGGGCCAAAAGAGCTGCAACTACTACACAAAGAGCTAAGCAAACTACAAGAACAAATTGAGCACGCCAGCCAATACTATCCACCAGGACGCCAGAAACAGAAGGTCCCATTGCGGGAGCAAAACTAATGATCAAGCCGACTAAGCCCATACCAACACCGCGATTTTCTCGCGGGAAAATAAGTAAAATAAGGGCGAACACCATAGGCATTACCACACCAGTTGCGCAAGCCTGCATAACGCGCCCCAGCAACAAAAACGGAAAACTTGGGGCACTCGCGCAAAGGGCAGACCCTGCAGCAAATAGTAGCATTCCGCCGATAAACAACTTACGCGTAGAAAAAACGTCCGATCAAATAAGCATTAAGAGGAATAATTACTGCTTCAACTAAAGCGTATCCGCTCGTCAACCATTGAACCGTTGTAGCATTCACATTCAAATGAGACATGATGGTAGGCAACGCAGGTGTCAGTAACGTCTGATTCAACACCACCAAAAATGCTCCAGCGAGCAGTACCGCAATCATAGTAGTTTGCTGGCGCGTAAGACCCATGATTCATTTCCCTTTCAATCACGTCTTCAAAAACAGCTAAAAATGCCTAAAGCACCTTGGTAACCTTAGGTCCTCCATGAGGTTTAGGCTTACGAGCGCTTAAGCTCACAAGCGTAAAAAAGCTGGATAAGATGCAGGCATTTCAGCCTGTGCCTTATCCAGCTTGTTATCTCTTCTTTGGATAACTCGCCCTCCGTGCAAGCAGTACCTATTCTGTAAGCTTATAGCGATAAGTCAAGATCGAGTCATAAATCTTACACTTCTTTAAGGTGTTAACGGCTAAAAGGCGTCCGCCAGCGTAAAGATACATCCACTTGCCGTTTGATGAAGCTCCACTTTATTCTTCGCCAAAAGATGACGTAAGTAGGCGACCATTTCCACCATCAATGTCCAATGAAACGCCACAGGATAATCTTCCCAATGGCGTCTTTTCCCTTGATAGGTGAAATAATAGGTAATTTCAGCAAGTTCATGATGCCCTTGAGATATCACCCGCAGTACATCATTCATGCGTCGTTTATGATGCGCAATAGCATCCTCGCACGCCTCAGTAAGCTCATCGCGATTCATTGGGTCCTTATGTCCCGCAAATACCGTATTTACTGGCAGTGTTTTAAGTCGGCGAATAGATTGAAAATATTCTTCTACTTCATCGCACGCAAAATCGATCGGATACATATTGCTATAGAGCTTATGAATTATCGCATCACCAGAAAACAACAAGCCTTTTTCTTCTTCCCACAAACAAAGCTCATGTCTTTCATGCCCAGGAGTGTGAAGTACTTGAAATTGATAGTCCCCCACGCACAAACTATCCCCGTCGCTAAGACAGACTGTTTCTATGTCAGTATTTACGCAATAAGACGCAGCTTTTAAATCCCGAAGTGCCTCAATGTGTTTCCCCTGCTTCGCCTCAAACCGTTTCAGAAACGGAAAAAATGTCTCAAATCGCTTTCTATTTTCTTCTCGATGCTGTAACAAATTTGGAACGCCTGCGTATACCCTCATGCCAGGTTGCCATAATCGCTCCACCCCACCTATGTGGTCTGAATGAAGGTGCGTGATAAAAACCTCTAATTTCGAACGATCTACCGCAAGATGATTTAAAAGGTAATCGAGCGAGAAAAACGATTCGTCATCTCTACTTCCACTATCAATAAGCAGACTGCGTTCAGGAGTATGAATCAAGTAGGTATTTACGTAGTTTTTCGTATGCGGATAAAACACCGATAAGCGATATAAATCATTCGCAAGTTGTTCGCACTGTGGAGCATGATAAGTGCTTATATCAGTATTTGATTTGATCGTAACTGAATTCTTTTCCTTATCGTAGATATACACAATATCAAAAGGATTAACGGGAGTAATACGAACACTATCTCCCTATTTCCCTAAAAGAGATCTAAGGACAATTTTGGCACTGATATCAGGCATTTCATCTAGCATTAATGAGCAACTGAGGTATCTCCAGGTTCAAAAGTCGGTGCTACTGCTTCAACCAAAGCATCACCTACTGAAGACATTGAGCATGGATAAGAAATACTCATAGTTGCAATGCTTCCTGAGCCCACATACTCCTTCGTGTATATAACGCGTCCATTAGCTTCGTATGAATATACATACCAAGTATCACCCGACGCGGTGTATCCTTCAATTCCAACGGTTTCCACTAAGCTTGAGAAACGCTCATCGAGTGTTTCTCCCGCAGAATTGTTATTCCCCCATACATCGATTCTAATTTCATCATCGTTGTTGTCTTCGATGGTAATCCCTGATCCACTTTCTGAAACATAGGGAACAAGATAGTAATTAGGATACGCAATGCTATAACCAAAACGCCCATTGGTATAGAGGGTATAACCTTCAATTGAGGATTCGCTATACGCATCAGAAGCTGTACCGCTCTGTGAACTGCTTTCTGAAGCGGCGGCATCACTTGCGGTATCTTGAGAAGAAGATTGACCAGAATTTTGATCTTGAGACTGATCTTGAGGCTGAGTTCGATCAATAACGGTAGTTTTTGTTTCACTTTCGGTCGGTGTCGAATTATCCTGCGACTGATTAGGCAGCAAGAAAACGAGGGCGATTATCACCAGCACGATAATTACTACTGCCCCAATCGCAATACCAATCTTGGCATTTCTAGAAAGTGGAGCCCTTTTGCTCGAGGCAGAAGCTACTGGTGCATTTTCAGAAGAAGCAGCACCCGAAGTATTCAAAGGCACGGTTTTCTCAAAAGAATTCCCTACAGATTCATTCATTTGGCTTTCAATCGGTGCACCACAATGATTGCAAAAACGCGCGCCTGACTCTATTTCTTTTCCGCATGTCGTACAATACATTACTTATTCCTCACTTGCCTGCTCGGAATCAGAGCTTTCCCGTAACGTGAATTCCCATGAACAAGAACAGGTTTCATCGGTTACATCTGGATAACAGCTCAAGCAGCGGCACTCAATTCGATCATCGATCGCTGATGCAAAACAGCTATACTCATAAATCGCTGCAAGCTTACAAGGGTGATATTCCATACCCTTTCGAGAGCGCGCCGACTGCACACGACAATCTATCACGCGATTAACAACGCGTCCCTCTTCTTCGATCACCTCACAAGTATTTGCACGATCTACAATATGAAGAGGCAACGCCTTGGCCAAGCCTTCCAAACCTGGATGCTCGCCCAGCCCCAGAAACTTTTTAATACGACGTGCCTCTACAGGAGAAAAACGCTTCCATGCTTCCTGATCGTGATACATCGCTTCATCCATGCCAAACTTGCGCTCTACTGACTGAAACCATACCCCGTCAAGTGCCACGCTATCCTTTGCGTCTATTTCCATCAACTCAAGAAGCTGTTCTTTTGTCATTGATCGAATGGTTTCATTAAGCATAAGATCCCCTAAACGTTCAGTAGAACTACTGCTTTACCGCAAGTTCTAGTCCTTCTTTATAGGCTATGCCCCTAATAATACCTGTTTCACTCATCGGTATTACCAAACTTCGACCAGACAAAATTTCCAATCAGCGAAATCAACGAAACGGCTCAGTCCACTCCATGAGACTGAGCCGCAAAAACTCACAATTTTGAGCTACTTCTTTATATATCGGAAAACTCAATCGTCATCAAAAGCAAATCAACAACCTCATTTGATTAAGCAAAAGCCAGCTTTACTCTATTGCGGGCAAACAGTACACCGCAAGGGCAAGAGCGGTACCTAATCCCGTGTAGAACACTGCAATAAAAATTGAAGGAGCAACTCCCGAAACACGTAAGGCAATTCCACCCGTCATCATAATCGCCATTATGATGAAAGACTTCAAATCAAAGAAGCGCCAAAAATACTGGTGTTGATCTTCGTAATTCGTAATCCGATCAGTATGCTTTTTGGTAAGCCGATAAAATGTTCCAAACCAAAACACAAGACCCACCACTAACGAAAGTGCCTCATTAGGAAGATTTGCATATCCTTCCGCATAGGCTTCTAAGCCAATATGCAAAATATTAACTCCAGCCGCTATCCACACCAATGCCGCTATTACCAGTAAGTTATTCTTTTTTACTTGCAATGGCTTTCTCTTAGACGAAGTGTTTTTCTGCTTTTGAGCAGAGATGGCTCCCTGCTCTGAGTACGTGCTATTCTCTTTATGTAAAGTGTTTGAAAGTCGAAGCATTTGAGATCCTCGTTTCACTCTGAACAACGTTCATCTGAACACTGTTCATTATAGGAGGACCATTGTTAAACTTCACCAAGAAACACATCTTAGAGGAGATTTGCGAGTATATTTCCCTGAACTCTCCACGAAAATGTTCAGAAAGGATCTCATGATCTTATGACAGCAGGACCCGCAAAAATGCGTACAACCATTGTAGATACCGCCTACCACTATGCCTGTGAGCACGGTCTTTCGTCCTTGAGTATTCGTACCATAGCTAAAGAATGCTCGGTTTCGGTAGGAAGTATTTACAATTACTTCCCTGATAAAGCAGCTTTGGTGACAGAGGTCATACTAAAGTTTTGGACCACCATTGCTTTTTCGGAAGAAACTCAGACCTGCCTTAATTACCGCGAAGGAGAGAGTCTTATAACCTTCTGTGAGCGTCTATATTCCACCATGAAACACGCGCTCGAACAATTTAGAAACAACTGGCTTGGTGAGGTATCATCACTCGATGCACGAACACGTCAAAAGGGACGTCAAGCGGAAAACGCTTGTTTCGAGCATATCTATCACAGCTTGGAAAAAGTCATTGTCGCGGACAAATCAATCAACCAACAAAAGCTCTCCGCAATAGGTACTGCCCAACTTGCTTGTTTTATATGGCAAAGTATTTATCAGGCACTTCGAAATAACGACGACTGTTCGACTTTGCTTAAACTTCTAAAGTTCGCTTTGTACTAACGTCGCTACCGAATTACACTAACGCAGCTCTCACACAATCTATGTTCGCGAAACTACAAAATGAGTGCCCTAGCACTTAATCTGCTCTAGGGCACTGTCTCATTTTCTTTCTTTAGAACTATCTCGCTATTCGCTTCGCAGCGCTTCTACAGGGTCTTTTCGACTTGCCGACGAAGAAGGAATTAAACCAGCAATAAAGGTAAGGAACACGCTGATCAACACTAATATCACTGCAGCATTTATAGGCAACAACGCGATATTGGGAACATCAAAGAGTAACTCAATCAAGGCACTTACCGGAATGCAGAGCAGCGCTGTAATTCCCACACCAAGCAAACCTGCAATCAGGCCTTCAATTATAGTTTCAGCATTAAATACGTGAGAGATATCATTTTTTGCTCGCGCCAATAGCACGTAAAATGCCAATTTCTTTGCGACGTTCCAAAACACTGATATACGTTATTACACCAATCATAATTGAAGAAACAACAAGCGAAATAGAAACAAAAGCTATCAGTACATAACTGATCATATCGACAATAGTGGTAACCGACGACATCAAAGTGCCTACCAGGTCGGTATAGGTAATAACCTTATCTTCCTCGCCATTAGCTTCCATCTGCGTATTGTAGTTATCTAAGATTTCAATGACATGCTCTTTGCTGTCGAAATCGAGTGGATAAATATCGATACCTGCCGGCTCAGATTTATCGGCATAGCCCAGCTCTCGCAAATTGCTGTCATAGGTAGTTTCACCGCCCGTCATCATGGACATCATGAGCTCACCCAAGCTCTCTTCATCCATGTTGACCTGGAACGCTTGCGCCATAGCGTTTGGATCCACCTGCATAGCTGATGCCATATTAGTAGCAAGCTGAGCCATTTGCATTTGCATTGCGCCGCCAAGTTGTTGCTCAAGCGCCGTGCCGAATTGGCTCATTGTTGTTGAAATTGCCTGTGTCATGTATTGCTGAATTGCATTCTGAAGTTGTGTTTGTACTGCAGACTGCAAAGCGGAAGAGATCTGAGACTGAATTTGCAAAGCGACATTACTTCCCAATTGCGCTTCTGTCTGTTGTTTAACTTCATCTCGAATGTTTTCTTCTATGCCACTTACATCAACCGCAGCCGCAATTTTTTCATTTAAGGATTTCTGCACCTCAGAGGAAGACAAGTAGGCGTTTAATGCAGAATCGAAATCTTCATAGTTTCCAACATTTGCTGCATACCAAGGCCAAAAATCTTTCACGGTATTCGTCATAGCTTCAGCAAGTATGCCAGAATCCACTGATACATCTTGATTAAGATCTATGCTTCCCAGATCAAATGACATATTTTCAAGACTACTCATATCTATTGAGCCAGGATCTACTTCAATGGATGAAGCATCAAAAGCAGGAAGCGAACTCATATCGATACTTACATTCGACAAGTCAAGATTCATGTCGCCCAAGCCAGCAGTCAAAGCACTTTCATCTATCTGGAATGCAGCCGATATCGCATTTCCATCAATCGTGAACAAAGAATCCATGCTGAAACTAGAGTTGCCCTGGTCCTCCTCGCCAAATGGCTCACCCGTAAAGACATTTATCGAAGAGTCCGAGAGTTGATCTTGCACGATTTCGCTTTGCGCAGCTTGCTCAATAACATGATCAGTCATTGACGCAGGATAATTGATACCCGCCGACAACATTGAAGCATTTGCGTCCTCTTTAGGCTGAACAATACCGACAATCTTTACATCTTCGCCGTTATTGATCAGATCACGCATATAACTTTCATTGTCAGTCTTATCGCGCCATACGTTATACCCACTGTCGTATTCGTAGTAGTCTGCCGCATTCACCAATTTAAAGGTGACGTTTAAGATCTCATCATAGGTAGGATCAGTTATATCAGTAGGAGCAGTAACCTCTTCTTCGTCAGCAAACTGCTCAACCATAGACTCGAGCTCAGAAGAATCGCGAAGTCCTAAGGTATAGAGCATGAAGTCACTTATGCCCCCATTGCCCGTTAAGACCAATACACACTCATTGTAGATTTTGAGGCCAATGTCCAGCTTTTACCTCATACTGATTCTCATAAAGACTTGGATCGCTTGGCATCTCATAAAACACGTTAGTGCTCATGCTTGCGCTCATAATGCTATTTGAGCTTGTCGTAGAACCTAACCCCAGCGAAGAGAAAGAAGTATCGGGATTTACCTGATGAATTGTTTCAGTATCTGAACTATAAATTTGTGGTGTGATATTGTAGCTGTATTCAATCGTGGAAACATACTGTTCGATACCACTTTGACCACTATCAAAATACGCTTTTAGCGAAGCAAGGTCGTTTGATACCGCACTAGAGAGCATGTTGGTAATCATGTTGATCACCCGCACGGAATTATCGTTTCCTCCTTCCGTGCTTTCGCCGCCATCACTCGCTTCACTTTCCTGAGTGGAAGAATCCGCTTCTTCGCCAGCAACTCCCACCATCATAGAAGTCATGTCAAAGCCCGTACTCTGAATTTGCAAAGGATATTCGGAAAGCGTTTCTTCTTCAACGTTTGCGATATAGTTATTGACTCCATTTGCAAGTGCCAAAATTGCCGCAATACCAATAATGCCAATTGAACCTGCAAAGGCAGTCATAATGGTGCGACCTTTTTTGGTCATCAAGTTATTAAAGGAAAGGCCAAGAGCGGTCAAAAAACTCATGCGAGTTTTGCGAATAGGCTTATCTGATAGGTGCATCTCATCTTCAGTAGGCTCAAAAGGATCAGTATCCGAAGTGATAACACCATCAGTCAGATTTACAATGCGAGTTGCATATTGCTGCGCCAATTCAGGATTGTGAGTAACCATAACCACTAAGCGGTCCTTAGCGATTTGGGTAAGCAAATCCATGATCTGCACGCTTGTCTTAGAATCGAGAGCACCTGTTGGTTCGTCTGCAAGTAAGATTTCCGGGTCGTTAATCAACGCACGCGCAATAGCAACACGTTGCATTTGACCACCAGAAAGCTGACTGGGTTTCTTATTGATATGCTCGCCCAGACCCACTTCCTCAAGTGCCTTTTTAGCGCGCTCTTGACGCTCCTCTTTAGAAACACCCGACAGTGTAAGTGCCAATTCGACATTAGCCAAAATGGTTTGATGGGGAATTAAGTTGTAACTTTGAAATACAAAACCGACTCGATTATTACGAAAGGTGTCCCAATCGCGATCTTTGTATTCCTTGGTAGAAATACCATCAATAATTAGATCGCCTGAATCATAGTGATCCAAGCCACCTACAATATTCAATAAGGTAGTTTTACCTGATCCTGAAGGACCAAGAATTGCCACGAATTCGCTATCGCGAAACGCGACAGAAATATCATTTAACGCAACCTGTGTAAAATCGCCCGTAGTGTATGACTTTCGAATATGCTGCAGTTGTAGCATACAGGGCCTTCCCCTCGTAATTCATTTGCTTGATAACTTTCGCCCAATTTCGCTTTTAATCTAGATCGTACGATATAACACGAAACCCCCCACAAACACTACGTAGGAGATTCTTATGATTACACATCGCTATTTGACCGAAAAGCATTCGAACGAAACAAATAACGTAGTGTTATTACCCATTTGTATACTAATGTTACTCAAATGAATTAAAGAAAAAGAACCAAAACTGTCATCTATCCGTAAAAACTATATGAAAGCAACCTCCCTGATTATGTAGAGAGGTTGCAAAAGCCGCTTACACTAAACGCTAAACTTATAAATCATCTTCCGTCAAACGTTCACGAGGAAGCTTATCGCGCATGCTGTAGGCAATCAAGCCGAGTACTAAAACTAAAACAATGCATACAACCGCGATACCAAACACTGCTGTAAAACCACCAAGGTTTTCAGATACAGCAGCCCAAACATAGCTACCTACCGCACCACCAAGACCAAGTGAAGTACCTACATAGCCTCAAATAACGGGATAGGATGCACCATTGCCAAATACTGTACGTACGACCATTGGGGCAACAACAAGCGTACCAGGGATAAAGCAACCAAACAGCACACTACCAATAGGAAGCCAAAAATAGTGCTTGGGGAACTGCCACATAAATACCAGACCAAGAAGACCACAGGCACATAAGATAAATAAAGTAACCTTGACATTCATATCGGAAAATACACCCAAACCAAGCTTACCAATTGCATTACCAGCACTATTAAATGCCGTAAGCTCTGCACCTGTTACAAACGCACCAATCATAATGCCTGCAACAACATCCGCTTGAGCGTTATACCACTCAACATAAGTTGCAAAGAAGGCGTTGATATTACATACCGTATTAATAAGAAGACCAAACAGAATCAAAATCCAAAAGACTAAAGATTTACGGGCCACACTAGGACGCACGCACAGAGGAATGCGCTCTTCTTCAGGAGCCTCCGCAAGTTTCTCTGCCATCTTCTTTGTACCATAAGGAAGCATGCCACGATCTTCAGGTCGATTTGCATAGAAAATCAGCACGCCTACTACCATAACGATTAAGCTGATTGCGCCTAAGGTCATATAGCTTGTACGCCAACCGGATGTTTCAATAATCATCTGACCAATTGGAGTAAATAGCATTCCGCCAAAACCAGTAAACGCAGTACATATGCCAATAACTAAGCCGGTATTAACACGGAACCAGCGGTTCATGATTGCAGCAACACCAACACCAAGCATAACTGCATTTGTGATACCAACGATTGCGCCACCTACCCATAACACATAGATATTTGGTGCCATACCAAAGGAAATCAAAACAGCTGATTCAATAGCGCCGGCCGCTAAAAGAACATACTTTGTGTTAAACTTCGCCAGCCATAAACCAGCAAAAGGAGAAACAATAACGCCAGTAATGTAATCAAGCGTTCTCCACATAGAAATTTGACTTACTGGAACGCCGAAATCTTCTGCCATTACAGGGTAATAAATACCTGCACAACTATTGAGAATTGCAGAGGGTACACCACATATTAAGATGCCAACAATGATAATTGGTACATAGTGGATAAAGCTCTTTTCCACTAGCTCTGTACCAGTATTTGAAGCTTTTGTTATCATGATTTTACCTGCCCATCAAGAAGTATCTATTTTCAGATGTAGTCTTTCCCTTTCCTGGATTCTTAAAGCCCACGAAAAGATCCAATGAGGGATGATAAATAATTAATACTTTTTGAACTGGGCAGGTACTGAATTAATTACATGCCTTTTCATTTCCCCTCCCCTTTCTGTTCTTTATTTCAAATACAACGACTGTTTGTTACGTGCCATCAATACTGAGCATTGTGGATATATAAGATTTTGCTTACGTACGTCACTTGCAAACAAAATTTCTTTAATCCTTTCACTGCCCTGATAAAGATACGTACCCCTTTGAACTCAAGCCATCAACAGCACTAAATTCGTATCTAAATCGTTAATTTGAAATACTTGTTCAATAATTTTGAACATGTTTAAACTCCCTAAAAGCGATACTAAACCACCCCAAAATTGGTTTGAAATAGTAAGAACAGATATACCCCTGGACAAAACCAATAAGGAAGAATTTACCCTTGTCTTACCTGCTTATATAGGTTTCACTCTGTGCTTTATTGGTCCTAGATATTTCCCCTTGCGTTCAATATTTCTTACAGTCGTTTTAGTAACATGAACAAGGGAGTTCAAAAAGAAAAAGGGGATATTATGGCAAGTTTTTTCAATAAAATTGACCCGTCACAGTTCAAACGCTACTGGCTCGACATTCCATATGCCGATCATGATCCACGACAAAAACTCGATATATGGTTACCCGACGAAGGTGATGGCCCATTCCCGCTTATCGTGTTTGTTCACGGTGGTGGCTGGGTTGGTGGCGATAAACGCGAAAACACTATGCCTGGCGCATTTAAGGTTATGTCTCAAGGATACGCAATGGCTGCTATCGAATACCGTATCGCACCAGAAGCAGTTTGGCCCGACCCACTTTACGATGTTCGCGCTGCAATTCGATTTTTGCGTGCTCATGCACAAGAATATCATCTAAAGACTGACAAGATTGCCGCATGGGGTAACTCTGCAGGCGGTCATATCTTAAATATGGTTGCTGCACTGGGAGGACGTCCTATTATGAAAGGATCTAAGCTGGGCAATGCTGAGTATGATGATTCAATCCAATGCTTAGTGAACCTCTATTCGCCGAGCGACATGTATCAAATCGACCTTTGTAATACACTCTCCGAAGACGACATTGTCAACGCTACAGGCGGAACCGATACCGCAGAAGGTCTTGGCGAAGGCATGCGCTTTCCACATAACCTTATAATGGGCTTCAAAAATAGCAGGAATCGCGAAGCGGCAGCATTTGGTAGTCCCATTAATTTTGTGACAAACGATTTTCCTCCAACGTTTTATCTTCACGGCATTAAAGATCCTATTGTTCCTTACACGCAGTCAGTAGCAATGACTAACATGATCAACGAAACCTGCGGTGAAACGCGTGCTCAATTCAAACTATTTCCTGACGCTGTTCATGGTGATCCATGTATGAAAACCGATGAGGTAGTTAATATGTTGCTCGATTTTATTGATCAGCATATCTGGGATGGCCCACATGCACGTACGGAACTTCCAAAAGAAATAAGAGTTATCGAAGCAAACACTGGCACAATGGACCACTTTGAGAATAACTAATTAACAAAAACACTCTCCTAATCCTCTCTAAACAAGGCGTCTTGAATCCCTATCCTCAAAATCAAGACGCCTTACTTGTCTAATTCGCTTTTTACATAACAACAATTCATAAGTTGAAATAAAACTTTGCTATGGTTGTACTACGCTTGATCTAAGCATTTAGGCTGAAAACAAAAAAGATTTTCAGAATCTCGAGCTTCGTATCTTAACTTGAGTTTAGATTGAATAATGTGATTTCACTTCTCCAATCCATGGAGTCAGTGAATAAACTGCTTTGAATTGAGGAAACATGGAATTACGCCAACTTGAATACTTTCTCGCAATTGTACAATGCGAGAATATGACACAAGCTGCAAAGATGATCCATATTTCACAACCATCGCTAAGCGCCAACCTGCGTGATCTCGAACAAGAATTAGGTTTTTCTCTCTTTAATCGAATGGGCAAACGACTTGAACTCAACGACAGCGGTCGTTATTACGCTAAGCGCGTTCAAGAAGCTCTAGATATCTTAGAAGAAGCACAAAAAACAGCCTGCGATAATGCTCACGCCCGAGAACGTATAGTGAATTGTGCGGTAGAAATTCCTGTTGGCCATGCAGGTGAATTACTCCGTACTTTTTATGACCAACATCCCGATATTCTGGTACGTATGGGATATCCCGATTCCAGCACATTTTCGCAGCAAGTTATCGACATAAAACTTTTTGGCTCGCAGCTCAAGCTCAACGAAGAAAACACGATACTTTTAGGTAAGGAACAATACGTTGCTATTCTTCCTTCCAATCATCCCTTAGCAAACAAACCTCATTTCAAGCTGAGTATGCTAAGTAACGAAGAGTTTATCCTTACCAATCCAAGCGATTTACGAACTACCGTTACTGATATGTGTCACGAAGCTGGATTTGAACCAAATATTGTTGCTGAAACCCAGCTTTACAGCGAAGCACTAAGTCTTGTTGAATCAGGAATCGGATGCACTATAGGCACTACTTTTACCTGGCTTGGCCATCACCATTTCAATATTGCAGTAAAGGTTTGCGAAGATGTGCACCGTTATCGATATCTCTATGCCAACTTAAATAGCGATATCGAACCATCGCAGGCGACCAAAACGTTTATTGAGTTTCTAAAAACTTACTCTAAAGAAATTACTCAATCATATGAAGATGAATAGGGTTCGCTACAAACAGTAGATCTGCTATTAATTTCTTCCTTAAGCTAGATATATTTAGAGCACGTCCTTTTTAAAGCTCGCACTATTCGCCGAAGAATACCAAACGTATTTCTTTTTCTTTATCACTCGTAGCTTTAGAAGAAACAACGAGTGACCCAACCACCATACAAAGCAGTGAAACTGTTATACCGATGACTATTTGGTGAAGTCCAAAGAAGGTTATTCCCGCTGCCATGGTTCCACAATAAGCAAGCGTTCCGCCCACCATCGAACATAGTGCACCGATTTTGTTAGCCTTCTTCCAGAAGAGTCCCATAACCAATACCCAACAAAACGCAGTTTCAAGACCACCAAATGCAAACATGTTTATTTCCAAATCACATCAGGTGGCACAACAGACAATACGAATACAATAACGCCTACAACAAAAGTGAAGACCTGGCTATATCGAGCCACCTGCTTACCACTTGGAACATCATTTTTCTCTTCACGATAATGCAAGTACATATCTTTAATGATCGAAGAAGATGAGAAGATCAATAGTGACGCAACAGTCGAAATAGAAGCAGCAACTGGACCAATAATTGCAACACCTGCCAACCAAGGAGGCAACGACTGCACAATAGCAAGCGGAATTATATTATCAACGCTGTTGCCATAAGCCGAAAGATCAGCCGGAAGTATACCTTTCGCCAAAACGCCTAACGCAGTTACTCCAATCATCATTGCACCGATAATAATGGTGCCAATAATCATTGCCTGGCGTAAGGATTTAGAGTCTTTGTACCCCATGCAACGAACCACTGACTGTGGAAGACAGAAGGTAAATACACCAACCAACAACCACTGGGTGAAATATAGTCCAATAGGCATATCGCCGCCACCTAAAGGATCTAGCAGCTGAGGATTGTGCGTTTGAAGGTTTTCCATAATGTTGGTATATCCACCGCCAGCATTTAAAATGCCACCCGCTAGAACAAAAATACCCACAATCATTGCAATACCGCAAAGGGTATCAACAAAAGCAACACCTCTAAATCCACCTAATGCCGTAAAGAGAATTGCCGCAATTCCAAAAATAGCGAGGCCAACTTCATAAGAATATCCTGTTACCGCCTCGAATAGTTTTGCACCACCAACAAATTGCGCAACCATTGTTGCACCAAAAAACAGCACGATAACAATAGCTGAGATATTGGCTAATGTGTTGGATTGATACCGCGCACGAATTACATCAATGACGGTAATTGCGCCAAGCTTACGAGAAACTAAAGCCACTTTTTTACCCATAATGCCATAGAGCAAAAACAGCGCAGTAACTTGGATAGTTGCCATATATACCCAACCAAAGCCCACATTCCAAGACCTGGCCAGGACCGCCCACAAATGAACTTACCGAACCATAGGTGGCAATCGTAGTCATTGCCAGAACAAAAGCTCCCAAGCTTCGACTACCAATAAAGTACTCAGAAACAAAACCTGTTTCTCTGCGCTTTCGAGACTGATAACGAACAAAAAAAGTAATTCCTAAGCCTAGAAGCAAAAACAGCGCAACAGGGATAAGGGTAGCGGGATTTCCATTCATTAGTTAGCACGCTCCTCTCTCAACGTGAGAGGAAGCTGAAGCCTCTACAGAGCCTTGTAACGAAGTGGTGGGCTTTACGGGATTTAAAGCCTCATCAGTAAGACCAGAATCATCAGAGTCGTCATCTAATTCAATATCCTTGAATACATATTTACTCATAACGACTGCGGCAATAATCGCAAAAATCCAAGTTCCAAAACACCCCGTGATAATCCATAAAGGAGTGTTAAAGATTGTGATATTAAACTGAGCTACTCCGAAGCCCGAGATAATCCAAACAAGCACAGTAAGAAACAGTGCAACAACGGCACTTTTCGCTTCCTTATTTGCTTGTTGAAGCTTGTCTTTATACGTCATAGCAACCTTTTCAAAAACAGAATTAGGGAAAGAACGTTAGACTATCAATTACTTACAATGATTTTCGCCTGATAGGTAGGCGCACGCCCATAAGAAAATCGAAAGAATTATACCGCGCAACAATTCAAAATATCCCAAAAAGAAAAGATCGTATCCGTAATACTCCACGCTTCGAAGGTAAACGGAAAATTTGCAAAATAACATTGATAACAAAGAGCTCAGCGATAATGCTTGATTGTTTTGGTGTGAAAATTATCTTAGAAAAGTATTAGCGCAGAAAAAATACGTATAAAAACAGATAGCGCCCTGCATGAGCAGAACGACCTATCC
>ENA-OQBD01000667-OQBD01000667.1-human-gut-metagenome-genome-assembly--contig:-NODE-667-length-17816-cov-3.100797_pt1 | contig 17816 bp, 18 predicted proteins | sample MGYA00242742_ERZ504543 | MGnify/ENA primary metagenome ERZ504543 (study PRJEB26092, sample SAMD00036239) | human gut metagenome | host: Homo sapiens | study: EMG produced TPA metagenomics assembly of...
AAATGTAAACAGACCAGTGAGAGTCCTCGGATATGACAGGAAAACAGGTACTGTTGAATTTGAGAACATTCTAGATTTTACAAACATAAAAGATGTGCTTGACATAAAGTATGAGGTTACATGTGGGAAAGAGGTAATTGAAAGGGGAGCGATTATTGACCGGGAGTTGCTCGATATTCACCCTCATGAGAAAAGATCAATTCCGATTATGGTCCACATTTCCGATAAATCGAAATGTTATATCAAGTTTGATTATGTACAGCGGGTAAAGAATCTGACGACAGATGAGGGTCATAGTTTCGGATTCGATCAAATATCACTTAATGATGCAGCTATCGATGAAAATATTTTTATTAGGGAGCCTGAGGAAAAGTATAATGCAGGTACTGCCATTGAGATAGAAGAAAATTCTCGCAGGGTTGTGTTGGCCGGTGAAAATTTTGTTTATGCTTATGATAAACGAAAAGGTTGTTTTGAGAGTATTTGTGTTGAGGGAACAGAAATATTAAAAAAAGACAATGGAATACAATATATTCCGCGCTCCGATTGACAATGATCGTATTATCAAAGAGCAGTGGTATGCGGCGGGATACGATAAGTCTGTTATCCGTGTATATGACACATTTGTTAAAAAAGAAGATGAAGGAATAAGTATCAGATCATCTGCAGTCATCTCGGCTCCGCATGTACAGAAAATCATAGAGTTCCAAGTGTCATGGAAGGTTTCACTTTCCGGGAAGATAAATATGAAACTTGAGGCAACGCGTAATGTGGAAATGCCCTATCTTCCAAGATTTGGCCTGCGGTTATTTTTGGATGAGAGGATGGATCAGGTAGAGTATTTTGGCTATGGACCGTATGAAAATTACTCAGACAAACATCAGAGCAGTTATCTCGGTCTGTTCCGAACAGACGCGGAAACTATGCATGAAAATTACATAAGACCGCAGGAGAATGGCAGCAGATGTGGGTGCCGTTATGTAAGGTTATTTGGATCCGGTGTACACTGGAGTATCATCTCTAAAAAAGATTTTTCTATCAGTGTCTCAAAATATACACAAGAAGAGTTGTGTGCAAAAAGACATAATTTTGAACTGAAGGAGAGTGGAAATACAGTATTGTGTCTCGATTATAAACAGAGTGGTGTAGGGTCGGGCAGTTGTGGTCCCCAACTTTCAGAAGAACATCGATTTGATGAAAGAAAATTTTGTTTTGAATGTTGTTTTATGAGACCTGAATTGACTGACACAGAGGAGGAAATAAGTGAAACTAAGCAGTGCAAGTAAACGAGCTATCGAGAGAAACTACTATCAAAGTTGTGAATGGTTTTGTGATTTTAAGGAAAGTGGAATCGAAGGGATAGGGTATGAAAAGGGAATTCACAGGAGAGATCCAAGCAGTGTGATTAAAGTAGGAGACGATTATTTCGTCTGGTATTCAAGATCTGTAGGCCCTCATAAAGGATTTCATACAGGTGATGAAGAGGCGAAAGTATTTCCCTGGGATTATTGCGATATTTGGTATGCTGTATCAAAGGATGGTTATCGATGGGAAGAAAAAGGGCCTGCTGTTGTGCGGGGCGAAAGAGGTGCATATGATGACCGAAGTGTTTTCACACCGGAAATACTGGAATATGAAGGAAAATATTATCTTGTTTACCAGGTTGTACAGCATCCTTATGTGAATAGAAGCTTTGAAAGTATTGCAATAGCAGTAGCAGATTCACCGCATGGACCTTTTACGAAATCGAAGGAACCGATTCTTACTCCGACAAAAGACGGTATTTGGGAAGGCGAGGAAGATAACAGATTTGCTGTAAAGAAAAAAGGAAGTTTTGACAGTCATAAGGTGCATGATCCGATCCTGTTTGCTTTTAGAGGAAAATTTTATCTCTATTATAAAGGTGAACCAATGGGGGAAGAACTTTATATGGGTGGACGTGAGACAAAATGGGGGGTCGCGATTGCTGATAATATCCTCGGCCCGTATCATCGAAGCGAATATAATCCGGTAACAAACAGCGGTCATGAAACATGTCTTTGGCAGTATAACGGAGGAATTGCGGCTTTTCTAAGGACAGACGGAGTTGAAAAGAACACGATTCAGTTTGCTGAGGATGGAATTAATTTTGAAATTAAGTCAGTTATTAAACAGGGTCCGGAAGCATGCGGTCCGTATAGACATTTGGAAAGTGATTCTAATCCTTTGAAAGGAATGGAGTGGGGATTATGTCACGATGTGAGTCAGGATTATGGATTTATTAAAAGGTTTGACATTGATGAGTGGCAGAAAAAGGTTTATACGAACAGAGAGATGTATGAATAAACCGGATGGGTTTATAGGAAGAATATAGAAATTATTAAACAGTTGCTAAAAATATTTTATATAAAAATATCTTTATAAAAGTATAATTTAATTAAAATTACAAACATGGAGGGAAGAACGATGGACAAAAATAGTTTTTCATTAAAGGAAAAATTGCATTGGTAACAGGAGCATCTTACGGAATCGGATTTGCAATTGCAAAGGGATTTGCCGCTGCAGGTGCCACGATTGTCTTCAATGACATCAAGGAGGAACTGGTTGAAAAGGGATTAGCTTCATATAAAGAATGTGGCATTGAAGCTCATGGTTATGTGTGTGATGTGACAAAAGAAGATCAGGTAAACGATTTTGTTGCAAAAGTAGAAAAAGAAGTTGGAATTATTGATATTCTTGTAAATAATGCTGGAATAATTAAGAGAATTCCGATGTGTGACATGACGGCAGATGAGTTCAGACAGGTCATAGATGTGGATCTGAATGCTCCATTTATTGTATCTAAGGCTGTGATTCCTTCAATGATCAAAAAAGGACACGGAAAGATCATTAATATCTGTTCTATGATGAGCGAACTTGGGCGAGAAACAGTGTCAGCATACGCTGCAGCGAAAGGCGGTCTGAAAATGCTGACAAGAAATATCTGTTCAGAGTATGGCGAGTATAACATTCAGTGCAATGGTATTGGACCTGGATATATCGCAACGCCTCAGACTGCTCCGCTCAGAGAAAAACAGCCCGATGGAAGCAGACATCCTTTTGATCAATTTATTATTGCAAAGACACCAGCAGCACGTTGGGGAGACCCGGAGGATCTTGCCGGACCAGCAGTATTCCTTGCTTCAGATGCATCTAACTTTGTAAACGGACATGTACTGTATGTTGACGGAGGTATTTTAGCGTATATTGGTAAACAGCCGTAAGAAAGGTTTTAAACGAATATGACGTATTAATCTATAACCTATATTGTTGCCATGATTGTTGGGGAATGTAAGTACATTCCCCAAACATATATACAAGGATGCAATCAAACGGGAGGAAAAGATGTTTGATATTTTAGCACTTGGGGAGATATTGCTAAGATTGTCTCCGCCAATGAATGAGAAACTTGTAAGAGGAGAAACATTTGAAAAGCAAGTCGGGGGAGCGGAACTTAATGTTCTGAGCGGAGCGTCCTTACTGGGGCTTAGAGCCGGAATTATATCAAAAATCGCTGAGAATGATATTGGTGAATTTGCGAGAAATAGAGTTCGATTTGTAGGTGTAAGTGATGATTACCTCATGAATGATATTGAAAAGGATGCAAGATTAGGAATCTATTATTATGAAAATGGGGCATATCCAAGAAAACCAAGAATTGTATATGACCGGTCGCATACTTCAATGTCCAAGATCTCTATAGAAGATTTCCCGGACACAATGTATTCGCTGACAAGATGTTTTCATACGACCGGGATTACCCTGGCTCTGGGAGAGCAGGTTAGAACTACGGCATATGAAATGATAAAGAAGTTCAAGAAGAATGGTGCTCTAATATCGTTTGATGTAAATTTTCGCAGTAATTTGTGGAGCGGGGAAGAGGCGAGGAGGACCATTGAAGAAATACTGCCTTTGGTTGATATTTTCTTCTGCTCGGAGGAGACTGCAAGGCTTACCTTTAAAAAAAGCGGCAATCTGAAGGATATGATGAAAGAGTTTGCTGATGAGTATAATATTGGAGTGATTGCATCAACACAGCGGATTGTTCACTCACCTAAAATCCATACATTTGGTTCTGTAATATATGAAAAATGCAGTGATACATTTTATGAGGAACCGCCATATTCAAAAATTGAGGTGGTAGATAGAATTGGAAGCGGGGATGCGTACATTTCAGGAGTACTGTATGGAATTTTAAGCGAGAATGGAAGTTGCGCGAAAGCATTAAGTTTTGGCAATGCAGCGGGAGCGATAAAGAATACCATACCGGGAGATATGCAGGCATCTTTGCGCGGTGAGGTAGAAGCTGTTATACAATCTCATCGGTTAAAAGGAAATGATTGCGAAATGGTGAGATAAAGAATGCAGTGATGTAGTTTTGCTAATAGCATAGAAAGGAGAATTAAAGTGCGAGTAGCTAAATTAACAGAAGTAAGAAAAATAGAAGTTGTTGAGGGAGAAAAACCGGAAATTTCAAGTGAATATGATGTACAGGTGAAAGTAAAGGCGGTTGGTATTTGTGGAACAGATCTCCATATTTTTAACGAAGGACGTGCCGATGTTATACTTCCGAGAGTAATGGGCCATGAATTGTCAGGAGAAGTGACGGCTGTTGGAGAGAAAGTGGATAGAGTAAAAGTTGGAGATAGAGTTGCATTAGACCCGGTATTTGCATGTGGAGAATGTCCAACCTGTAGGAAAGGATATCCGAATGTGTGCGAAAATGTAAAATGCTATGGAGTTCAAATGGATGGAGGGTATCAGGATTATATAGTTGTACATGAAAAACATCTATATCCTTTTGATCATTCTATCAGTTTTGAACAGGCTGCACTTGCAGAGCCATTTTCAATTGCTGCAAATATTCTAGAGAGAACTTCAGCAGCTAAGGAAGATAATGTTATAATCATTGGAGCAGGAACAATAGGTTTATCGATTGTTCAAGTCGCAAAAGGGATAGGATGTCGTATCATGGTAGCAGATGTTGTTGATTCAAAACTTGAAAAGGCACGGGCATTGGGAGCTGATAAAGTTGTCAACAGCAAGAAAGAGTCAATCAAAGACATGATTGAAGAGTTTGCACCAGGCGGATTGGATGTGGTGATAGATGCGGTAGGTATTACGTCTCTTTTTCAGCAGTCGATTGAATATGCAGCACCGCGCGGAAGAATTGCCTGCATAGGATTTGATGCGAAACCGGCAGAAATCCCTCCGGTGCTCATTACGAAGAAGGAGTTGAGTATTGTCGGATCAAGGATGAACTGTTATCAATTCCCGAAGGTAATGAAGTGGCTGGAAGAAGGAAAAATAGATGCTGAAAAAATGATTTCTAGAAAATATTCTATCGATGATATTCAGCAGGCTTTCGAGGAGACAATCGCAAATGGACAGGATGTTGTAAAAACACTTATTGTTTTTGAATAATCGGCATTGTGTGAGCTGCAATAGTGTAAAAAAGGAGCTATTACTGCAATGGATAATAAAATTAAAACAATTGCTATTGACTATTATAAAGTACCGCTGGAGGGAAATTTGGTAGATGCTCTTCACGGAAAACATGATAATTTTGAATTAATCACAGCTACAGTAACTCTGGAAAACGGGAGAATCGGGTGTGGTTATACATATACAGGAGGATTTGGCGGAGCAGCAATCGCTAAGATGCTGGAGCAGGATCTCACCCCGCAGCTGATTGGGGTACCGATGAATTCTCCGGAAAAAATGAATGATTATATGAATCAGCATATACATTATGTGGCACGGGGCGGAATCGCTTCATTTGCAATTTCTGCTTTAGATATCGCCTTTTGGGATATAGAACTGAAGTCACATGGTATTGCACTGAAAGACCTGCGTGGAAAAGGTGCGGATAAGGTTAGGACTTATTATGGTGGCATTGATCTCATGTACAGTGAGAAAGAGCTGTTAGAGAATATAGAAAAACAGTTGGCTTCCGGTCATACAGCCGTGAAAATCAAACTTGGCAGAGAAAATGAGGATGAAGATATCCAAAGAATTAAGGCTGTCAGAAAATTGATCGGTGACGAGGCTCTTTTTATGGTTGATGCCAATATGGTCTGGACAGAAGAGCAGGCTATTCGAATGGCAAAGAGAATGGAAGAATATAATATCGGCTGGCTTGAGGAGCCTACGAATCCGGATGATTACGAAGGATATGCCAGAATCGGACAGGCAACATCAATTCCGATAGCAATGGGGGAAAATCTGCATACTATCTATGAACATGAGCTGGCAATGAAACTTGCACGGATTAAGCGCCCGATAGGAGATTGCTCTAATGTGTGCGGTATTACAGGATTTTTAAAAGTGGCGGACCTTGCAGAAAAATATTCTGTGGAAGTTCACTCTCATGGAATGCAGGAACTTCACGCAAATGTGCTCGGGGCAGTAGAAAACAGAGGAATGGTAGAGTTTCATAGTTTCCCGATATATAAATATACAGTAGATCCGCTTGTCGTGAAAGACGGATACCTCGAGACTTGTAAAGCACCCGGAACAGGTGTGGTTTTTGATCTGGAAAAGTTAAATCTATATAAAGTAAATTAATTTATATATCAGGATGTGCTGTTGATGAAAAAACGAAAAAGATTTTACAGTGGTTTGTTGATTGTATTAGTAATACTTTTCAGTTCTGGTTGTCAAAAAAATCATACAAAAGAAGAAAAAGAGATACCGAAAAAAAAGAAAAAGCAATTGGGCTCTCTGTTGACCAGGGATTTGCAAGCCGTAATTATGAAACAGACATAATAGAAGAAGAAGCTGAGAAATTAGGATATGAGGTTTACGAGCTGATTGCCGGAGGAAATGCCGAGGCACAAAATTCTCAGATAGAACGTTTGCTCGAGAAAAATATTTCGGCACTGCTGGTATGTGCTGTTGACCGGAATAAAATTGAGTCGGCATTGCTGCAGGCAAAAGCAAAAGGAGTTCCTGTTATTACTTTTGACAGATTAATTCCAAATAGCAAATCGGTAGATGCATATGTAGGACCAGATTCAGTAGCAGATGGAATGGCATGTGGAGAGGCTATCATCAGGCAGGTTCGTGAATCTAAAGAGCCGATTCAAGTTCTTGAGTTAGTGGGTGCATTAAATGACCAGAATGGTATTGACAGGAGTAAAGGATTTCATCAGGCGATGATGCAAGATGAAAAGATACAGGTGATTCAAGTTCCGACTGACTGGAATTTAGATGCTGCATTTGTGGACATGGAAAGAATTTTTCGGAGTTATCCTGACATCAAGGCTGTATTCTGTGGAACAGATTCATTCTTTCCTAATGTGGAGAGTGTACTTGATAACATTGATTCATCCGGCAGATGGAGAGAACGTATATATGTGACTGGTGTGAATGGCTCGAAGGAAGGTTATAATGCTGTACTGTCAGGTACCGCTGATGGAGTAATGGTAATGGATCTTGATGAGATAGGTAAAGCTGCGGTTACAGTTGCGGACAAGTTAATTAAGAATGAGAATGTTGAAAAAAAGCATAATCATAGAGGGGAGGTATTGTACAACAGATACTATAAAAGAGAGTCAAGAGCATATTTGGGGAACTAAATAAATATATTTCATGTAGGAGGAGACTATGTTACAGCTTTAATAATATGATTGATGGGAAATTGATTCCGTCAGAGTCTGGTGAGAGAATTGAAGTTTATAATCCGTTTAATCAGGAACTCGTAGGTACGGTTCCTAAAGTACAAAAAAGGATGTAGATGATGCGTTGTGTTCTTCTAAGAGAGCACAAAAAGAATGGGCAAAAATACCAGCTCAAAGAAGAGGAGAATATTTGTTGGAAATTGCCGAACTCATCAACAAGCATAAGGAGGAGTTAGCGGTACTTCTTACCAGTGAACATGGTAAAACTATTGTTCAGGCAAGAGCTGAAGTCGAAGGGGCGAGGGGCTTTCTCTGTTATGCAGCGGAATCTGCCAGAAGAATTGAGGGTGAAATCCTTACTTCTGAATTGGAGTGCGAGCAGACATGGATCCAGCGAGTTCCATATGGAGTGACCGTTGGAATTGTAGCGTGGAATTTCCCATTGGCGTTAACAACCCGGAAATTCGGAAATGCATTGGTCTGTGGTAATTCTATGATTATCAAACCGCCATCAGAGACACCTCTTACAGTGATGCGGTTGGCAGAAATAATCTCTCAAGAGAGCAGTTTGCCATCAGGGGTTTTGAATTTTATTACCGGATCGGGACGTGTAGTGGGGGATGCATTGGTAAGAAATGATACGACCCGCCTTGTTACACTGACCGGAAGTACAGGCGCTGGAATTGAAGTTTTCCGCACTGCAGCAGAACATTGTGTTGAGGTTCATCTGGAGCTGGGCGGAAAAGCACCGTTCATCGTTATGAACGATGCTGACATTGACAAAGCTGTTAAGGCAGCGGTTATTTCCCGTTTTTCTAATTGCGGACAGATTTGTACCTGTAATGAGAGGATGTATATTCATGAAGAAGTTTATGATCAGTTTGTAGAAAAGCTTATTGCCGAAACAAAGAAGATTATTGTTGGAGATCCCATGGATGAGAATACATTTATGGGTCCGAAAGTGAATAAGGCAGAGATAGAGAAAATATCCCAGATGGTTGACCTTTCCCTACAGCAAGGAGGGAAGATTCTATTAGATATGACACCGGAGAAAAAACCAACAGAAAATGGTAATTGGCTGTATCCGTGTATTGTCGAGGTGGAAGATAACAAAAATGAACTTATTCAGAATGAAGTGTTTGGTCCTGTTCTTCCTGTTATGAAAGTAAAGGATTTTGATCAGGCACTTGAATTCGCCAATGATTGTGAATATGGTCTGTCGGCATATCTGTTCACGAATAATGCAAAATATATCATGCGGGCTGTGAATGAACTGGAATTTGGTGAAGTATATACAAATCGAGAAAATGGTGAGTTAATCAATGCATTTCACAACGGGTTTAAATTAAGCGGAACAGGTGGAGAAGACGGAAAGTACGGATTAGAGGGATATCTGCAGAAGAAGACAGTATATATGAACTACAAATAGAAGTTTTGTAATAAAGAGGTGGGTTTTATGGAAAACATAATGGTACAAATTGAGAAAACAGGTGTAATTCCGGTTGTCGTGATCAATGATGTAGAGGACGCAGAACCATTGGCACAGGCTCTTTGCGAGGGGGGACTGCCCTGTGCCGAGGTAACATTCCGTACTGCGGCGGCGGAGGAAAGCATCAGAAAGATGACAGATATATATCCCGATATGTTGATCGGCGCGGGTACGGTACTTACGACGGAGCAGGTAGACAGGGCAGTAGCGGCAGGAGCAAAATTTATAGTAAGTCCTGGATTTGATCCTGAGGTGGTTGATTATTGCATTTTAAAGCAGATACCAGTATTTCCGGGGTGCATCACCCCATCTGAGGTTGCGCAGGCGGTGAAGAGAGGATTGAAGGTTGTGAAATTTTTCCCGGCAGTACAGTTTGGCGGCGTTTCTACGATTCAGGCACTTACAGCACCTTATGTTGGACTAAAGTTTATGCCTACAGGAGGTGTAAACGCAAAAAATTTAGCGGACTATCTGCAGTGTAAATCAATTATTGCATGTGGAGGAAGCTGGATGGTCAAATCTGATCTGATAAAAGCAGGCGAATTTGAAAAGATTAAAGATATGACTAAAGAGGCAGTTTCTCTTGTAAATGAGATTCGTGCATGATGGAGGAAACTATGAATCTGAAATTAAAAAACAGGTCAGAATGTAAATATGATGCGGTTTCCTTAGGCGAAGTGATGCTTCGCCTGGATCCGGGCGAGGGAAGAATCCGCACGGCCAGAAACTTTCAAGTTTGGGAAGGCGGAGGAGAATATAATGTAATCCGCGGTCTTCGGAAATGCTTTGGGTTAAACACAGGAGTCATTACAGCGTTTGCAGACAATGAGGTAGGGCTTCTGATGGAAGATCTGATCATGCAGGGAGGAGTGGATACCTCACTGATCAGGTGGATGAAAACAGACGGAATCGGAAGGGTATGCAGGAATGGACTGAATTATACTGAGCGCGGATTTGGTATCCGTGGGGCGGTAGGGTGTTCTGACAGGGCAAATACTGCGATCTCGAAAGCTACACCAAAGGATTTTGATTTTGATTATATTTTTGGTGAACTGGGCGTGAGATGGCTCCATACCGGAGGTATTTATGCGGCTCTTTCTGAACAGTCATGTGAAACCGTAATTGCGGCGATAAAAACTGCAAAAAAATATGGAACGATAGTTTCCTATGATCTGAATTACCGGCCGTCTATGTGGAGCGCTATTGGAGGTTTAGAGAAAGCGCAGGAGGTGAATAAGGAGATTGCCAGATATGTGGATGTTATGATCGGCAATGAAGAAGATTTTACTGCCTGCCTTGGTTTTGAGATTGAAGGAAACGATGAAAATCTGAAAGAACTGAATCTTGATGGCTATAGGAAAATGATTAATGAGGCAGCGATGGCATATCCGAATTTTAAAGTAGTTGCAACTACGTTACGTACGGTGTGTACGGCTACCGTAAATGATTGGAGCGCAATATGCTGGGCAGATGGTGAGATATATAAAGCCAAAGATTATAAGGGGCTGGAAATTTTGGATCGTGTCGGCGGCGGGGATTCTTTTGCCTCTGGTCTTATCTATGGACTGATGACGTCGGATGATCCGGAAACAGCAGTTAACTATGGAGCTGCTCATGGAGCGCTTGCGATGACCACACCGGGAGATACGACAATGGCCAGGAAGAAGGAAGTAGAAGCAATTATGGGTGGCGCAGGAGCAAGAGTGCAGCGTTAGGAAGATGTAAATAGTTTTTTCAGAACATATGTGTATTATTATGACTATAAAAATGTTGTAGTGTTGGAAATCAAAAAAGATAGTAGAAGATTATGGAAAATGGAGTTTTTGATCCGTTGGGAGAACAAATACTCACATAAGATTGATGCATTGTACCTATTACGATGAGAAAGGCAATGTAATATCTAACAGATAAATGTAATCCACTATGAATAAAAGAAACAGTTATGCTATATCAAATTTGATATAGTGTAACTGTTTTTTGTTATTCACTTCATATACTGCATTATAAAATATGGAATCTGAAAAGAATATGAGGTATCCAATCTGAGCGTCGAAACGATGGATGATTTTATGAATCGTATCGATAGATGTATCAGAATAATCTGGCATACGATGAGAAGAATGATCGCAGAAAAAGATAAGCAATACATGATAGAGCGTATAGAAATATCTATATGCTTTATTTTTTACATATTTTAGCAAAATAAATTAGTTGACACTAACTACAACTGTCTGATAGAATGCCATTTGATGAAGAATATAAGAGAGTCTGTACGCTCTAATATAAAGGATGCATGAGATGAAAGAATTAACACATAACGATTTAACAGAAAATCTAATAAAAGAAACAGATATGCAGCTTCCATCCTCGCGGCGTGAAATTGAGGAGGATATGCTGGAGCAGATTTGTCTGATCGCGAATACAGGGATCCAGGTCACGGTTGAGGAGTTATGCAGCCGCATGGATATGACTAAAAGAGAAGTCAGTTTTTATCTGAAACAATTGAATGCTCATGGATATATCATCAGAGAGAAAAATACGCATACAGGATATCAGAAAGATGGAACTGGATCTGGAATTTTACTTACAGAATTTGGAAAGATCACTGGAGAAGAATTTCAGTATCGCCATGAAATCCTCACGCAGTTTCTCCAGTTTGTTGGTGTTTCAGATGAGAAAGCCCAAGAGGATGCCTGCCGTATGGAACATGTGGTCAGTGAGGAAACGGTTCAGCAGATTTGTAATTTTGTAGATTATGGAGATACGTTTGAGCGGATTTTAAAGCATTCTGATTTACGCAGCTGGTACCAGACGGGAAAGTATATGTTTCTTATGGGAATTTATCAGATAGAGAAAATCATGCCCAAGGAGATTTGCCAGGGAGTTTGGTCGCTTTTCTGAGAATATCTGGCTTCATATTACAGAAGACAAGAGTAGCTTTGAACTGATAAAAAATGGAAGAAGATGCTTCGACGCAGAATTTGTGGTACAAAGATCCGGAGAAGGGATGGATACAGGCAGAGGAGAAAAGGGGAAATTCATGGATACCGTCTGGTGTATTTACGTTTTCAATGAGATGTCAGGATCCGATCATAGAGGGAACAGCACTGATTGCGTTTACGAGAAAAAGGCGAGAAGCCTGTAGACTGGAATAGCCGGGAACTTGATGTACATATCTGGAAATCGGAGGGATAAAGAACGTGAATAATCAGGATAACAGAAATCTTCTACATCCGTCGATGCTTCAGATTCAGTATCTTCTGGAATTGGAAAAAGTAGGGAAAAGGCGTGGAAGTGTTGCGATGATCGCGGATACCTGTGGGGTGAGTCATGGACCGGTCAGTCGGTTTTTTTAAAGAGTGTATTGGAAGAGGATATCTGACGGAAAAATGTGAATTTACCACGGAAGGTTCTCATGCTTTGCTAACTTATAAAAAGCTCTTAAGGGATGTGAGGACATATCTGAAAGTGATGAATATTCCGGAAAAAGAAATTCCAGAGAAGATGAGGCAGTTAATCGAGAATGTGGACTATGATTTGCTGAGGACTATGGTAAGGAATGCAAGGCATACAACGGAACATACAGCAGAAGCAAAAATGAACAGAAGACAGAAAAATTCTCAGGGAGAAAAAGATTCCAATACATATTTTATTGAGAAGATACTGGAAAAACGGAAAGTTTCAGGTAGGAATCGCTATTCATCAGATAAGCAGAAACAGTGAGACCAGACTTTCAATGGCACATCAGGGTTTTGAACATCTGGCATATATTCGAAATAATACACGTGGAAGCTGGCTGGAACTGACGATTCGTGAAATTTACGGAAGATCAAGAATTGACGGAACAGAGATGTCAGGACATCTTTCTTCTCTGAAATACGAGAAACAGGGGCAGCTTTATGAATCGGTCATTAAGAATGGAAAGTTAAGGATTCCACTCAGTGCCTGCCATTTTTTTCGTGGCAGAATGGGAAATGTAAAGGGAACGGTCCATATTACAGTTGCCTGTAATGTCGGAAATGCACATATGCCGGAGAGTACAGCAGTGCTGACATTCTGGATGTAAGATTAAAGGTCGAAATGAAGAAATTTCGGCCTTTTTATTATGCACAAATATGGAAAAATGTTGATTTTACAGGGATAAAGGAAAAATACAAACCGTTCCCGACAGGCACGAAAACGAATAAATTAGTTGACACTAACCAATAAACATTGATAGAATGTCAACGCAGTTAGCCAATGGTAATCAGATAAATCAGATGATTTGGAAGGCTTTCTGTAGTAACTATAAGTAAATATAAAATTAAACATACGATACGGAGAATGATTATGAAACACTCGCTGAAAATCTTTTGGATGATATTGGGATTTTTGTGTCTGGGACTTGGTACGGTAGGTATCATACTGCCGATTTTGCCGACAGTTCCGTTTTATATGGCAACTCTATTCTGTTTTGCAAAAAGTTCAGAAAGACTCCATTCATGGTTTCTTGGAACAAATTTATATAAAAAATCATCTGGACAGTTTTGTGCAGAAGAGAGCTATGACGATGGGAACAAAACTCCGCATTATGGGAACTGTAACAGTAATTATGGGGATTGGATTTCTTTGTATGAAAAATGTGCCTGTTGGGAGAATTTGCCTGATCGTGGTATGGGTCTGCCATGTGTTATATTTTTCCTGAGAGTAAAAACTGTAAATGCGGAAAACAAGACACTGGAAGGTGCAAAATAATATGAATAAGGTGGAAAAGAAGCGGCAGAAAGAACAGTACATTGTGGAAGAAATGATTCGATTATACTGTCGGAAAAATCATTTGGAAGAGGAACGTCAGGGCAGGCAGATGTGTCCGGTCTGTCAGGAACTTTCAGATTATGCGAAACTCAGAAGTCATAAATGTCCGTTTATGGAACAAAAAACATTTTGCGCAAACTGCAAAGTGCATTGTTATAAACCGGAAAAGAGAGAGCAGATTCGTCAGGTAATGCGTTTTTCAGGTCCAAGAATGTTGCTACATCATCCGATTCTTGCAATATGGCATCTGATATGTAGTAAAAGGGAGGCAAAGGTAAAAAACTTATGATAAAGACAAGACTGGTGGGACTCTTATCCCATGCGAAAAAGTATATTGTATATACGATTCTATGGCAGTGGATGGCACTTCTGTCACAGGTATTGGCAGTTTTTTCGATTGCAGATTTACTGGAACGAGTTATATATCAAAGCGTAACGGCAGCAGTTGTTGAGCGAACGATCATTACAATGATTTTGGTCGTGGTCGTCCGCTTTATCTGCGAACGAATGGGCACAAGATCATCTTATCTTGCCTGTGTGGATGTAAAGCGGATCCTGCGTGAAAAAATTTATGAAAAGATGCTGAAACTTGGGGCGTCCTATAAAGAGCAGGTATCGTCATCAGAGGTAGTTCAGGTATCAACGGAAGGCGTAGAACAGCTGGAAACTTATTTCGGAAAATACCTGCCGCAGTTATTCTACAGTTTAATTGCACCACTGACATTGTTTGTGATTCTTTGCCGGGTGAGCATGAAAGCCAGTGTAGTTCTTCTGATCTGTGTGCCATTGATTCCAATTTCTATCGTAGTGGTACAGAAAATCGCAAAGAAATTACTGAACAAATATTGGAGTATTTATACAGGACTTGGAGATTCCTTTCTGGAAAATCTGCAAGGGCTTACAACGCTGAAGATTTATCAGGCAGATCAGCAGAAAGCGGATGAGATGGACGTGGAGTCTCAGAACTTTCGAAGAATTACCATGAAAGTTTTGACGATGCAGTTAAATTCTACGAGTGTGATGGATATTGTGGCATATGGTGGTGCTGTGGTTGGAATGGCAGTTACATTATCTGAATTTCTCAAAGGAAATATCAGTATCTCAGGGACGATTTGCATTGTTCTTTTGGCAAGTGAATTTTTCCTGCCGTTAAGACTGCTGGGATCTTTTTTTCATATTGCAATGAATGGAATGGCAGCGAGTGACAAGATTTTTAAAATATTAGATTTACCAGAACCTCAGACAGGAGATAAAAATCTGCCAGATGACTCATTAGACATTTCTTTTAAGAATGTACATTTTGCCTATGAAGAAAACAGAGAAATTTTAAAAGGGATTGATTTGTATCTTCCGGCAGGAAACTTTGTATCTCTGGTAGGAGAATCCGGATGCGGTAAGAGTACGATTGCAGGGATCATTTCTGCAAAGAACAGAGGATTTACCGGAGAGATTACCATTGGCGGAGTATCGCTTTCTGAGGTAAATGAGTCAGATCTGATGAAACATGTGGTACTGGTCCGTCACAATAGTTATCTGTTTAAAGGAACTATAGAGGAAAATCTGCGTATGGCAAAACCGGATGCGACAGAAGAAGAGATGAACACAGTTTTGAAGAAAGTAAACCTTCTGGGATTTTTTGCAGACGCAGGATGGTCTTCAGACAAAGTTGCTGGAAAAAGCCAGCAATCTGTCCGGTGGACAATGTCAGAGACTGGTGATTGCCAGAGCATTGCTGTACGATGCTGCTGTATATATTTTTGATGAGGCAGCTTCCAATATCGACGTGGAGAGTGAAGAGTTAATCATGGATGTGATTCATGAATTGTCAAGAACAAAGACAGTGCTTCTGATTTCTCATCGACTGGCAAATGTAGTAGAATCTGATCAGATTTATTTCCTGAAGAACGGGGAAATACAGGAACATGGAAAACATGAAGAACTGATGCAGAAAGATGGCGAATATCACCATCTGTATGAAAGCCAGATGGCACTGGAGAACTATGGAAGGCAGGTGAACAGGGATGTCTGAGGTGCAGAGTAATTTAACAAAAAAACGCAGAAGTGCCGTCTCAATTATGGGAAGTCTGATCGGTCTGGTGAAGCCGCTACTTCACATTATGATTGCAGCAATCATCCTTGGAACAGCAGGATATCTGTGCGCTATTTTCCTGACGATTCTGGCAGGGCAGGTGATCGTACATGGGATTCTGACAGGAGAAATGGGAGCAGCGATAGCAACTGAAACAACTGATGTAGCATTATCGGCCCAGACGGTGGGGATTACAGTGAAGAATCTGTGGCTGATAAACACGCCTGTAAAAACAATTATTATCATAATGATTATTATTGCAGTTCTTCGAGGAATCCTTCATTATGCAGAGCAGTACTGTAATCATTTTATTGCATTTAAACTCCTTGCGATTATCCGACACAAAGTATTCGCTGCATTGAGAAAACTTTGCCCGGCGAAGCTGGAGGGCAGAGATAAGGGAAATCTGATTTCAATCATTACGACAGACATTGAACTTCTGGAAGTGTTTTACGCGCATACCATTTCTCCGATTGCCATCGCAACATTAACCTCACTGATCATGATCGTTTTTATAGGGAGATATCACTGGATGGCGGGACTTCTTGCTCTTGCAGCTTATCTGATAGTTGGAGTTGCGATTCCAGTGTGGAATGGCAGACGCGGAAGTCAGATGGGAATGGAGTTTCGTACAAATTTTGGAGAGCTGAACAGTTTTGTCCTGGATTCTCTCCGCGGCCTGGATGAGACGATTCAATATGGACAGGGAGAGAGTCGAAAAGAGCAGATGTCACAACGCTCCGGAAATCTTGCAAAAATGCAGAGAAGTTTAAGTAAACAGGAAGGATCACAGAGATCTTTTACAAATATGGTGATCCTGCTTGCATCCTTTGGGATGCTGGCGCTGACAATATGGCTGTATGGAAGAGGAGAACTGGGATTTGAGGGAATCCTGACCTGCACCATCGCAATGATGGGATCTTTTGGTCCGGTGGTTGCATTGTCGAGTCTGTCTAATAATCTGAATCAGACACTGGCAAGTGGGGAGAGAGTTCTTTCGTTATTGGAAGAAAAGCCGATGGTGGAAGAAATTCCTGTAGATGTAAAAGATGATTCTGTAAATATTTCAGAAAATCTTTTGGGCGGCAAGTCAGATATATTTTCAGGCGCAGAAACGAAAAATGTTACATTTGCTTATGAAAATGAAGTAATCCTGGATAATTATTCTCTGAAACTGGAACCTGGAAAGATCACAGGAATTCATGGGGCAAGCGGTTCTGGAAAATCTACACTGTTGAAACTCCTTATGCGTTTCTGGGATGTTGATAAAGGATGTGTTTCTGTGGACGGTGAGGATGTGAGAAAGATTCCGACCAGACATCTCAGAGATATGGAAAGCTATGTGACACAGGAAACGCATCTGTTTCACGACTCTATTGCCAATAATATCGCAGTTGGAAATCCAGGTGCTTCCAGAGAGGAAATTATGGAAGCGGCAAAGAAAGCATCTATACATGATTTTATTATGAAACTTCCGAAGGGCTATGATACAGAAGTAGGAGAGTTGGGGAGAACACCTTATCCGGTGGCGAAAAGCAGCGAATTGGAATTGCCAGGGCATTCTTACACGACAGTCCTCTGATTCTGATGGATGAACCGACATCCAATCTGGACTCCCTGAACGAAGGAATCATCCTGAAATCTCTGAGAGAAGCGTCAGAGAAAAAAAGCTGTGGTACTTGTATCACATAGGAAATCAACGAATGAATATCGCAGATACATGTATTTGAAATGAAAGATGGGAAGAATCTCATAATCCATTTTTATCAGAAAAGAGGCATGCTACACTGTTTAACCGAATCAA
>ENA-OQBD01000668-OQBD01000668.1-human-gut-metagenome-genome-assembly--contig:-NODE-668-length-17807-cov-3.374152_pt1 | contig 17807 bp, 14 predicted proteins | sample MGYA00242742_ERZ504543 | MGnify/ENA primary metagenome ERZ504543 (study PRJEB26092, sample SAMD00036239) | human gut metagenome | host: Homo sapiens | study: EMG produced TPA metagenomics assembly of...
AGAAGGTTCTCAATATGGATTGATCGCTGCCTTATGTTTCCAGAACGCAAGTGGAGATGTTGAGGCGGCCTGGTTGGGGTAATATTTTCTTTCATGATGCGAATATTAAACGTTTTAATGGAGATCCTCGTCTGGATATCGCCGCTTTGCGTCCGGGAACTCCTGTTATTATGAATGGACAGCAGACGCAGGTTCTGAAATATAAGGATACGGAGGCTGACATTCAAGGTTGGAGCATGCGAAAATACAATCCGTTGAAAAGTACGGTGAATGAGTTGAATTTAGGGGTTGGTATTAATATGTATTTGATGCGTTTGGCGGATGTATATTTGATGTATGCGGAAGCTTGTCAGGCTACGGGAGATGAGGTAAATGCCCGGAACTATATGAATCTGGTAAGAAGAAGAGCTTATAATGGAGATAGTTCCCATGATATAACGGCTAGTGGAGAAGCTTTGAGAGATGCGATTCGGGAGGAACGTTTCATGGAGTTCTGCGGTGAGGGCGTACAACATTGGCAAGATGTTTGCCGCTGGAAGGTCTTGGATGAGGAGATTAGCCGTTGGTATGGAAAGACACGTGTTGGTAATCCGCATTATGATGCGAAAGATTTGTATTTCCCGATACCCAAGGTTGAAATGGAGAATAATCCGAATATGACACAAAGCATAGGTTACGAGAACGAGTAGATATAACTTGTTGAAAAGTTCATCAAAGAAAAGGAATAGGATAGTTCTCTTGGGATCGCTAATCCTATTCTTTTTTTATTCCTTTATGATCATATTAAATCTTATTGAATAATGAAGATGATAGATGTATCGAAAGTAAGAGTCTTTCGGGGGAGTCTCTTTGTATTGCTTATGCTCTTTATGCGGATAGGTTGGGCCTCAAATGATGATAGCACCTATAATATCGTGGATTTTGGAGCTAAAGGAGATGGAATAACAGACAATACCCAGTTCATCAACAGGACAATAGAAGCTTGTTCCTTGAGAGGGGGAGGAACGGTTATCATTCCGGAGGGAACGTTTTTGACAGGAAGTATTCTGCTGAAAAGTAAAGTAAACTTATTCTTAGAAAGTAATGCCGTAGTGAAAGGCATAAATAATCTGGAAAAGTACCGTTCTATATCCGATCTTAATCAAGATGAGGCTTATTATAAAGTAAAACCCCGGAATTGGAACAAGGCATTGCTTTTAGGAGATCAAGTTGAAGGTGTGTCAATTACAGGAGAGGGGGTAATCGATGGTGCCCATATTCAAGATAAAAAAGGTGAAGAAGGGATGAGAGGCCCTCATATTCTCTTTTTGTCGAGATCGAAAGGGATTAAGATATCGGGAGTTAAACTACGAAGAGCATCGAACTATGCTTTTATGAGTTATGATATTGAAAGGGCTTCTTTCGATAATCTTTTAGTGGAGGAAGGATGGGATGGGATTCATATTCGTGGCGGAAAAGATATCCGTATCCGAAATTGCCGTTTTTATACGGGTGATGATGCTGTTGCGGGTGGGCTATGGAAGAATATGGTAATAGAGAATTGCTATATGAACTCATCGTGCAATGGGATAAGGTTGATAATGCCGGCTACTGGTTTAAAGATCGTTGATTGTGAATTTAGAGGTCCGGGAAAATATCCACATCGGACTTCCGGTGAACAAAAACGTAGGAATATGCTTTCTGGGATATTGCTCCAACCGGGCGCATGGTTCCCTGCGTTTGGGGAAGTAAAGGATATATTGATATCTAGCTGTTCTTTTGATCAATTGGATAATCCGTTTCTAGTCACATTGAATGAGGGGAACCGGGGAGAGCGGATCTGTCTGGAGCATATAAGAGGTACACGTTTAATGAAAGCGGCCGCCTCGGTAGAGAGTTGGGGAGATAGTAGTTTGAAAGATGTCCGGCTTTCGGATGTTTCCTTATCGTATGTTGGAAACAAAGATCAAGAAATAGTAGGACGTACTCCCTCGAAGCCATTGACCGATTATCGTGCGCTCCCTTGCTGGGGGCTTTACCTTCATAATTTAGATCGAGTGATTTTACGGAATGTTCGGTTAGATTGTGAGAATGGGAAAGTTGGCCCAGCCTCTTGTTTCGATAATGTGGGGTCCGTGGAGATTTATAATGTAAGTTTTTAATCTTAAAAAGAATTAGTATGCAAAAATATCTTTTGTTTTGTCTAGCTTTTTGTGTATTGGGTTGTTTGGCTCAAGATTTGATTGTCCGTCCGAACGATCCTATTATTTATAAGAAAGAGGGCGGTGCCTTTTTATGGCTGGGGGATACGGCTTGGGAGTTATTTCATGTATTGGATAAGGAGGAGATCGTTCATTATCTGGATAACCGGCAAGAAAAGGGCTTTACGGTAATACAGGCTGTTATCTTATCTGAACTGGATGGTTTGGATAAACCGAATGCGTATGGATATTTGCCCTTGGTTGATAAAGACCCTACCCAAATCACGGAAGGGTACTTTGAGTTGGTGGATTTTGTGATTCGAGAGGCCGGCAAACGAGGAATGTATATAGGGCTTCTACCTACTTGGGCAAACAATGTGGTAGAGAAAGACGGAAATCCAGCATTGTTTAATCCAGATAATGCGTATACATACGGGAAAATACTGGGAACCCGATATAAAAATGAAGCTGTAATATGGATTCTTGGTGGTGATAGAAATGTGGTTACGGATAAGGAGTTCGAGATCTGGCAATCTATGGCGAAAGGAATTCAGGAGGGAAATGGAGGAACACAACTAATGTCCTATCATCCGACGGGAGAGATTTCCTCGCATTATTGGTTCCACAATGAGTCTTGGCTATCATTCAATATTCTCCAAAGCGGGCATTACCGCCGGATGGATCCGGTATATCGTTTTTCGGGTATGTATGCTCAATTGAACCCGATTAAACCGTTTGTAAACGCGGAACCTTCATACGAGGACATACCGGTTCTTTTCTGGGAATATTTTGATTATGCTAAGTTCGGGAAGAAAAAGGAGGACATAATAGGTGATAACGGATTGATTAAGGATACGACTTATTTTACGGATGGAATTTACGATGACTATGATATTCGTATGCAGGCTTATTGGACTTATTTCTCTGGAGCTGCCGGATATACATATGGGAATAACGCTATTTGGCAAATGTATAAGCCGGGTGGTAAATATCATGTACCATGCCTTACGTTTTGGGATGGTGCGTTGGATAGGCCGGGAGCCGAATGTATGCGCTATGTAAAGTCTTTGTTTACGATGTATCCGTTAGATCGTTTCCGTCCGGATCTATCCGTCCTGTTCGGAATTAATTACAATGACGCAAGCTATATCACTCCCGTTTTAGCAAAAGATAAGACTTTTATTTTAGTTTATTTGAGTCAAGGGCAGGATGTAAGAATACAAATGAGTAAATTGCGATCTTTAGGTAAAGCTTATTGGTTCAATCCGAGGAATGGGGCGAGAACCTTGATCGGACCGGTCGAGAATAAGGGAATTCGTACATTCAATGCGCCCGGAGAAGCGGGAGAGAGGGGAAATGATTGGATCTTAATTTTGGAGGCGGATGATAGGTAGACGATGTATAAATTTTAAATAATAAAAGTCATTATGAAGAAGATCAATGTTTTGCTGTTAGCCTTTTTGCTGTTAAGTTTTTGGGCGAATGCCCAGCAGTATCCTTTTAACGGGTTGGATATGAATATGGGAAAACCTTTCTCGTTTGTCGAATGCGCAGAGTCGTTCGATCAGTCCGGAGAATTTTACGGGGGAGAAAGGGAAAGGAGCGATGGCTGATCCCGTGAGAGATAAGGATGTCCGGAATAAGGCGAATGCGGCCGGCCCAGCGAAAGATTTGGGGAAAGGCTGGAAAGTAAATCCTTTTATTATCGTGAAACCGGGGGAGACAGTTACCATCGCGGAGATTGATGGCCCGGGGGCTATCCAGCAGATATGGATGACTCCCACTGGCAACTGGCGATTCTCGATACTCCGTATGTATTGGGACGACGAGAAAGAGCCTTCGGTTGAATGTCCGGTCGGGGATTTCTTCGCCAGTGCTTTTAATGAGTATGCCCAACTATCTTCGTTAGCGGTCTGTGTAAACCCCGGGAGCGCTTTCAATTGCTACTGGAAGATGCCGTTCCGTAAGAAAGCACGCATAACATTGGAGAATATTAACAATGCGGAAGAGATGCGTTTGTATTACCAAATTAATTATACCTTGACGGAAGTGCCGGAGGATGAGGGATATTTCCATGCACAGTTCCGTCGTTCCAACCCGACACAAGGCTCTAGCCATACGTTGGTGGATGGAATCAAGGGAAAGGGACAATATGTTGGAACTTATTTGGCTTGGCGTGTCAATGATAACTGTTGGTGGGGTGAAGGAGAGATCAAGTTCTATATGGATGGCGACAAGGAATACCCGACAATCTGTGGAACAGGTACGGAGGATTATTTCTGCGGTTCGTATAACTTCGAGAATCAGAAAACACATCAGTACCAAGAATTCACCACTCCTTATGCGGGAATGCACCAAGTGATCCGTCCGGATGGCCTATATCGGGCTGTTACGGCGTTCGGCTTGTATCGCTGGCATATCTTGGACCCGGTTCGTTTTGAAAAGGATCTGAAGGTTACGATTCAAGATTTGGGTTGGCGGCACGACGGTAGGTATAATAACCAGAAGTCGGATATCTCATCGACTACTTTCTGGTATCAGGCGGAACCACACGCTAAATTCCCGGCATTACCCAGTAAGGATGATTTGGAGATTCCGAGATGTTAAATGGCCTGTGGTAAGATGTTAAATGTTATTTCCGATTAAACCTTTCCTTTTTATCGATGTCTATTCTTTCGAAGCGCTTCATAAACAGGTAATTTATAATAAAAGTAATAAGTAGTAGTTTATGAAAAAGGTAATAGGATTGTGTTTGGTTGTATTGTTGAGTTCAACTTCTGTGTTCGCTCGTGAGAACAGGCGTATGGACAAGCGTAAGATGGATCCGTCCGCACGTTGCGAGAAGATGATCGCCGACTTGAAGCTGGATGAGAAACAAGCGGTGGAGTTCCGTAAACTTCAAAAAGAGTATATGGAAAAGGCTCAAAAAGAACGTGAGGCGATGAAGGCTGAGCGTGAGAAGCAACGGGAAAAGATGTTGGCCATGCGTGAGGATAAGAACGCCCAGATGAAAAAAAATATTGACGGAGGAACAATACAAACATATCTGGAAAAACAGCAGCCTAAAGGGAATAAACATGGCAGAAAACATCTAGGTAACGGACGTAGATAAAGAAGTCTATAGATAGATAAAATGGCCGGGGTAGCGATTATCCCGGCCATTTTAGTTCTAATCGGCTGCTTCAACCACATACCAAGTATATCCGTTGGCAGGGATTTTAACCGTAAGCTCCACCGTATAGTCCCGGTTCAGTTTGTAGGTGACAGGCTTTTACTCTTTTTCCCGGATGCGGGCTGTTTGTGTCAGGCCGGTATAATAGAGTGGAATATGGATCGTACGGGTGATCTCTTGATGGGTCGGATTGAAGAACATGGCTAGACCTTTCTCCTTCTTGTGAGGATTGACGTGTATGAACCCGTCCCAGTCTCGTGCGTCCGGCCGGCGTAAGTGGATCATATCGCTGTTGAGTATATCGCGGTATTTCTTATACCATTGAATAACCTCGGTTACGGCCGCTTGGGTTTCCGGGGTATCATATAGGCGTGGCCCTCGATAGCAAGCTTGGACACCAGCTCCGTAATTTTGCATCATATGTGTTTTGTATTCGAACAAGTGTTCGTGGAGGGGCTCCAAGGTGGCGGCCTCTCCTCCTCCTTGATACTCCACGAGAGGAACGAAGCTCCAGCATGCCGAAGCCATCCGATCCCATGTACCATCATAATTCAATTGGCGGGCATGGATGATCTGCCGGTCCCGGGGAAGCGACCAGTTGGCTTCACGGTAACCAATGCCTGTCTTGGTAGACCCGTTCAAGAAATAGAAATCGGGAACATTGATATAAATGCCATTCTCGCACATCCAACGATAGAGATCGGTTATCTTATGGAACTGATTCCATTGGGAATCTTCCAGCCCTTTATGATAGGTATGGTGGGTGGAGGCGCATACGTCGCCGGGATAGGAGCCGTCGTGCTCGAAGCAACGCATGCCCGTACGCTCGAAGAAGGTTCGTATATGATGGAAATACTCATATCCCCAATCGCTGCACAGGCAGGGAGCGCTACCGAAACGCATGCCTCCCCGTTTGCCCGTCTTGGGATTGATAACATCCACCTCGTCGCTGATCCAACGGCTTGATAAGAGGGAGTAACATCCTAACTCTACACCTTTGCCGCGGGCGTAATCTACCAAGGATTTATATTTGGCGATATTTTCTTCCGAGATATCCTCGGCGTTCAATCCAGACCCGAAGCTGATGATCACCATCTCGTAGCCCACGGTAGCGCATTGATCGATAGCGGTACGAATAACATCCGGATCGGAAGAGGTAAGGTGCATGAAGATCGGATTCTCCGTAGCCCATGGAGCTACCGTATAATGAAAGCGTCGTTTGAACAAGCCCTTCCGTTCCCGGTCATCGCTGTCGAACGGCATCTCGTATACGCTGAAGGACTTGAACTCCTGGCCCGCCGCTAGGGTATAATCGGGACCTAGCTTGGGCGATACGTCTAATATGCAAGGCGTGAGCAAAGGATAGTTGCGTTGGGAGGTATATTCCGGATCGGCTACCCATTTCTCCGTGATATCGGTTTCCCGCTCGGTAAACTCTCCGCCACAAGCATAATCGCTTTCTATATGTATGTTCGGGAGCCTGAATTTGGAGGGATCTCCACCGCCGGGAGACTCCGGTTCGGCGAATGCCAGATATTCCAATTGAAAGGCATCGATATCTATGGACTGCGGGGTCTTGTTGGTAACCTCCATACTTTTCCGGATAACCGGGATATGATCGTATAAGTCGTAATGGAGTTCTACGGTGACACCTTCTGTTTCTTTCTCTCCTTTCAATACGAAAGTCAGTCTTTTCCCTGTGGGTACGTTCTTATTCAGTGCCCAGCGGCTTCTGGCCCATTTGATATCTTCCTGCAGCTCCTCTATGCGGAAATCCTCAATGAGAAAAGAACCGGAGCGGGTAGTCATCTGCTCGACCCATTCCATCTGGAAGTATCCGCGCTCGGGCTGGCCGGCCAGCCCGCCAAGTTCCCAACGTTTCCCGTCAATCGTCAAACTGCCTTCGCTACTTACGGCACGAAGCATACTTTCTCCGGTCATCCGGTTAAAGATATCTAGAGTGGAGAGATTGGGCAAGACACGGAACATACGTGCTACCATTCCGTTTGACAATAAGATGCTTTTGCCATCGGGAGTCGCATATATGCCGGCTTTGGATCGTGAGGGTTGTAAAAGCCAGTCGAAAGAGGTGTTTTCCAAAGGAAGCCCTTGTTGGGGCAATCGCTTGATTTTATCAAGTAATTTCTTCTCCGTACCGGATGATACCTCCGGCCCTTTCCCTTGATAGCTTGTGGAGATGATCGAGGGGATGATCTCCATATACTCTATTTGGGGCGTGATCCATAAGGCATGATCTCCGCTGGGGCCATCGTCGGTAGGCTCTACGATAAGGTCCAATATCTTTATGCCATTTAGGGGGATATCGATTGTTTTCGGGGCGTCGCCAAGTTTGACGATACCGCTGTTATAAAGCTCCTTGTCATCTCCTTTCAAGATAAATAAGACCGAGCCCGGATGTACCTTTCCGTCTTTACCTTCTAGACCAACAAATGTCTTGGCGTTTTTTCGGGTATCGAAATACATTTTCGTTCCGTCAACAAAAGGGATAACCGTGAGGCTTTTATCTGTATAATCGATATGTGAGTCGGCGATCCCGACCTGTGCTTGAAAGCGTGACGCATTCTTGTGTAAATCGATCTTGATATGGCTTTTGGCTTGTACCCCGATCACGTCATCATACGTTTTTCCTTGTATGGAGGCGGGCTCGTTGGTAACTGATTTCCCTTTGACGGCGCCACCGTAGGTTTGGTAGGATTTATTTAGGTCCATGTCCATAAGCCGGATCTCGTTCTGGCCCATGGCGTAGAGACCGGCAAATCCCGAAAGGATAGCTGTAAAGATAAGTTTATTCATAAAATCCAGTGATAAAAGAGCGTGTTATCAATGATAAAAATAAGGTGCTTCAAAAAGACTTCTTTTGAAACACCTTATTGGGTTTATAATCTAGTTTCGTTCTATTATAATGTCGTAAGTTTTAAATTACGCCAAAGAACCTTGATGCCTCCACCGTCGTGAATCTGAAGGGCGATGCGGCCTTTGCCGGCTCCGATCTTCTCGTCATTCAAGTTTACCATTTCCTGTCCGTTCAGCCAAGTCTGTACGTTGTCGCCTTGTACCTTGATACGCATCGTGTTCCAATCGCCCTCTTTCAATATATTCTCTTTCTCGTCCGGAATCTGAACCAGCCAGCCACGTCCGTACGACTCATAGATACCACCTGTATCGTGACCCTTCGGAGCTACTTCTACCTGCCAGCCGTTTACTTTCACGCCTTCCTCTACGAAAGAGCGGATGAATACGCCGGAGTTTCCGTCAGCCTCTTGCTTGAACTCTACGGTTAGATCGAAATCATCGTAATAATCACGGGTAGCGAGATAACCGTATTGTTTGTCGGGACCGCTTTCGCAGACCAATAAGCCGTCTTTTACGTACCATTTCTCCGTACCGTATGGTTCCCATCCCGTCAAATCCACGCCGTTGAACAAGTTCACTTCCTTACCGGTCTTACGGGGAAGTTCCTTGATCTTCAAGTTACGGAAAGATGCGGGATAACCATGATCTTGCAAACAAAGCACACCTTTTTTCGCCAATCCGTATTCCGGTGCGTTGGCCCATTTACCGCTATTTTTCTTAGCGTGCCAATCGTCTGTCCATGCCTCGAACTCAACGATCTTTTGTCCGTTCAACCAATGTTCCACATGTCCGTTATCGAATACGATCTTGGAGTTGTTCCATTCGCCTTGCGGATTCACCTTCATCTTGGATTTATCCGGCAAGTGCATCGCGTAATCTACGCCTAATTTCTGCCACTCTTCCAATGGCTCCGGGAAGTTCGGCTCGTCGATCAATTGATACTCCGGCCCTGTTACGTAAGGAACAGCGTATTGGGGACGCTCTACCACGTGGTACAACATACCGCTATTGCCCCCCTTGGACAATTTCCAGTCCCAAGAAAGCTCGAAGTTCTCATACTCTTTATCGGTTACGATGTAGCCACTAGCGTCGCTGCCATCACCTTTGGCTTGGATACAACCATCCACTACATGCCAAGGCTGTGTCAATGTAGTCCCGTTGTAATCTTTCCAACCATCCAATGTCTTTCCATCAAAAAGCAGGACCCATCCGTCAGCGATTTCCTCGGGAGTAAGTGTGTTTTGTTCTTGACTGGCACAAGAGGAAAACAAGGCCAGCGATACCGCACAAGAGGCTAACAAGCTTGTGGCGGCTGTTTTTTTCATTACAGATTCCATGTAAATAAAGAATTTAGGTTGATAAATTGTAACTGAATGGCAAATTTACGTAAATATCTTTGATATCTCTCTCTGTTGGAGGAAAAACGCTTCTCTCCCTAGGAAATACTTCTCCAAGAGCCTATATATTCTTTGTCGGATAAGCTCTATTTCTTAATTTGGCGGCGCTGAATTTATATTCACAGCCGCTGAATATACAAATGCCGCCGCTGATTGTAAAATCAGTGGCGATAATTTAAGAATAGAATAGGTACCGATCAGGTTTACCTATAGGTACGCATAAGTTTTATTCTGGCACAATCAACTTTTATATGTTTTTGTGGAAAAGAATCTGGATAATACTTGTTTAATCGAAGAATAATATAGATATTGCATGCATCTAATAAAGACTGAAATACCCTGCAAACCATATGATAACAATAGGCACCTTAAAACTAGATTTAGTTGCGGATCGGGAACCTTTCGTTCATGATTTATATGGTCGTTGGGATACCTTTAACCGAACCTCTTTAGAAGGGATCGTGGATGAGATTTTAAGCCGTTATGATACGGAAGATGAGTTGATCCGGATCGAGAGTTTAGATTTGGATCTAGGTGAGCTAGAAGAAGATGAATTCTATGAGCAATTCCCCCGTAGACTGGCGGAGAGACTGGACGAGACTTTCGCTTCTTATTTGCGAAGTAAAGAAGAGCATCCAGACCGAATAGCAGTTGTTCCCATCAGGCAATCTTGGCTGGAAGTATTTACCTATTATATGTCGCACGGGTATTGGCCTTGGCTGGAAGAGGAGCGACTCACCTTACCGGAGCTTCTGGATAAATTAGTACGAACATCTTCGATAGAATTAAGTCATTTCCTGCGTGAGAAGGGAAAGGCGCTTACCATTCGTAAACGTCTAGTCTTTCAATTGGATGATATCTATCAAGAACGTTTGGTACATGTGGTGGTACCCTCGGAAAGCTCGTTTATAAACGCTTATGCCCGTTTCTTGCAAGACTCTTATCCCGAGATAAAGCGTCCGGAGATAGGGAAGAATGATTACAGAAACGGCTATCTGATATCCTATGGGGATATTATTATCTCAGGATCAAGGCTATTTCACCGGAAACAAATGGTGACGTACGCACTGTGGGAATTATCCGGCTATTATTCCATTTATTTGTGGATTTACTGGGGATGCTGACGTATGATTTAGATAAGTTCGCCTCTACCCGCTTGTTCATGCCCGAGTTACTGTCGCTTTTGAAGGATATCCGGCTAGAGACATTATCGGAAAAGGAATTCACTAAAAATTTCTCTCTTTTTTCTCTGGAAGAATTGAAGGCTTTGCTCGTGCGGCGGGAGAAGAGCTTGACTTTCTTATCCGGGTATAATGAGGAACAGATTTACCTGATCGTGGAACAGGTGATCCCTGCGGAGAGTCCGTTTGTCATCGACTATGCGAGAGCGTTGGATAAGGAGAAGGAATTGGGCATGCTCGAAGGGAAAGCCGGGAATGATTTCCGGGTGCTGAAATGGGTGTTTATCTTCGAGGTTATTCTCGGTAGAAGTGGAAGCGTATATTCCCGCCATCAGTTCGCTTTCTCCGTGTTAAAGGAGTTGGCGGCGCATTATAATCTGACGGTGATGGAGTTGTTGGGATATTTTTACCGTACCTTGGCTAGTGGACTGCTAACGGCTTATCCAGCCGTTCGGGAATTGATCATTGCTTTGTACTTGAATGCTATCGATGATTCTCCCGCCGGTATATCCGTTTATTACCCGGAAGATTTGAAAGATCGGTTGTCTAATCCCGGCTTGTGCCGTTGCTTTATCCGTTTCTTGCGCGAGGAGCAAATCTATTCGGTGGTCGAGCAAACCGTTCCGGTGGAAAGCCATTTCATTATACGGTATGCCCAGACGCTGGATAAGGGGAAAGAGCAAGGGCGTTTGGAAGGAAGGGTGGGTGACGAGTTCCGGCTGTTGAAATGGGAATTTATCTTTCTGGTGCTGTTTAGTGCGCCATTGTCCGCTTTTAGCCGGAAACAATTCGTACGTTCGGTGTTGGGACAGTTCTCTGCCCATTATAATATCACGGTGCGGGAGCTGATCTCCTATTTCCATGAGGGAACACATGGGGAACATCCATGGATCCCGGAAGAGTTACGTGAGATAATAGATCTGCTGTACGAGGATATGGATAAGGAATCTCCCGAGCCTTTATTCTCTGTTTGGTTGAATGAGGAGAGGAAAGCCTATCGGTTCGGGCAATTTATAATCACGGGCCGTGCCGATGAACCGCTGGGCGATCTATTCGAGTACGTGAGGGACTTGGAGAAGACGAACCCGAAAGTCTTACTGGACCAATTACGGCAATTGAAGGATATTCCTTCATCCGGAATAAGGGTGGAAGAACCGATAGAGGCCGCTCGTATCTTCGCTTCCTTATTACTGCTTGTCATCCGTGAATACGGTCTGGCTTTTCCGAATCAGGTATCCTTGATCCAATACCTTACGAATGTAAAAGAGAATCGTACATTTGGAGATGCTGCTCGGCTGCGCTTGTTATTGCATGAGTGTATGTTGGAGAATATGGATGCGTTTACACGTACCATGGATGCTTTACTGGGCACGAAACCGGGGAAAGCGCCCGAGCTTCCCATCCGTACTGCTTTTCCCGCTATCTATCCGTCCAATTCCAAAAAAATGGAATTATTGGAGGAATTATATACAGGGGCGACTCCCGCTTTGCGCTTACTTGTAGAGGAGGTAATCCGCTTGTTTCGTCTCAATAGCTTCGGGTTGGAAGAGAACCTTTGGTTGGGGTGGTTACAGGCTCTTTCCGGCAACGTTTACCGGAATTATTCCAAGGATGGATTGTTGTTCCTCTTTTGGCAGCGTTTGAGGGAGTCTGTGCCAGAGGAGGAATTACGTAAGATCGAGACTTTTATAGGGCGACATATAACTAATTTTACCTGAATTGTCAGTTTTTATATATCAACTTAAAAATAATATGAATATGAACGTTTTGAATGGCCAGTTAAAAGACCATGGCGTGTCTATTGACAATGCGGGCCTAGTGATCATAGCCGTCTACCTGCCAATGCTTTTTAATCGGTTAGGCTACTTGAGTGATGACAGGCGTGACTTTAAATCGAAAGAATGCCAAGTGAAAGCTATTTTTTGTGTCCCAATGTTTTGTGACGGATGAGAAGGAAATTCCGGAGTCAGAATTATTCTTAAACAAAGTCTTGACGGGCTATGACAACAGCCCGGAACCGCTTCCTCGCTCGTGTGATTTAACCGAGAATGAATTGGAGATCATGGAACAATTGAAGAAAGCGGTACTTATGAATTGGGACAAGATGAGGCATACAAGCTGGGAAGGTTTTCAAAAAACTTTTATCCAGAGAAAGGGAATGTTAAAAATGGAAGAGGATAATTGGATGCTAACGGTCGAGGAGAAGCCTTTTGACATCTTATTAGACTCGCTTCCTTGGAACTTCAAGCTCGTTAAAGCTCCATGGATGGAAAAAATGCTTAGAGTAAAGTGGCGGTAAAATACTATTAAATGATAACATTATGAATGCGGATCGGATACAGATTCAAGAAGGACCTTCGCAGGTCTTTCAAAACCGTAAAGGTGAATCAACACAATTGATGGAAGATAATCGGGTACAATCTGTCTTGCAGGCTAAAATGGTGGAAACTATGCAACGTGACGCGATGGATGAGGATGATTTGCAGCAAGGTAAGTTCGCCGTTCAGCGGGATGTGGAAGATGAGGATGAGCTTCTTCAAGGAAAATTTGTGGCCCAACGGCAAACGAAGAACCAGACAGGGATTCCGGATTATGTAATCCAAGGCATGGAGTCTTCCTTCGGGACGGATTTCTCTTCGGTACGTGTACACCCGGATTCATCGAAAGCGCCGGAGGTTGGGGCTTTGGCATATACGCAAGGTACGGATATCCATTTCGCCCCGGGACAATTCAAACCGGATACGTCTGCCGGACAGCAGCTATTGGGACATGAGTTGACACACGTCATCCAGCAAGCAGAGGGACGTGTGCAGCCTACTACCGAGGTAGGTGGAATGGCCGTTAACGATGATTTATCCTTGGAACACGAGGCGGATGTGATGGGCGCTAAAGCTGCTTCTGTCTTATGAACGAGTGGATCGATTGGTTCCAGCGGGTATTGGATGTCTCTATTCGTTTGTATTTCCGGCAGGAGTGCGATTTATCTTCCGTCTATGATATCGCACTCCCGAAGGCAGGACCGCTTTGGAAGGCGTTGTTGCCGGAACAGGTCGATCCTACTTTCGATGAGTGGATGGTGTTGATGTTGGCCTTAATGCCTCATCTTTCTCCGCAGGTGTTGGATATTTTCTTTGTGCATAATAAGAATTTTGACCGTCCTTATACGGAATTTGGCGGTTGGAAAGGACTATCGCACGGAGGATTCTTGCCAACGGGCGAGACGGCCGTTTTCCTGTTGGCGGGCGATCGTGTGGAACGCCGTCTGGAAGTGGTTCGTCTATTTCGTGAGGAGCATTGGTTCCATATGTATCACGTCGTTGGCTTGGAAGGAGCCGGGAATGGTGAACCGTTCTTGAGCGGACAACTGCGTATATCGGAGGATTTCTTGTACCGTTTATCTTTTGAGGGAGAATATAAGCCGGACTATAATATGGGTTTTCCGGCCAAACGGATTAGTACGGCTTTGAATTGGGAAGATGCCGTATTGCCTTATTATGTGCGTGAGGAGTTGGAAGAGATAAATAATTGGATTACGGGTCATCGAGTCATCCTTTCGGACTGGGGATTGAGTCGTTTTTTGAAGGCCGGTTACCGCACTTTGTTTTATGGCCCGCCGGGAACGGGTAAGACGCTTTGCGCGACCTTGATCGGCAAGAAGAACGGGATGGATGTATATCGTATCGATCTTTCCATGATTGTCTCCAAATATATCGGCGAGACTGAAAAGAACCTTGCGAATGTATTCGACCAAGCGGAAAACCGGAATTGGATTCTCTTTTTCGATGAGGCGGATGCCTTATTCGGTAAACGAACCTCAACGAACACTTCTAATGATCGCCATTCGAATCAAGAGATCGCTTATTTGCTGCAACGGATCGAGGATTTCCCGGGAACCGTTGTTTTGGCCACAAACTTAAAGAGTAATATTGATGAAGCTTTCTCCCGTCGTTTCCAGTCTATTATCTATTTCCCGATGCCGGATCAAGACTTACGTGAGGAATTATGGCGTAGAATGCTTCCCTCTTCTTGGCTACCTGCGGATGCGGACAAAATGATTCGTATGGCAGCTACTTATGAGTTATCGGGTGGCTCCATCTCGAATGTGATCCGGCGTTGTGCCCTTCGGTTGCTAAAGCAAGACACTCCCCGGCTAGATTCCGATATCTTATCTATGGCGATCCGCCGGGAATTGAATAAAGAGGGCCGGTGGTGATTTAAGGCAACGGCTCTCTTTCCCGGTGCCCGATCGGTACGATGATTAAGAGAAAAAAGAAGAGTGGGAGCGCCAACAGTATCATTTGGGTCCATATGTCGAAAGTTTCCCGCGAGGATACGATATTGGTGATTAGGTATAATACCAATACGATCTCGGATATGAATACCAGTAATAGAGGCAAGACATATCGCTTATAATGTTGTGCCAACATGTAGAACTTACTGGATGTCATATACAGGTTGATTAGGATTAATAGTATGAGAAATAGGAATATATCACCCAATACGAAATAAATAAGCATCGGGTTGGAGAATTCCGTATTTGCCAGTTGCGCCAGATCATCGGAGCAACTGGTGAGTTGCTCGCCTTGCGGAAAAGGATTTAGCAAATAGAATAAAGAGTTGAAAAGATTATCTAGTAAGGATACCTCGCATTCTTCCTCATACATGACCATCTTGAGTACTGGTTCTTGCTTATTCTCTCGATTTTCGCAAGTAGTTACAGGAACGCCCATTTCATCGTAATCGACAAAACAAAGGCGGTCTACCAATTGGTATTTCAATAGAATGGATAGATAACCGATATGCTTTTTCTCCTTGATAGGGAATATGACATTTAAATCGTAGTTTCTATATATTTTATTACCCATCACACAAAAGGAATCAATTACGAAACTGGTGGACTTCACGAATTGTACAAGTTCTCTCCGGTTCTCCAGCTTAAAATCGAAATCAGGGAAGTAAAGAGTCAAGCCGTTGAGTTTCCGGAGAGACGGGTTCCGGTTGATCGTGCCGGTATCCTTTGTGAATAAGTTATTTAAAAGAGCCATCTGGGATTCTTTCGATCTTAGGAAATCATTCGTCGCTTTTGAGTTTCGGAATAGGACCAGCAAATCGACAGGCGTATCCGAATAAACGGGCATATCTACCAGACACTCCTGTTGTTGCCAGTCGCTTACTTGACTAGGTTGCCCGCTTTCTGTATCTACTACATACCCTAGATATTCCATCCGGCTGAATTTCCGGATAAGGCCTGCCGGTAATTGCTCGTATACGGATTGCAACCAATACGGCACGATGGGAAAAGCTCGTTGGTTGTATTGACTTAGGCGTTCGGATAGGCGTTCGGTTTCCGATGATGCGCCATCTACCTTGAATACGGGAATACTGCAATTTCCCTTTTTCTTTTGTGTGGCGATCTCTTCTTTGCTACGTTTATCGAAATAACAGAAGAACGTACGAATCGTGGAGGGACGCAGCTCACGCACGGATAGCAACCAGTTCTTTACGGCTTGCGTGTAAGTGGTGTCGTAAACGAATGGGATGAAATCGGTTTCCCGGTATCCAATGGCGTCTTCTTCCCAAGGCGTGATGTTGAGGGCGATGGAAAGGGGAGCTTCTTTGATGAAAAACTCAATCGTTCCGCTTCCTCTGATGGAGGGATTCTCGTCCGGATTATCCAGAACTCCTGTAACGTCTTCTGTCCATACGGGGCAAATGATATAGCCTTGTTTATCGGAGTTGAGCAACGATTGCATATTATCCAGATCTCCGGTTTTGCCCTTGAAGAAATACATATTCTCGACGGTAGGGGGAGGCAATATCCTTTCCGGTTCTCTTTTATTGAAATAATACCACAAAGCTTGCGTTACTTTGACTGGGCCGGGCATTGCATCGAAGAAGCGGAAGAGAGGATCTGCGTTGGCCTTATTCTTGGATGCGGTTAATAACTCGTTTCCGAACAACCAAGGTGTATATGCACATTGTTCCACATGATCTGGTAATAAGGAACTCGGGGACTGTAAATAACCCAAACGCAATATCGCTTGGTTCGCGTCCGGATTTATTACGAAAGTGAAAGCGTTCCCCAATTCAGCGGGATAGACGATATAACTGCATTGCTCCGTTAAGATACGCTGGGTGATCGAGTCCATAAGAGCTTGATAGGAGACGATCGGGGTACGAATCTCTTCCAGTTCCAATTCGGTCCGCTCTCCTAAACTCCGGAAATAATCCAATCGCTCCGAGAGACTTCTTTGGGCGTTAACGGCTTGTGCCATGATTACATGAAGTAATAAGCCCAATAAAATGCCGTGGTAGGTAGTTCGATATCTGGTTGACATAAGGGTAAATTTAAAGTTCTATATTTATTCGTATCAGATTATTCTTTAAGATTTCTCCGGTGCGGTCAATCTCTTTGTCGTCTTTATCGGCCCACGCTTTTCGCCATGCCTTATAGTCTTTGACAAATAGGGCTAGCTCTTTCGGAGGAAGCCAATGAACCGTGAATCGTAGATGTGCCGGTATCTTCTCTCGCAAGAATTCTTCAAGACGAAGCTGAAAATCCGGCCGTTGCCGCGTACGTTTTGTTTGTGAGAGGATTGCCGTTAAGGTAAATTCCCGGGAGGGGACTGGATGATCAGTCGCCTTCGGTGAATGCAGGAGTATGTTTTCCAGAATGAAAATTTGCTCTTTCGCATCTTCCCATCCGAGTATGGAATAGAGATATCTTTCCAATCCGGAAAGGGGAGTCTGCGTCGAATAGATTACAGCCTAGATACCGGTCCCGGATAAGTTCCGGTAGTTGTCGCAGGAACCGGACTCTTCGTTGACGGTTTATCTCTTTATGGGAGTAGCGGAGAAAAGGCTGGTTGCTATTTTCGCCGTAGATTTTATCCAACGTATCCAATAGCAGATCTTTGTTTGTTCCATAGAAGCGGAACCGGGGGTTCCCATATTTAGGCCATCCAATCTTTTAGATGGTTCATTTCTTATGTCCCTCGAAAAG
>ENA-OQBD01000670-OQBD01000670.1-human-gut-metagenome-genome-assembly--contig:-NODE-670-length-17763-cov-3.866863_pt1 | contig 17763 bp, 18 predicted proteins | sample MGYA00242742_ERZ504543 | MGnify/ENA primary metagenome ERZ504543 (study PRJEB26092, sample SAMD00036239) | human gut metagenome | host: Homo sapiens | study: EMG produced TPA metagenomics assembly of...
AGCAGCATTATTGTTCTCATCCTGTGTTTCATGGTTTTCTCTCCGTTTTCTGTTTTTCCTTCGTATCACTATAGCACAACGCTCCTTTTCTGTAAAGAACATCTCAGAGTTGTTGAAATGTCTCTTCTTTTCCAGTATAATAGAGTGAAATTTGCATACAAACGAAAGGAAATGAACAGAGATGATCGAAACAAAAAATCTCACAAAAAAATTCGACAGTTTTACGGCTGTGGATTCTCTGGATCTTCGCATAGAAACCGGCGAATTTTTTGGTCTGCTGGGGCCCAACGGTGCCGGAAAAGACTACCACGATCAGTCTGCTTTCCACTCTGCTCCTGCCCACAGAGGGCGAAATCCTCATTGACGGGCAGACACTTGGACGCAACCGACCGGATCTGAAACGCAAGATCAGCGTGATCACTCAGGAATACTCCATGCGCCAGGATATGAACATGGATGAGATCATGGAATATCAGGGCCGTCTTTATTTCATGCCACGAAAAGAGATCAAACGGAAAACCGAAGAGCTTCTGGATTTCTGTGGACTTCTTCCCTTCCGTAAGCGGACTGTAAGGAAGCTTTCCGGTGGTATGAAACGAAAGCTTATGGTATGCCGGGCACTTCTCACAAGTCCGGAGATCCTTCTTCTGGACGAGCCCACCGCAGGCATGGACGCGCTTTCCAGACGACAGATGTGGAATCTTCTCCGTCAGCTGAATGGAAAAAACCTGACTATTCTTCTTACAACCCACTATATGGAAGAGGCACAGTCTCTCTGCAACCGGGTAGCACTTATGGATCACGGAAAGCTGGAGGAGATCAATACTCCATCGGGCCTGATCGACAGCCTGGGCAAATACACCGTAGATCAGGAAACACCGGAAGGGGCAAAAAGCCACTACTTCCACAGCCGGGAAGAGGCCATCTCTTTTCTGTCCTCCCTGGACGGACAGTGCACCCTTCGTGAGACAACTCTGGAGGATGTTTTTGTGGAGCGCGCTGGCAGGCATCTGATGCAGCGATAAGCCGGCGTCAGCCACATATCTTATAATTTAACAGAATGGACGATGAATTATCATGGGAATACTTACTATTTTATGGGAAAAATGGGTGGAGTTCCGAAGGGATTTCTATAAGATCACACTGGCAGCTATGATCGCGCCACTGATGTATCTGATCGTTTTTGGAATGGGGATACAGACCTCCTCACATGGGGAGCCTTATCTGAATTTCCTGATCCCCGGTGTGGTTTCACTGACTACGATGAACGGAAGCTTTAATGCTATCGCACAGAATCTGAATGTGCAGCGCCTTTATGAGAAAGCCTTTGACCAGGTTATGATATCTCCGACACCTCTGTGGCAGTTTATTGCCGGACAGATCATCGGAGGCAGTCTCCGTGGGCTTTATGCAGGAGGGATCATTCTTCTTCTGACTATGCCGATCGGAACCGGTCTTGTGTTCAACGGATGGTCATTACTGGTGATGTTCCTCAACGGTGCTGTATTTTCTGCCATCGGTGTTGTGGTTTCTTTCCTTGCAAAAAACCATGCGGATGTACCTCGTTTTTCCAACTATATCATTATGCCAATGGCTTTTTGTGCAACACCTTCTTCTCTACAGAGAAGATCCCAGGCTTTCTTGGGAATTTTGTAGCTGCCCTTCCACTGTCACAGACCAGTCATCTGATCCGTACCATTGCTTCCGGCGGTGGAGTCAATTACCTCAGTATCCTGATCCTGACAGTTTATCTTATTGCATTCAGTATTGCAGCTTCCTGGTTTATCTATAAGAAAAAGAATCTGTAAATTTATCTTTATAAAAAATACGCTCTCGTTCTTCGAACTGTGATTTCGATTCTTTATTTTCTATTATCTTTGGCTATTGTGTCGTTTAAATATCTTTTTTCTTCTTCTCACGATCACATATCCACCTGCAAGAAGTGATGCCACTGCCAGTGCGGACATGGTTCCGACCGGTGAGTTATCAGCTGTTGATACTGCGTTCTTAGATCTGGTTCCGTTGCCTCCGTTGGAGGATGTTGCGGATGCCTCTCCTGTTATGGTTGCGTTCGGATCAGAGCCTGTCTGACCGCCGCCATATGAACCATCTGCTCCCGGAGTTCCGGTAGGTGTCAGTTTTGCAGATTTAAACTGATATACCGCAGATTCAATAGTATCTGTCTGCTGCCACTGACCACCGGTGTAGACGTATTTCTGGAAGAATACATACAGGTTGTATGTAGCGTCTTTGTTGATTCCCTTGGCGGAACCAATCTTCCATGCACTATGTTTCTGACTATCACTAGGATTAGCAGATGTACTCCAATAGAGAGGAACCCATTTAACATCCTGTTCTCCCGGATTATCATTATCTGTTCCTGCACCAACTACCCTAAATTCATAAAATGTATTTGGATAAAACTCTAGTGGATCATCTAAGCCATATACCCTACTATCAGAAACTTTATAAGATTTAGGATTATGTCCTTCTGCAGGACGGTTCTCTTCTTTAAGATTTAGCTTTAACGGAACTGTCTCTATTCCATTATTATCTTTAAAACGAACATAAAGGTCAATGGCATTATCCGGATCAAGATCATTAAGATAAATTGAAATTTCTCTATCTGCTCCGGTTTCTATAGAATTCCCGGAATTATAGATATCTGGTATCTTTGAATTCCCAGCTTCATCCCGAGTTACCCATGCATAATACAGTTTACCTGATTTAGTAGTTACAAATTTAGCAACTGCAGATGTATGACTGGTCCATTCAAATGCAATCCATTTAACATTTGCCGGACGCATAGCTTCATCCAATGCAATCTTCTTTGGTGTACTTACAGTTCCATCAGTTCCTTTGATGCACACATAAACATCAATTGCATTATTTGCATCCAAATCTTTCAAACTGATCGTGAAATCCTTATTTGCAGAAACATTTTTTCCCTTGCTCATTTTATCAACTGTCGGAGCTTTGGAACCACGTTTTACCCATTTATAATAGTATACACCAGCTTTATCAGAACGCATAGTTACGGTAGCAGATGTATGGCTCTTCCATTTATAACTTATGTTGGAAATCTTCGCAGGTGTTTTAGCTGTTTCTTTTTTCAAAGTAACAGTTGCAATCTTGGTCACTGCTGTCTTTGATCCATCTTTCGCTACTACCTGCACATAGAGATCAATCGCATCACCTTTCAGGTTTTTCAGATCAATCTTAAAATCTTTGTTTTCAGTGATCTCAATATTGCTGTCTTTAGTTGTGCTAATGGAAGGTTTATCCGCTCCCTTTGCCACCCATTTGTAATAGCATCTACCACTCTTATCGGACTGAAGAACTACTTCTGCAGTTGTTGCAGTTTTTCTCTTTGCGCTGATTTTAGTAATCTTTGGTGCTGCCGGTTTCGGATTGTCTGGATTCTGTGCCTGGGTTACTGCAATCTCCTTCTTTACACCTTCACCAACAATGTTGTTACCACTTTCACTTTCTTTTACCCATATATAAAGGTCAATAGTCTTGTCTGTGACATTGGTAAGTTTCAGGGAAGTGGTTTCTCCTGCCTTAACCGTTCCACCTTCTATAGCTTTCTCGATAGTCGGAGCTTCCGCACCTTTTGCAACATATTTATAGAAATATGTACCTGCTTTATCAGATGTGAAGGTTACAGAAACAGTATTTGCTTCTTCACTTGTAGCACTATCAATAGTAACCGTTGGTTTGTTAGAAACAAGCTGACCTGTAGCTGTATTTATTCCATAGCTCTGGTCGCCTTCATAGCTCATCGCATTAACTGCTTTTTCAAATGCATCCGCAGCTAAAGATTCAGGTTTCTGGAAAACTGTATAGTCAACTGTCGGATTCTCTACGGAATATCCAATATTCTGATTCTCAAATGCGCCGGCAATGATGATACTTCCTGCACTCTGATCCTGCTGTCCTAATACGATATTGGATTTTACGCTCTTATCTCCGCTTGTATAGTTCTCGATAATCTTCGGTTCGTCTGCTGCAGCATTCGTTCCTTGTTCCAGGGAAATCGTACCTGTGCTGTAAACAGCTCCACCTGTAGATACATTATCTTTGATCTCGCCACCTGTAATCACAAGTTTACCGCTGTTTTTAACTGCCGCACCTGCTGCAGTAGAGACATTCTTAGAAAGAGTAACGCCTGTCGTCATCACAAATTTAGCGCCAGCTTCTACAGAAACGATCGATCCATCTGCTGCGGTTCCGTCGTTTTTATTACCTTCAACAGAAAGTTTACCGATTTCTGAGGAACCGTCACCTTCATTCTGTGTCATGGACAAAATACTTCCTGCACTCACCTTGAACATATCACCTGCAACACTCCCACGTCCAACTACGGTTGTAGCATCTGTTGCACCAAAAATTGCAATATTCTTTTTGGCAGGAACGGTAATAGTATCTGTGAGATTAAACGATGCACTGATCAGAATCTTATAAGCAGATGTATATAAATCACTATCATCAATAGATCCTGTAAAGTCAGGTGCATTATTAATCGCTGCCTGTAGTTCTTCCGCAGTAGTAACAGTTGCATCTGCCGCAGTAGTTTGCTGCTCCTGCTGCGCCTCTTCCGCCTGGGCCTGAGCTGCTGCCTGGGCCTCTGCTTCTGCCTGAGCCTGAGCTGCTGCCTGGGCCTCTGCTTCTGCCTGGGCCTGGGCTGCTGCCTGAGCTTCTGCTTCCGCCTGGGCCTGAGCTGCTGCCTGGGCTTCTGCTGCTGCCTGGGCGTCGGCTTCACTCTGGGACTGGTCATCCACAGCTGCTCCATCATCTGGTGTTTCTGTATTCTCGTCTGCAGTCGGTGCTTCTGCCTCTGTTACCGCTCCGGTATCTTCAGCGGCAAACGCTGCGGCAGGTGCCATTCCAACAGTCATGGAACCTGCAAGCAGGACTGCAAAAAGCTGCTTTTTTTTCATTTATAAGTCCTCCTGTTATGAGTTAGTCTTTTTAAATCCAATTACAAAAAAGTATAGCACAACACTTCAAAAAAGTAAAGCGGACCGAAAAACCCGCTTTACTTTATTTGTGTTACGGACGTACCTGTCCATTACCATAAATGATATACTTGGTGGTGGTCAGTGCAAGGAGTCCCATTGGGCCTCTTGCATGGAGCTTCTGGGTACTGATCCCGATCTCCGCACCGAATCCAAACTCATTTCCATCGGTGAATCTGGTAGAAGCGTTCACATAAACTGCTGCTGCATCTACCTCATCCAGGAATTTCTGGGCATGGGTATAATCATTGGTAATGATAGCCTCCGAATGCTTTGTATTATATTTATTGATATGTGCAATGGCTTCCTCCACGGAATCCACTACCTTTACAGAAAGGATATAGTCAAGATATTCAGTTCCCCAGTCCTCTTCTGTTGCAGGAACTGCTCCCGGCATCAGAGCCTTTGCCGCTTCATCTGCGCGAACCTCCACATGCTTCTCCTTAAGGCGTCCGGCCAGTACCGGCAGGAAATCATCCTTCACCTTGCGGTTTACAAGAAGGGACTCGCATGCATTGCATACTCCCACACGCTGGGTCTTTGCATTGATCACAATATCCGCTGCCATCTGAAGATCTGCAGTCTCGTCCACATAGATATGACAGTTTCCGGTTCCGGTCTCGATGACAGGGATCGTACTCTGGTTTACCACTGCTTTGATCAGTCCTCTTCCGCCACGTGGGATCAGTACATCCACATACCGGTTCAGCTTCATAAATTCCGCAGCTGTTTCTCTGGAGGTATCCTGGATCAGCTGGATGGCATCTTCGGTAATGCCGCAGGCTTTCAATGCCTCACGGATACAGTTGACAATGGCAGTATTGGAATGGATCGCGTCGCTCCCACCCTTCAGGATCACAACATTTCCGGTTTTGAAGCAGAGGCCGAATGCATCTGAGGTAACATTGGGACGTGCTTCGTAAATGATGCCGATCACACCTAAAGGAACACGTTTCTGTCCGATCAGAAGCCCGTTGGGACGTTTTTTCATACCTGTAACTTCCCCGATGGGATCTTCAAGACCGGTAAGCTGACGAAGTCCGTCTGCCATTCCTTCGATCCGCTCCGGTGTCAGCATCAGACGGTCGATCAGTCCTTCCGGCATCTGATTCTTTTTACCGTTTTCCACATCCAGGGCATTGGCCTTCAGGATCTCATCCGTATGAGCGACAAGAGCCCTTGCCACAGCTTCCAGGGTTTTATTTTTGTCATTTGTGGAAAGATTTCGAAGGACTGTCTCCGCGTCTTTCGCATTCTGTCCCAATTTTTCAAGCATTTCATTCATTTCCAAATATTCCTGCCTTTCTTTCTGTCTTTACAGCAATATCTTACTGTGCATCGCGGTATATATTCTCTTCCGTCACAATGACCTGCGGACGGATATCCGTAGGCTCTGTTGGAACCTCCGGAAGGATCTGGAAGGAAAATCCTACTGCAACGCGGCAGACCTCCGGATGCTTTTCCAGAAAGCGGTCATAAAAACCGCCGCCATAGCCTACCCGGTTGCAGTTCACGTCAAAAGCCACCCCGGGCATGACCATCATGGCTTCTTCCCAGAAAACCTTTTCTCCGTCTTCCTTTGGCTCCGGGATCCCGAAATAGCCGGATTCCAACTGACTGAAATCGGTCAGTCTGTAAAATACCATATCCTTCCCGAAAACCTTTGGCACTGCCACTTCCTTACCGTCTTTCCAGGCCTGTTCGATAATATAGCGCGTGATCACTTCATGGTTATAATCTGCGTATGCCATGATCCGTTCTGCATTCCGGTATTCCGGAAGCTCTGTCAGGGTCTCTGTAATCCGGAGACTGTTTTCCCGGATCCAGGCATCGGTATGTTCTTTTCTGGCTTTGAAGATTTTTTTTCTAATTTCCTTTTTTTCTTCCATATTTTTCTCCAAGATTGGTGATGCTGCCATCCTTTTCTTTGATATCGATGTTATTCAGATGCGCACGGAGATTCCCCTTCACTGCATCCAGATATTCTCTCCGAAGCTTCGCCTGCTCCACCTTTTCTTCCTCGGTAAGACCTACACTTTTCTGTTTATGTGCCAGTGCGTTGATCCTGTCGATCTTGATATTATCCATCATAATGTTATTCTCCTTAAAGCAGTTTTTCGATATAATCAATGAGGAAGAATTCTTCCTTCTTGTTTCCTACAAATAATGTTCCGCAGCTCCTGCCTTCCACGATCCTGTGGATGTTGTGGAAGTCATTTCCGTTGGCAATGACCATGTCCGCTCCTGCCGCAGTGGCGATGATCGCAGCGGTAAGCTTGGTCGCCATTCCGCCGGTACCCACATTGCTTCCTGTGGAGGATTTGCCAAGCTTACGCATATTGTCATCCATGTTTTCTACAATATCGATAAACTGTGCATCCGGATTGGAATTGGGATCGTCTGTAAAAAGACCGTCAATATCGGACATGAGGATCAGAAGATCCGCATCGATCAGTGCAGCAACCACGGAGGAAAGGGTATCGTTGTCTCCGAATTTTACCAGGTTCTGGAATTCGTAGGAGGATACCGAGTCGTTCTCATTTACAATGGGGATCACCTTTTCTGCCAGAAGCTGCTGGAAGGTATTCTGGGCATTCCTGCGGTTGGTGTTGTTGACCATGGTATTCTTGGTCATCAGGATCTGTGCCACCATCTGATTGTATTCCCCGAAAAGCTTCTGATAAATGGTCATCAGCCTGGCCTGTCCCACAGCTGCACAGGCCTGTTTTTTCTCAAGCTCTGCCGGCTTTCCCTTCATACCCAGTGCAGCTGCACCTACCGCAATGGCTCCGGAGGATACCAGCACTACGTCTTTCCCCTGGTTATGAAGGTCGCTGAGCTCTCGGGCCAGGATCTCCAGCTTATGAAAATCCAGTCTTCCTGTTTCTGCGTGGATCAGTGATGATGATCCGATCTTGATAACAATGCGTTTCTTGTCTTTCAGTCGTTCCCTGTAATTTGCGTTCATGTTTTTTGTTTCTCCTGATACCTGTATATTAGTCTTACTGATAAGTAACAGAATCGATCCTGTCATTCTGTACGATCTCCACCCAGGTAGTACCCGGATTCAGGCGGATCTCCTGTTCATTTCCGTCGTAATAATGCGTGATCCCCCATGGAGAATCCTTCTCCCAGCGGATATCAATGGCTTTGCCTCTGGTAATAAATTTGCCCTCTCCGCCGGAAATGGCATCAATATTCAGATAGCCGTTTCCATCGTAAGCCGGGCAGGATGAATACTGAAGGATGATATTGTCGCAGGTAAGCTGTTCATTATCCAGCTGATCCACATGTTCCCTGCCAAACTGGAATCTCTTATATTCCTTTGTCTCTTCATCGTATTCATACCACGGATGATTATCAGTAAAATTATCCAGCTTCACAAGGCTGGCTGTGATCCCATCCGGTACGGTCTCTGTACCATCTTCTGCAAAAAGATAATGTCCGGTATATTCTTCTTTATATTCCTGGCTGTATCCCATAGCATCTATGCCTGCCTGAAGGTGGCTGGCATCTGTATAGGCATTGTGAGGTGCCTTCCTGTCTGTTGTACGGAAAAAAGCAAGCTTGCCGATCTGGATCCCGTTAAGGTTATCGATCACATGCTGCTCCAGATAAGGCAGTGCATAGGCAGCCTGTCCGTAGTGGGCATAGATCGCATTAAATTCGTTGGCGTAAAAGAGATAATAGTCACGGCAGCTGCGAACGGAACCGATCCGTTCCAGCTCATCATAATCTTCGAGAATGCCCATAAGACGGGTAATATTACCTTCCACCGGCGCTTCGTAGACAACACCGGCATGTCCGATACCACTCTGCGGAGCTCCGACACTGTTGTTGCCCATCATCACGGCAACCGGTCTTCTACGTCCAATGCTCTCCGGAACATTTTCGCCGGTGAGATAACTCTTTACCTGGGTTTCTTCCTGTTTCTCCCCATTGGGGACAAAACCTACCAGATCCTGCCCGGCTCCAAAAGTGGGAACAGTCTGGGCAATGCAGATGCATGCAGCTGTGATACCTGCCAGTATACCTGTCTTTTTCATTCTCATATATTACCTCCTTTTCTTAAAGCGGAAAAGCTTTCCGCTTAGCTTTTCTGTGGGACAGCACGTGATCATTCGCTGTATTAGCGGTTGATCCCCAATTCCTTCAGTGCTGCTGCCTGCTTGGCTTCCATGACCTTTGCCTCATCCTCTGTCATATGATCATAACCCAGAAGATGCAGCATACTATGTGCCACCAGGAAACAGAATTCCCTTGTCACACTATGTCCGTATTCCTCTGCCTGGGCAAAAACCTTAGGCACGGAGATCATGATATCTCCAAGAAGGAGTTCATCACTGTCCAGATCAAAATAGGACTCATCCTCTTCCACAACGGAATAATCCGCCGGTGTCTCAAAAGGGATCATAGGAAATGACAGCACATCTGTAGGAGCCTGGATATTCCGGAATTCCGTATTTACCCTCTTGATCTCCTCGTTGTCTGTCAGGACAAGATTGACCTGTCCGTCATAGGGGCATTTCTCCATTTCAAGAACCTTGTCCGCAACCTGGGATGCAAGGGCAGCATAGTCAATGCCTAACTCCTGATCTGTCTCATATTCGATATTTATGGTCATCTTCTGTACTCCTTATTTTTCACAGCATACCTGTCATCCTTCCTGGATTTGGCAGGCTTCTGTTTTTTTTCATAATCGTCATAGGCCTGCACGATCTGCTGTACAAGTGGATGACGTACAACATCCTTGCTGGTCAGCTGACAGAATCCGATGTCATCGATCTTCTTCAGCACCTTCATCGCCACATCCAGACCGGACGTGGCGTCCCTGGGAAGGTCCTTCTGGGATGCATCGCCTGTGATGATCACCTTGGAACCGAAGCCGATCCTGGTCAGGAACATCTTCATCTGGGCAGGTGTGGTATTCTGCGCCTCATCCAGGATGATAAAGGCATTATCCAGTGTACGTCCTCTCATATAGGCAAGAGGGGCAACCTCGATGAGCCCCTTCTCCATGTTTTTGGCAAAGCTGTCTGCCCCCATGATCTGATACAGTGCGTCATAAAGAGGACGCAGATAGGGATCGACCTTGCTCTGGAGATCGCCGGGAAGGAATCCCAGCTTCTCTCCTGCCTCAATGGCCGGTCTGGTAAGAATGATCCTGGAAACCTCCTCATTGCGAAAAGCAGTTACTGCCATAGCCATGGCAAGATAGGTTTTGCCGGTTCCGGCAGGTCCCACACCGAATACGATCATCTTCTTACGGATCTGTTCCACATAGTCCTTCTGTCCGAGGGTCTTGGGTTTGATCGGCCTGCCCTGTATGGTATTACAGATAAAATCCTTGTCGATTTCCTCCATCACGGAGCCGATTTTCTCCATGGCAAGGGAAAGTGCATAATTCACATTCTGCTGTGTGATGGTATTGCCTCTGCCCGCAAGTGTGTTCAGTTCCTCCACGATTGCCCTGGCCTGTGTGGCTCCCTCCTGGCTTCCCAGGATCTTAAGAGAACCGTCACGGAAGATCATGGTTACGTTCAGAGTACGTTCGATCAGCTTCAGATGCTCGTCAAACTGTCCGAAAATATTCGCCTGGCGGTCTGCCGGCACATCCACATATAATTCGATAATGCTGCTAGCCATCCTCTGGTGTCCTTTCTTTTGGCTGCGTCTTTTTTTCTGTGGGGGCTTCTCTTCCGGTCCTTTCAATGACGGTAAGAGTGCCTCTGCTGACGCAGTCCTGGTGATTTATTTCTATTTTAACATTATTTTCAGATATTTGAACCCCTTTTTCTATTAATTTTTCTTCATAATCATAAAGCCTCTGTATGGCCTGTTTTTTGGCGGCATCCTCTGTCAGTCTTTCTTTTCGGAGCTCAAACCTGCTGGTAGTGATGATTCCCAGGGAAAAAGGAACCTGAAAGATCCCGGTACTGAAAAAAGATTCCCGGCAGATAAAACGATCTTCATTTTGCTGCAGAGGAGAAGAAAGGTCCAGGAAACTGCTTCCAAGCTGAAAAAAAATCGTTGTTTTCTTTTTACCGGACCATACCTTTTTCTCTATGTCCAACGGAAAGGTATCGTAATAGGCAATGGAATGACAGACGTAAATATCCGCATCTGCCTGAACATACTCATAGCGGATGACCTCCTGGCTGTCATCTGTGATATCCACGATCCCGGAAACCAGTTCCTGGCCTTTTTTTATTTCATCCCCGGCTCTGACAAGAGGAGTTCCCTGCCGTGTGACCATGGAATCGATCACTCCGTCCAGAGTCGAAAACAGACTGCAGGATTTATCTTCCGGCTCTGCTTTTTCTCCGGCAGTTCCCTCCCGGATCTCAAAACGCAGGCCCGTTCCCGAAAATCCGGCAGACACCCAGGTGATCTCCGGAAATTCTCTTCGCAGGGAAGCTGCAAGTGCACTGCAGCTGATCTTCTTTCTGGATACTCCGAAACAGACCCCCTGCTCTTTCAGAAAGCTCATCAGCTGGGGAGTGGGATTTAAAATATTTCCCCGGATCTCAACGTTCCACACTCTGCCTGACAGAAAAAAAATGGAGGCAGAAAACTGCCAGAAACCCTGCAGGGATCATTTTTCTTCTTTTACAGAAAAGCAGAAAAAACAAAGGCCCTCTTTTTTTCAGGATGTGGATATGTACCCCTGTTTTTCTCCGCAGTGGCGAGATCTGCAGAAAATCCGCTACCTTCATAGTCAGCTGAAGCTCCGTCTCACCGGTACGGATGATCCTTTTCAGATCCATTTCCCTGCCTCTGCACAGATTCACAAACCGCTGGCACTGCTGCCCCTTAACAGAAACCCGCACAAAACCTGGGATCATTACTTATTTCCCTCCTCCAGCGTAATGCTTTCGATCTGCCCGCGGATACATAGTTCAAGGGTTGTGTAGCAGGGGATCACAAGGTTTTTCCCACGGATCACAAGTCTGCCGGAAGGTGTCAGTATCAGGATCTCCTCCCTTGTATAGCTCTGGATATTCCGGTAATTTTCGATCACTGCCCGGCGTTTTCCCGTAAGTATCACCTGCACCTCCCGAAATGCCGGTTCCCCGGGAAGCTCCAGAAAAGCTGACATTTTTCTCATTAAAAAAATCCTCCGGCTTTTATCATTAATCTATGCCGGAGGATTTCTTCTTATGTATCTTTCGCTGTATCTGCTTTTTGTCTTTTATCTGCGGATCAGCACCATAGAAAACCAGAGAATGGTATTTCCACCCAGATTGTATTCCATAGCTTCCTTTTCTACGATCTCACTGACTACCACGCCATAGCTTTCCAGACATGGATGCATATGCTCCGGAAAACGGCATGGTTTTCCGTCCAGATAGGCACAGCGTTCACAGAAGTCACAGGATTCCGTGGAAAGCGTAAAGGTCTCATAGCCCTCTCCCTCCAGAAAATCACGTACCTTCTCTGTAAGCGCTTCGTGTTCCATTCTTGTGGAAAGCATCTCCTTCATGTTCATGATATCCGATACCTCCGCAACGCTGGAAAAGAAAACTGCTTTCGGATAGCTCCGGATCTTCTTTTCGCATTCTGACAGCTCTCCCACTGCCGGAGGACAGGCCCATGTGCTCCCATAACGTTCACATTCCTGTTTACAGATCGTACGCACACGTGACTGTACTTTAATATCCCCGGTATCCAGCACACGATACTCAAAAATGGGATACTGGGAAATAAACTCATCAAATTTTTCTTTTATACTGTTCATACCTTTAAGATCTCCTGTTCTCCAAAAAGGCTCATAACTTGCTGCCTCAAGTCACCAAAATTGCTGGGATTTTTTGATCTTTTTCAGATATCTGGCATAATTGGTAAAGCCCGGTGCCATATAACTCCACAATTCCTTCATGCGGAAAAGTACATTTCGTTCTCCTGAAAGATATTCCTGATAATCCCGGTAAAGACGGTCATGGAACTGCCGTAGCTTTTTTCGGTATTCTTCCCGGTGATCCTCTCCGTCTTCTTTTTGCATAATGGCATCCAGAAGATAGGGCCTTGCGATCAGGCCTCTTCCGTACATGACGCTGTCTGCATCCGGAAATTTCTCCCGGATTTCCTGATAAGCCTCCACTGAAAAAATATCCCCGTTATATCCTAGGGGAACCTTCAGCTTTTCCCTTGCCTCCTCATACAGTCCATATCTGGGAACTCCCTTATAATGATCCTTCAGAAGGCGTGGATGGATGATCAGCTCCTTCAGCGGATATCTGCCGTAGATCTCAAGAAGCCGTTCCCAGTCTTCCTCGTAATCCGTTCCCACTCTTGTTTTTATGGAGATCTCCATCCCGGTCTTTTCGAAGATCTCATCCAGAAAACGTTCCAGCTTATCCGGCTCGCCCAGGAAACCGGCACCCTTTCCCTTGGCTGTGACAGTTCCCGAGGGGCATCCCAGATTGAGATTCACTTCCCTGTGTCCGTATTCATCCCGGAAGATATGAGCTGTTTTCACAAAATCCTCCGCATTGTTGGTCAGGACCTGAGGGATCACCGGAAGATCTCCGTTGGTTTCCGGTGATACCTCTTTGATCTCCTTGCTACTGAGACGTTTATTGGGTTTGGCAGTGATGAAGGGAGTAAAGTATTTATCCATGGGATAAAAACAGTCATGATATGCATTCCGGTAAACCCAGTTGGTTACGCCCTCCATAGGTGCCAGATAATTCTTCATTGTTTATCCTCCTTCATCCGGAAATAGATCTGCTTTCTCCCTCCGCTTCCTGTGGGGATCCTGCCTGTCTCATAATTTCCCAAAGATTTGATAAAGGGGGTCAGCTTGGAATATCCGTAATTACGCACATCAAAATCCGGAAGTCGTTTCCCAAGCTGGTCGCCCAGCTGTCCGGAGGAAAGCCATCCCTCTTCATCAGAAAATTTCTCGATGATGGCATTAATGGCCTTGCGCACCCGCTTGAGATCTTTGTTCTTCCTGGAGCCGGAGCTGCTCTGTTTACTGCTGTTTCCAGATTTTTTTAGCTTCTGCTGCAGTAGCCAGATCTTCCTTCTTCTCTTCCTCCTGTTGGTTGCGATAGAGAAGATCCAGATATTTAAACTGGTTGCATGCGGAAATAAACGGCTTCGGCGTCTTCTCCTCTCCCATACCCAGGACCAGCATTCCGGATTCCCGGAGTCTTCGCTGCCAGACGGGTGAAATCACTGTCCGAAGAAACAATACAATATTCATCCACATTTCCGGAATACAGAATATCCATGGCATCAATGATCATCGCCGAATCGGTGGCGTTTTTTCCGGTGGTATAGCTGTACTGCTGGATAGGAATGATGGAATCCTCCAGAAGAACCTTTTTCCAGGAGGAAAGCCGTGCACTGGTCCAGTCTCCATAGATCCGTTTGTAGGTGGCTATGCCGATGTTTGCCACTTCATCCACGATGATCTTGATGTATTTGTCTGATACATTATCTGCATCGATCAGTATTGCAATTCTTAATTCGTTGTCCATAAATCCAACCTTTTCTGTTTAATCTGTGCCCTCTCCGCTACGGATCAATGCTCCAGCATGATCTTGAGGATCTCTCTGTCTGTTTCCTTCATACCGTCTTTTCCGATCTGTCCCACACAGCTGATGGTCTCTGCGGTTTCTTCCTGGAGAATTCCTGTATAAGGTGCATAAGACTGCCCGTTCATGGCAAGATGATGCGCCAGAAAGGCTGCGTCAAGACAGGCTGCGATCTTGGCAGCACAGGAGATCTTGGCCCCATCACAGATGATTCCCGGAATATTGGCGAGGGTATTCTCGATCGTTTTTTTGATCAGGGAAATATCTCCGCCTACCATATAGGTAATGGCAGCTCCGGCTGCACAGGAGGCCGATACCGCACCGCAGAAGGCAGACAGCTTCCCTATATATTGCTTCTGATAAACTGTGAGGAGATTGGAAAACACCAGAGCCCTGTAGAGGCTGTAATCCGGCAGCTCCATCTCTCTTGCATAGACGATCAGCGGAACAGAGCATGCAATTCCCTGATTTCCGCTTCCGGAATTGATGACAACCGGCATATCACAGCCACCCATACGTGCCTCAGAAGCCGCTGCAGTAAGACTTCTCATTCTGGTGAGCATATCGTGAGAATAATTTTCACGGATCACGCGCCCGATACCCAGGCCGTATTTTCCGGTCATTCCCTCATGAGCAATGGCCATATTGCTTCTGATCTGCGCATCCAGAAGCTCCTTTACATCGGAAAGCTCTACGGTATCTGCAAATTCCCGAATATCCTCCAGATTTAACAGGCCGCGGTCCGTCTCTTCCTTTTCTTCCACTGCTTTATCTGCATCAAGGAGGATTTCCCCGTTTTTGCTGATCCTGGTCACGTTGATATGGTCGTATTTGATCTCCAGGCTGACGGTATCTTCACCAGCATACATTTCGATGATAATGTGAAGGACCACCGGCGTATCCAGAAGCTCTACCTTACAGATATCTGCCTCCAGAAGTTCCCGGCAGCGTGCCCTGCCCTTTTCATCGACTTTGGAAAGAACTTCCATATTCAGTGAGGCATCTCCTGCCACCGCCCCAAGGATCACACCTGCAGGAATCCCCTTTAAGCCTCCTGAATTGGGAATGATCACACAACGCACATTTTTGATGATATTTCCGGAACATTTTGCTACGATACGCTCCGGCTCTTTCCCAAGGATCTCTCTTGCTCTTGCCGCACCATAGGCCAGAGCGATCGGTTCTGTACATCCCATAGCCGGGATCATCTCCTCACGGAGGATCGCCAGATAGTTTTTATATATATTTTTGTCCACTTTTTTATTTACCTTCCCGTATTTTATGATTATTTCTTTTCCTGATATTTATGACATGCTACCATATGTCCCGGCTCCACCTGACGAAGTGCCGGGGTTTCCTGTCTGCAGCGTTCCTCACACCACGGACAGCGGTTATGGAAGCGGCAGCCCCCGATAGATCTGGACTGTACTCCGGTATCCGTAACGATCTGATCCAGAGTTTTGACTCTTGGGTCCGGAACCGGAATCGAGGAGATCAGCATTTTTGTATAAGGATGCAGCGGATTGGAATAGAGCTTATCTGCATCTGCGATCTCCATGAGATTTCCAAGATAAAGCACCCCGATCTCATCACAGATCTTTTGGACCACCTGCAGCTGATGGCTGATGAACAGATAGGTCAGCCCGTACTTTTCCTGAAGATCCTGAAGCATCTGAACGATCTGGGCCTGCAGGGAAACATCCAGCGCAGAAATGGGCTCATCGCAGACTACAAATTCCGGCTGTACGGAAAGTGCTCTTGCAATGGAAATCCTCTGACGCTGTCCGCCGGAGAACTCATGAGGATACTTCAGAAGATCCTGCTCTTTGAGGCCAACCACGCGGATCAGTTCTTTTGCACGCTCTTTGCGTTCTTTCTGCGTGTACATTTTATGGATCGCCATAGGCTCGCAGATGATATCCTGCACTGTATGGCTTGGGTCCAGAGAGGAATAGGGATCCTGAAAACGGACTGCACTTTTTTTGCGGTATGGAAGCAGTTCTTTTTCCCCCATGGCTCCGATCTCTGTTCCTTCATTAAAAAAATCTCACCGCCTGTGGGGTTTATGATAACGTAGAATTGCCTTTCCGATGGTAGATTTTCCGCTTCCGGATTCTCCTACCAGACCGAAGGTTTTTCCCTTTTCAATAGAAAAGCTTACCTGATCCACAGCCTTCAGTATGCCCGGCTTAAAGGACAGAAGCTTCGGAGATTTCTGTTTAAAATATACTTTCAGATCTTTTACTTCAATTAAGGGCTTGCTCATCTCTTCTCCTCCCTTCTGTGACAGAATATCCTGTGTCCCTCTGAAGCCTCATAATATTTCGGAAGACAGGCTTCACACGTTTTGTCCGCATATTTACAGCGATTGAGGAAGGGACACAGATCACCGTTTCCATCCGAAAGATCTCTCTCCAGAAACTGTTCAAAAGTACCTCCCACCCGCGGCATGCTTGCGATCAGTGCCTGTGTATAGGGATGTCCCGGATGAAGAAAAATTTCCTCTACGGTTCCCTCTTCCACCACGTAGCCACCACACATAACAGCTACCCGCTTACAGGTCTGCGCCACGACGCCCATATCGTGGGTGATCAGGATGATGCTCATATTGTTCTTTTTTTGAAGTTCCAGAAGAAGATGAAGGATCTGCGCCTGGATCGTAACGTCCAGAGCTGTGGTCGGCTCATCGGCGATCAGGACCTTCGGATCACTGCTCATGGCCATGGCGATCATCACACGCTGGCGCATACCGCCGGAAAGCTCGTGGGGATAGCTGTTCATAGCCTTTTCCGGGTCTGTGATGCCTACGGCTGTGAGAAGCTCCAGCACCCGGGCCTTTGCTTCTTTTTTGTTCATGTTGGTATGGCGTCGGATCAGCTCTACCATCTTATTGCCAACAGTGTAAACCGGATTCAGTGCGGAAAGCGAATCCTGAAAGATCATGGCGATCTCACCACCGCGGATCTCACGGAGCTCTGCTTCATTTTTCTTCAGGATATCTTCTCCCCGGAACAGGATCTCACCGCCCATGATCTTACAGTTGGATGGTCCGAGACGGAGAATGGATTTGGTGGTCACACTTTTTCCGCTTCCGGACTCTCCTACGATCCCGAAAAAATCCCCCTCACCGATGGCAAAAGCCAGCACCTTTTACTGCCTGTGTCTCTCCAAGGTCTGTAAAGAAAGACACCTTCAGA
>ENA-OQBD01000672-OQBD01000672.1-human-gut-metagenome-genome-assembly--contig:-NODE-672-length-17746-cov-3.509904_pt1 | contig 17746 bp, 17 predicted proteins | sample MGYA00242742_ERZ504543 | MGnify/ENA primary metagenome ERZ504543 (study PRJEB26092, sample SAMD00036239) | human gut metagenome | host: Homo sapiens | study: EMG produced TPA metagenomics assembly of...
AATCCGTGACAGATCCGCTGACCGGACTTTACAACCGCAGAGGCGGTGAAGTGATGGTGACACAGAAACTTGGAAGCGGCAAGCCTTATATTTTTCTGATGCTGGATATCGACAGATTCAAGGAAGTCAATGACTTCTACGGCCATCACGAAGGAGACGAATGTCTTGAAGTATGTTGCGGAGGAACTGAAGCACTGCTTCCGGCGGGATGATGTGATCATCCGGCTTGGAGGCGATGAGTTTGTGAATTTTTGTGCATCCATGTACCAGCATTCCGGCAATCGAGAATAAACTGGCAGGAATCAGCACGGTATATCAGGCAAAAAATTGATCAGGAGTACCCGAAAAGCAAATCCTCCCTATCTTTTGGAGGGATTTATGCAGATCACGGAATTCCGTTCGTGGAATTATACCAAAAAAGCGGATCAGATTTTATACGGGGTAAAACAGCAGTGTAAAGGAACCTTTCGCATCGTAAATGCAGAGGAAGAAAAAACAGCAGAACAGGAGTAGTTTGATGTTTGGATATGTGACAGTCTGTGAACCGGAACTGAAAATGAAAGATTTTCGAAAGTACAGGTCGTATTACTGCGGGCTGTGTCAGGAGTTGAAGGAAAAATATGGATTTTCGGGGCAGATGACATTGACCTATGATATGACGTTTGCGATTATTCTTCTGACTTCGCTGTATGAGACTGAGACAAAGACAGAACAGAGGCGCTGTAAGGTGCATCCGGTGAAAAAGCAGACGATGAGAAGAAATGAAATTACAGAATATGCGGCGGATATGAACCTGCTGCTCGCCTATTATCATCTGGAGGATGACTGGGCAGACGAGAAGAAACCGGCGGCCCTCGCCGGAAAGGGAGTACTCCGGAAAAAGGCAGACAGGATCATTCGAAAATATCCACGTCAGAGCCGGGTGATCAAAAAGGCGCTGCGGGGTATCCGAAAGTGTGAAAAAGAAAACTGTATGGATCTGGACCGGGTCTCCGGGTACTTCGGGCGGATGATGGCAGAGATTTTTGTTTACAAAAAGGATGTATGGGAAAAAACGCTTCGAAGAATCGGATTTTTTCTCGGAAAGTTCATCTATCTGATGGACGCGTACGATGATCTGGAGGAAGACAGGAAAAAACACTGCTACAATCCGCTCATCAGAATTTGTGAAGAAGAGGATTTTGAAGAGCGGATCCGGGGGATTCTCTGCATGATGATTGCGGAGTGCAGCGCAGAATTTGAAAAGCTTCCGTGCCTTTTGGATGTAGACATTTTGAGAAATATACTGTATGATGGAGTTTGGAATCATTATAATAAGATTCAGATGAAGAAAAGAGAGGACAACAAAGATGAACAAAAATCCATATGATGTGCTTGGGGTATCACCAAACGCATCGGATGATGAAATAAAGAGAGTGTATCGGGATCTGACAAGAAAATATCACCCGGATGCAAATGTGAACAATCCGTTAGCAGATCTTGCAGAAGAGAAGTTTAAGGAAGTACAGGAAGCGTATGATATTATCATGAGAGAACGTGCGAACGGAGGAAATTCGTATGGGAATAATTATGGATATGGTTCTTCTGAAAGTTATTCTTATGGAAATCAGAACAGCTCTTATGGCTATGGAACGATGGATCCTAAACTGCAGGCAGCTGCGAATTATATTAACAGCAGACGTTACAGAGAGGCGATCAATACACTGGATCAGGTTCAGCAGAGAAGTGCAATGTGGTATTATCTGAGTGGCTGTGCGAATGCAGGAATCGGAAATCAGATTCTGGCGAGGGATCACGCGGCACAGGCGGTAAATATGGAACCAAATAACATGCAGTTTCGTCAGCTGTTGAATCAGCTCGACTTTAACAGCAGAAGATATCAGAATAGTCCGTATGGTGGAGGCTATGCACCGGGAGGACAGAATTCCTGTGGTACAGGAAATATGTGCTGCGACTTATGGCTTGCGGACACATTGTGTGAATGTATGGGAGGCGATCTCTGCTCATGCATGTAAAAGCAAAACAAATAGCATTCGGCGGCCTTCTGCTTGCAGTGACTGTCGTATGCATGGCACTTGGAAGCGTGATCGAGACGAATACATTGTTTTTGCTGGCAGCAGCGGCATTTGGGGTAGGGATTGTTATCCGCGAGTTTGGACTTCGCACAGGAGTTGCTTTTTATCTGGCAGCAGTGTTATTAGGATTTCTTGTCACGCCAAATAAGTTTTATGTGATTACATTTGCTGCGATGGGATTCTATATTCTTGGAATTGAAGCGGTCTGGATGTTTCTTGCTGAAAAGACCACAGATGGGACATATGGATGGGATTTTTTTGGTTTGCAAAATATTTTGATCTTTAACTTGGTTTATCTCCCGTGTCTTTTTGGATTCCGGTCGATGCTGTTTCAGAAAGCGGTGTCAGATCAGTTGCTTTTGGCAGCTGTAATGGTTGGACAGATAGCGATATTGGTTTATGATAAAGCTTATCAGTATGTACAGGGAACCCTATGGGAAAAATGGAGAAAACGTGTTCTGTAAAGAATGTATGAGAAAATCTTGTCGAGATGACAGGATTTTCTTTAAATAAAAGGAAATGAGCCACATCTCTGTGACTCAAGGGGGAAAAAGTTTATGAAAAAGTGTTCTTTTTAAGAACAATTATAGTATAGAGGTATTTTGTGAAAAAAGTGTGATGAACTTTTGAACCTAAAATGAACATTATTGAAAAATTTTATTAAGAAATCTATAAACCTAGTAGGATAAAAGGAATATTAACATATTAGTCGAAAGTGCTGTGGGTGATATCGATTTCAACACAAAAATGATATTAAATATCAATAAAAGGGGTTGCATTTTTATTAAGAGCGCGCTATAGTAGTAAGAGTAAAAAGGAATTTAATCTTCGGGGTAGGGTGCAAGTCCCAACCGGCGGTATAGTCCGCGACCCGCATATGATGTGGCTGAACTGGTGACTCGTCTGTGATGGCATTACAGAATGGGAATTCCGGTACCGACAGTAAAGTCTGGATGAGAGAAGAAGTTCATGCCCGCAGGAACAGAAAGAGAGATATTCGAATAGGATATCTGATTGCCTGAGAATCTTGCGAGAATGCCATTAAGAGCAGAAAACATGAATCCCGGAAGGTAATAAACCTTCCGGGTTTTTTCTTGTGAAGATTACCTTTTTCAAAAAGAAAAAGTGCTGTTTAGGATAAAGACAGTGGATAGAAAAAGGAGAGTAACACTATGAGTACAGAGACAAAGACACTAACAAACGCAGATGCGAAGATTCAGCCGAAGCTGGGGGTAAAGGCATTAGTTCAGATCGGAATGCTTTCAGCAATCGCAGTAGTTTTGATGATGTTTGATATTCCGCTTCCGTTTGCACCGACATTTTATAAGATTGATTTAAGTGAGGTTCCGATTTTGGTAGGATGCTTTGCAATGGGACCAATGGCAGGAGTTCTTGTAGAACTTGTTAAAATCTTACTGAATCTTGTTTTAACAGGAACACAAACAGCAGGTGTTGGAGAGATTGCAAACTTTATTATCGGATGTTCATTCTGTGTACCTGCAGGCCTCATTTACAGAAGAAACAGAACAAGAAAGAGTGCATTGATCGGAATGGTAACAGGAACAGTTCTGATGATCGTGATTGGATGTTTCGTCAACGCATTTGTATTGCTTCCAACTTATGCAGCTGCATTCGGAATGCCGATTGACGCACTGGTTGGTATGGGAACAGCAGTTAACTCACATATCACAAGCCTTTCTACATTTGTTATGTTTGCGGTAGCACCGTTCAACCTTGTGAAGGGAATTGTTGTTTCACTGATTGTATTTTTAATCTACAAGAAGATCAGCCCAATCTTCAGAATCAGATAATAGACGAAGAGAAAAGCCCAAGATAAAAGAATATAAGTGAAAGAATATAAGTTGCCCCGGGACAGATTGGTTTTAAAGTCTGTTCCGGGGCATTTTTTGTTAGCGTATCTTCATCGCACTGAGTGCGGCACCGATCGCACCGGCGTAGCGGGCATCCGGGCTGGAGATCACTTCTTTTCCAAGTTTTTTTGATAAAGCTTCGCGGATATATTCACATTCACATAGACCGCCGGTCAGGCAAAATGTGGACATCTCACCATTCATCCGGCTGAGCTGGGCGGTAACCTTACGAATGGTGGAATCTACTACTGCATAAGCAATATTTTCTTTCGGTTCACCTTTGCCGATCAGTCCGATAACTTCGGATTCTGCGAATACAGTACACATGGAGCTGATCGTTGTGTCAGAACCCAGGCGTGCCAGCTCAAACATTTCATTCGGGCGAAGGGAGAGGGTGTTGGCCATCACTTCAAGAAAACGTCCGGTTCCGGCGGCGCATTTATCGTTCATGATAAAATCCTTTACGAAGCCCTGTTCAATCTGAATGATCTTCGTATCCTGGCCACCGATGTCAATTACGGTCAGGTCTGGCTGGTGAAATAAATGTACAGCACCAAGTGCATGGCATGTGATCTCTGTAACAGCCTTATCTGCATAAGGAACAGAGATGCGTCCGTAACCGGTTGCTACACAGCAGGAAGGGTCATCAGAAAGATTGATTCCGGCAAGCTTAAGTTTCTGAAGGATTTCCTCTGCTGTATCTACGCTGCTCCATCCGGTTGGCTGAACGAATTCCTGGATAAATTCTTTCTTTTCGTTCAAAACAACGGTTTTCGCGCAAGTTGAACCGATGTCAATTCCAATATAGTTCATAATAAAAACTCCTTTATAAAAACAGTCGGCTCTCACACGAGAACAGCCGACTGTTCGTAATAGGTTACTGTTCACTCCCGTGTCAATCACTTCGCTGATTGACACGGAGGATGCATGTTTTGGCTTGAATGCATCTCGCCCCATCGCCAAAGGCGATTTAAAATGGCGAGATGCGTTGCTGGTCGCACATCGTGTGAACAGTAACCGTAATAATTCAAGTATAGCAGATTATAACATCTCGATAAAGGCTGCAATACGTGTATTCAGCTGTCCGACATCAGTCTGGGAATAATCTGTTTCAACATTCATGTATGGAATTCCTTTTTCCTCATTTACAAAGCGACGGATGGAAAGTGTCTCTACGTTATAAGTGTGACATGCCTGAAGCGTCATCTCAAGTACTCCATCTACTTTGTACTCGTCGATCAGCCTTCCGAGAAGTTCCAGACGGTTCGGGTTTGGAGTCATAACAGAACATCCGATAGAGAGGTAACGCTCTGCGATTGCCTGGTAAATGTCTTCAGCATCTTCGTCAATCAGACGATCAATGGATTTTGCACCGGAGCAGTTTTCAAATGTAACAACGATTCCGCCGTTATTCTCAACAGCGTCGATGATCTTCTCCGTTGCACCGCCGATCGGACATCCAGTGATCAAGATTCTAGGTTTCTTATCTTCACGTTTTCCTTCCGCATATTCTTTCTCAATCTTAGCTGTCAGTGCGTCAACTTCTCCGGCAATTAATGTACGGTCGAGCTTAAAACCACTTCCGTACAGAACGCGGAAAAGGTCATGTCCTTTGATCGGTGCAGGATCATGTCTCATTACTCCATAAAGGTTCTTCAAGGATGCACGGACTTCATTCTCCAGCTTAACTGCTTCACGAACCTGCTCATCTGTAATCGTCACCTCGAATTTTTCTTCGAGATATTCTTTGAAGCGGAGAATCTCAGCTTTCCAAAGGTCAAGTACTTCAGTTTTCTGGGATTGTGGCAGTTCCATGATGAAGACCTCTTTGAATTCGCCCATGTATTCGTACATTTTCTTCTTACCGTCACATGTTGTTTCTCCGACAACAACGTCTGAGAAGTAGAAGAAAGGACATTTGTCTGTCTTTGCAAATCCATAACTGGATTTGATCAGTGGGCATAAGTTACGTGGCAGATCCTTTTCTGCTGCTGGGATCGTCTCATCGGATGTAGAGCAGAGGCTGACTGTTGCTGCGCCCATTGCCATGGCGATCTCCTTTGGAAAATAAGTACAGTAGGATCCAATCACAGGGATTCCTTTGTCCTTTAACTGTTTCACAGCGAGAAATGATTTCTGACGCTGCTCTGCAAATTCTTCAAATACTTCCGGTAAATCTTTAATAATTTCCATAATCATTCTCCTTATTGTTTGATTTGTGGATAGATGGTGTAGATAGATTCTTTTGTTAAACGTATACTTTCTAAAAAATAAACGATGGGAACAATCTACTCATAACCAAAGTGTTTATAGATAAATTTTATCGTTTTTGAATGAAGTTTTCCAATAGATAATGTATATATGAAGAATATATTTATAGATAAAAACTATAAATATTAAAAGGTATTGAAAGTGATGTCGAGGATAACTGGAAAAAGGAGAAGTTGTCAGGTCTTTAGGGAGAAGTTATATTCCAGGATGTGAGTTATGCGTACAAAGGAGAGCAAAAGGAAAGGTTCTGATTTACAGTAACATATCATTAAGTGCCAAATGTTATTACAAACTATACTCTTTGTTTAAGTGAAAAAATATGATACAATAGGGAAAGTAATGCGATGATAACATGCGGAAAGGATCTGGATTATATGAAGTCAGTAATATCTATTGGAAATCAGGATTTTGTATCGATCAGAAAAAACAACTGCTTTTATATTGATAAGACTGATTTTATCAGGGAATGGTGGGAAAATCAGGATAGTGTTACACTAATCACCCGTCCGAGAAGGTTTGGAAAGACTTTAAATATGAGTATGACAGAATACTTCTTTTCAGTGAACCATGGAGATAGCAGAAAATATTTTGAGGAACTTAATATCTGGAGCTATGAAAAATTCCGTGAACTTCAAAGGCAGCTATCCGGTAATCTCACTTAGTTTTGCTGATATTAAAGCAACAACATATGAGTCAGCCAGAAGAGCAATTATCCGAAAGCTTGTGAGAATGTACAGCCAGTTTGAATTTCTAAGAAACAGTGAGCAGCTGAATGAGAAAGATCGTGCATATTTTGATTCAGTTGAGGAAACAATGTCTGATGATGCAGCAGCAATTGCAATTAACTATATGTCTGATTACCTGGAAAGATATTATGGTAAAAAGGTAATCATTCTTTTGGATGAATATGATACACCTTTGCAGGAGGCTTATGTTCATGGATATTGGAAAGAACTTACTGCATTTGTCAGAAGCTTGTTTAATTCAACATTTAAAACGAATCCATATATGGAGAGGGGATTATTAACTGGGATTACAAGAGTAAGTAAAGAATCTATTTTTTCAGATTTGAACAATCTTGAAGTCGTGACAACAACATCCGAAAAATATAGCGGTTTTTTGGATTTACGGAAAAAGAGGTCTTTAATGCTTTAGAGTACAATGGACTGTCAAGGGAAGAAGAAAATGTCCGCTATTGGTATGATGGATTTTCTTTTGGGAAGCGGAAAGACATTTATAATCCGTGGTCGATCACAAAATATCTAGATACAGGAGAATATGGAACTTACTGGGCAGATACCAGTGGAAATGTACTTGTATCCAATTTGATTCGTCGAAGTCCGGCAAAGATTAAATCGGAGATGGAAGATCTGTTGCAAGGTAGAACAATCAGCACAGATTTGGATGAACAGGTGATTTTTGAGCAGCTTGGAAGAAAACGTGGAGCCATCTGGAGTCTTCTGCTTGCCAGTGGTTACCTGAAAGTTGACCGGTATGAGATGGATAACAGAACCGGTAAGCGTCAATATTATCTGAAAATCACAAACCATGAGACGATGCTGATGTTTGAGAAGATGATCGAAGACTGGTTCTCAGAAGAAGATTCTGCATATGGCAACTTTAAAGATGCATTGATTGCAGGAAATCTGGATTATATGAATCAGTTCATGAATCAGGTTGCACTTCAGACCTTTAGCAGTTTTGATACCGGGAATAAGCCATCCGAAGAACAGAAACCGGAGAGATTCTACCACGGATTTGTTCTTGGACTGATCGTGGATCTGGCTGACAAATACAGGATTACTTCCAACAGGGAAAGTGGATTTGGACGTTATGATGTAGTTATGGAACCATTAAAAGCAGATTTGGATGCAATTGTAATGGAATTTAAGGTTCAGAATATAACAAAAGAAAAATCACTTGAGCAGACAGTGGAGAATGCACTGCGTCAGATTGAAGAAAAAGAATATGATACGGAACTGCTTGCCAGAGGAATTAAAAAGGAGCGAATCCGCCATTATGGATTTGCATTTCGTGGGAAAAAAGTTCTAATAGGAACAGAAGAATAAAGAAATTGAGGAAAAAAAGCAATAGGAGAAAAAGAATGAGTATATATGATCTGAATGCATATGAAGTACTCCAGACAGAAGAATTATCTGATCTGAAATCAAAGGGGACACTTCTGAAGCATAAGAAAAGCGGAGCGAGAGTGCTCCTTATGGAAAATGATGATGAGAACAAGGTGTTTACGATTGGATTCCGCACACCACCGTCAGACAGTACAGGAGTTCCACATATTATGGAACATTCTGTTCTGTGTGGATCAAAAGAATTTCCGGTGAAGGACCCATTTGTAGAGCTTGTGAAAGGTTCTCTGAATACATTTTTGAATGCGATGACTTATCCGGACAAGACAGTATATCCGGTGGCAAGCTGTAATGACAAGGATTTTCAGAATCTGATGCATGTTTATATGGATGCAGTATTTTATCCAAATATTTATCAGCATGACAAGACATTCCGCCAGGAAGGATGGAGCTATAAGCTGGATGATCCAGAGGGAGAGTTGACGATCAGTGGTGTTGTTTATAATGAGATGAAAGGAGCATTCTCTTCTCCGGAAGGTGTGCTTGACCGCGTGGTTCTGAATTCTCTGTTCCCGGATAATGCGTATTCCGTAGAGTCCGGTGGAGACCCGGAGGTGATTCCGGAACTTACTTATGAGCAATTTTTAGATTTCCATAGAAAGTATTATCATCCATCTAACAGCTATATTTATCTGTATGGTGACATGGATATGGAAGAAAAATTAAGATGGCTTGATGAGAAGTATTTGTCAGATTTTGAGAATGAACCGGTGGATTCAGAGATTCATCTGCAGAAGCCATTTACAGAGATGAAGGAAGTGGTTCAGGAGTATTCCATCGCGAGTGAGGAAAGTGAGGAGGACAACACATATCTTTCTTATAATAAAGTGATCGGTACGACACTGGATGAGAAGCTGTATCTTGCATTTGAGATTTTGGATTATGCACTTCTGTCCGCACCGGGAGCACCGCTGAAGAAAGCACTTCTGGATGCAGGTGTTGGAAAGGATATTTCCGGATCTTATGACAATGGAGTTTATCAGCCGATCTTCTCGGTAATTTCTAAGAATGCGAATGTAGAGCAGAAGGAAGAATTCGTTCGTGTGATTGAAGACACACTGAAAGACATTGTGAAAAATGGAATCAATAAGAAAGCACTCCGTGCCGGAATCAACTATCATGAGTTCCGTTTCCGTGAGGCAGATTTCGGAAATTATCCGCGTGGACTGATGTATGGATTGCAGTTGTTTGACAGCTGGCTGTATGATGAGACGAAACCATTTATCCATATGCAGGCAATTCCGACATTTGAATTCTTGAAAGAACAGGTGGAGACAGGATATTTTGAAGAACTGATTCAGAAATATCTTCTTGATAACACACATGGTTCTATCGTTATTATCAAACCGGAGCGCGGACGTACTGCAAGAATGGATAAGGAACTTGCAGATAAGCTTCAGGCATACAAAGACAGTTTGTCAAAAGAAGAAATCGATGCACTTGTGAAAGCAACGAAAGAGTTGGAAGAATATCAGGAAGAAGAGTCGGCACCGGAAGATCTGGCGAAGATTCCTGTACTCGGACGCGAAGATATTTCAAGAGAAATCGCACCGATTTATAATAAAGAGCTTGAGACAGGCGGAGTGAAGCTGGTACACCACGAAGTTGAGACGAATGGAATCGGATACACAGCGCTTTTGTTTGACTTGTCCGGTATTCCGGAAGAGAAACTTCCATATATCAGTATTTTGCAGAGTGTGCTTGGAATTATTAATACAAAGAATTATGAATACAGTGAATTATTTAATGAGATCAATGTACACACAGGAGGAATCGGAACTTCTCTGGAGCTTTATACAGATGTAACAAAGGTAAAAGAGAAAGAATTCTGTGCGACATTTGAAATCAAAGGGAAAGCGCTGTATCCGAAGATGGATGTTTTGTTCTCCATGATGCGTGAAATCTTAATGGAATCTGACCTTGGAGACGAGAAACGTCTAAAAGAGATCTTAGCAATGCTCAAATCTAGACTGCAGATGTCCTTCCTGTCATCCGGACATACGACAGCAGCCCTTCGCTCTCTGTCTTATACTTCACCGATGGCGAAGTTCAAAGATGATACAGATGGAATCGGTTATTATGAGGTTGTAAAGGAACTGGAGGAAAACTTTGAAGAGAAGAAGGCTGAGCTGATTACAAACTTAAGACAGATTGCACAGCAGATCTTCCGTAAGGATAATCTGATCATCAGTTATACTTCATCAGCGGATGGTCTTGCACCGATGGAAGAAGCATTTGCAAAGATTGCAGACACACTTCATACAGAGGAAAAAGAAGCAGAGACACCGTGTGAAATTCATTGTGTGAAACGCAACGAGGGATTCAAGACATCTTCTAAAGTTCAGTACGTTGCAAGAACAGGTAATTTTATCGACCGTGGTGTTGAATATACAGGAGCACTTCAGATTCTGAAAGTCATCTTAAGCTATGATTATCTGTGGCAGAATGTCCGTGTGAAGGGCGGAGCTTACGGATGTATGAGCAGCTTCAACAGAATCGGTGAAGGTTATCTGGTATCTTACCGTGACCCGAATCTGGAGAAGACAATGGAGATCTACGAAGGGGTTGTAGATTATCTGAAGAACTTCAATGTAGATGACAGAGATATGAACAAGTTTATTATCGGAACGATCAGTAATATCGACCGTCCGATGAATCCGGCAGCAAAGGGAAGCAGATCAATGAATCTTTATATGAATCATGTATCAGCTGAGATGATCAGGGAAGAGAGAAATCAGATTCTTGATGCACAGCAGGCAGATATCCGAGCGCTTGCCGATGTGCTACAGGCACTGTTGGATGCACATGAACTTTGTGTGATCGGAAGTGAAGAGAAGATTGAGGAGCAGAAAGAGATGTTCCTTGAAATAAAGACACTTTAAGATGGAAAAAGAAAGGAAAAAGTATGCAGGAGAATTTTAAATCAGGATTTGTCACACTGATCGGAAGACCGAATGTCGGAAAATCTACTTTGATGAATCGTCTGATTGGACAGAAGATCGCAATTACATCAAATAAACCGCAGACAACAAGAAACCGTATCCAGACAGTTCTGACAACAGAGGAAGGTCAGATTGTGTTTGTAGATACACCGGGAATTCACAAAGCAAAGAATAAGCTTGGTGAGTATATGGTGAATATTGCAGAACGTTCTTTGAATGAAGTGGATGTTGTGCTTTGGCTTGTAGAGCCATCTACATTTATCGGTGCGGGTGAGAAGCATATCATCGAGCAGTTAAAGAAGGTAAAGACACCGGTTATTCTTGTTATTAATAAAGTTGATATGGTGAAGAAGGAAGAGGTTCTTACTTTTATAGATGCATATCGCAAGGAATGCGATTTTGCGGAAATCGTTCCGGTATCTGCAAGAAGAGGCGATAATACGGATGAGCTTGTAAATGTAATTATGAAATATCTTCCTTATGGACCACAGTTCTATGACGAAGATACAATCACAGACCAGCCGGAACGTCAGATTGTAGCGGAGATTATCCGTGAGAAAGCATTGCATAGTTTAAATGAAGAGATTCCACATGGAATCGCAGTAGCAATCGATCAGATGAAAATGAATCATAAAGTGTGTCATATTGATGCAACAATCATTTGCGAAAGAGATTCCCACAAAGGAATCATTATCGGAAAACAGGGAAGTATGCTGAAAAAAATCGGAAGTACTGCAAGATTTGAGATCGAGCGTCTGCTGGATTGCAAAGTAAATTTGAAGCTGTGGGTGAAGGTTCAGAAGAACTGGAGAGACAGCGATTATATGATGAAAAATTTTGGATACAGGGAAGACGAGATGTAAGCCCTGAAATGCATTTGTGGTAAATTCTAAAGATATTCTAAAGAAAAAAGTGCTGTTCCTTAAAGAATGGCACTTTTTTCTTTAATAAATGCCAAAGCCTATTGTTATTATGAAAAAGTGGGATAAAATAATGTTCAAGGATTGTGGTAAGTGCATAGCAATGAAGCAATCCGGTTACATCATAAAATGGGAAAAGAATGGAGAAAACAAGAAGTGAGACAAAGGACAGGGAATTTGGACAGAAAGAGAATAATAGAAATCTTACTCCCACCGGTAATTACTTTTCTGGTGAATTCAGCTGTCTACTGGGATCACCTAGATTGGCAGATACAGGTGAGTACCATAACCTGTCACTTGCATTAGACGCAAAGATCCCGTTAATCCCAGCCTTTATTCTTGTTTATTTTGGATGTTACATTTTCTGGGTGATTAATTATCTGCTTATATCATTGCGGGAGGAAGAGATAAAATATAGATTTTTTTACGGCTGATTTAGTATGCAAGAATCATTTGTTTTCTGTTTTTTTGTATTTTATCCGACAACAAATGTAAGACCAGAACTTGTCGGAAATGGAATTTTTGTTCAGGGCATGCGTTTTTTATATCAGATTGATAAACCGGTGAATTTATTTCCATCAATCCATTGTATGGCAAGCTGGTTCTGTTGTATTGGAATCAGGAGAGATAAAAAAATACCGGTGTGGTATAAGATCGTATCTGTAATGATCGCGGTGTTGGTCTTTGTTTCTACGCTTGTAACAAAACAGCATGTAATTGTGGATGTGATCGGTGGAGTTGTGGTAGCGGAGCTTACCTGGTTTGTAAGCTGCCTGACAAACGGATGGAAAATTTACAGAAATCTGGTTCGAAAAGCAGGAGGAGAAAATGGAAAATAAAAAGAAAATGATATTTAATGTACTTTTTCTCTTTCTTGTCTTTGTGGCAACACTCTATGGAGTGTTCCATGGAGAGGATTTAAGCGAGATTGCAGAAATCCTGAAAACAGTGAATTTATACTGGTTGTTTCCGGGTGTTGTCTGTGTGATTATCTTTATATGGGGAGAGTCAATTATTATATTTTATATGATGCATACGCTTGGTATTCATCTAAAGAAATGGAAATGTTTCCTGTTTTCCTCTGTGGGATTCTTTTTCAGCTGTATCACGCCATCCGCAACAGGAGGACAGCCGGCGCAGATTTATTATATGAAGAAAGAGAAAATTCCAATCCCGGTATCAACACTTGTGCTGATGATTGTCACGATTACATATAAGATGGTTCTCGTTGTGATCGGCCTTGGACTTATGATCTTCGGCAGGGGATTCATCAGAACACATATGTATGAGATCCGTCATATTTTTTATCTTGGAACAGGTTTAAATGCGTTTTGTGTGGCTTCTATGCTGCTCCTTGTATTTCATCCGGTGCTTGCACGTTCTATTCTTGTGAAAGGAATGGAACTGCTGGAAAAAATGCATCTGATGCGACATAAGAGTACAAGAATTGAGAAACTGAATGCATCAATGGATCAGTATCATACAACAGCGGTTTATCTGAAAGATCATATGATGGTGCTGGTTAATGTATTTGCAATCACACTATTTCAGAGGTTCGCACTGTTTACAGCAACCTGGTTTGTATATAAGGCATTTGGACTGTCCGGAACGAATGCATTCGTGATCATTCTTCTGCAGTCTGTGATTTCAGTTTCTGTGGATATGCTGCCACTGCCAGGTGGTATGGGCATCAGTGAAAAACTGTTTTCGATGATTTTTGAACCAGTTTTTGGAAGCACACTTTTGATTCCGGGAATGATCTTAAGCAGAGGACTTGGATATTATACAGAATTACTGATCAGTGCAATTTTTACGATCGTGGCGAATTTTACAATAGGAAGAAACTTAAGGAAGAAAGCATAAATAAATGGAGAGTTATTCTGAAAAGAATAAAACAAGGGGGAAATAAAATGTTAGGTGTTTATGATTACACAGTTATACTTACATATATCAGTCTGTGGATTTCGATTGGTGGGATGATGCTGTCATTGAATGGACATCTGGATCTTGCAGTATTGTGTCTTGCACTGTCCGGTCTGTGTGATATGTTTGATGGGAAGATTGCAAGAACAAAGAAGGATAGAACAGAAATAGAGAAACGTTTTGGAATCCAAATTGATTCCCTGTGTGACATTGTCTGTTTTGGAGTTGGACCGGCGATCATCTGTTATTGTATGGGAATGAATGGGATTGTCGGTGTTCTTATTCTTATGTTTTATGTATTGGCAGGATTGATCCGTCTGGCATGGTTTAATGTAACAGAAGAGTCCAGGCAGGATGAGACAACAGAGAACAGAAAGTGTTATCAGGGATTGCCAATCACATCCATGTCGATCGCATTACCGATTCTTGTTGTGCTTCGCCCATTTCTGCACTGTGATTTCAGAATTGTACTGCATGCGATGGTTCTTCTTGTAGGACTTCTGTTTGTTATGGATTTCAAATTAAAAAAGCCGGGGAATAAGACACTTTCTGCATTAGTCGGAGTAGTAGCGGTTGCAGTAGTCTGGACATTGAGACGAAGATTCATGTAAGAGGAGAGATTATGATTTATGCAGACAGAAACGGAAACAGGACGGAGAAAACAACAGGACAGGACAGATTCCTGGAATATATCTATGGACATACATTGACAAGAATGATGCTGAAACCATTGCTTGGTTCCAGGGTATCCCGACTTGGTGGAAAAGTGCTGGACAGCAGAGTATCCAGGCTGTTGATTCCATCGTTTGTCAGAAAGAATCAGATTGATCTGTCAATCTATGATAAGAATCATTATTCTTCTTATAATGACTTTTTTACGCGTAAGATTTTAGCAGAGGAACGTCCGATTGACGGAAGAAAAGAAGTACTGATCAGTCCTTGTGACGGGAAAGTGACAGTTTGTCCGATTCAAAGGGATGGACTTTTTCTTATCAAACAGACACAGTATACAGTCCGTAGTCTTCTGAAGGATGAAAAGCTTGCGAAACGCTATGAAGGTGGAACAGCTTATATAATCCGTCTCACGGTAGATGACTACCACAGATATTGTTATGTAGCAGATGGTGTGAAATCTGCACAGCGAAAGATCAGAGGAGTATTCCATACAGTGAATCCGGTGGCAAATGACTATGCTCCGATTTACAAGATGAATACAAGGGAATACTGTCTTGTACAGACAGAAGAATTGGGAACCGTTTTGCAGATGGAAGTCGGTGCTCTTATGGTTGGACGGATCAAGAACCATAAGGAGGCGGTATCTGTTGTACACCGAGGGGAAGAAAAAGGAATGTTCGAGTTTGGAGGGTCTACAGTCGTTCTTTTGACAGAGCCGGGAAAAGTGCAGACGGATGAAGATCTGGTGAGAAACAGTGCAAACGGTGCAGAGACATTGATAAAGATGGGTGAGAAAATCGGTGAAAATGTCAGAAAGAACCGTTTTCGGGCGAGAACTGAGGATTTTCTATAGCATTCTAAATTAAAGTGTGCTAAAATGGCTGTGTTTGTTAAAGAAACATAGCCATTTTGTGCAAATATGGAGATAAGACAGAGAGAAGGAGGAAAATTCAGGTGAAAAAGAGAAGAATACTTGCAGTTCTTTTGATTGTTGCACTTGCAGTTGCTTCTTTTTCCGGTTGCGGAAAGAAGAAAGAAAAGGAAGAGCAAAAGAAAGAGACAAATCAGGTAGTGCAAGAGGAAGAAGAGCCAGAAGAAGTAGAAGAAGAGCCGGAAGTGAATCAGGAGACATTTGCTATTTTTGGAGTTGACTCCAGGGAAAATAATCTTGGTAAGGGAACAAGATCAGACTCCCTGATGGTGGTAAATGTAGATAATACAAATAAAAAAGTGTATATTGCTTCTGTCTATAGAGATTGTTATGTACAGATTGAAGGTCATGGTCTGGATAAGATCACACATGCACACTCTTTCGGAGGACCGGAGCTTGCAATGGATACATTAAATACAAACTTTGATCTGGATATTCAGAAATATATTACAGTTAACTTCATGAATGTAGCAGAACTGGTTGATGATATGGATGGAATCGAGCAGGATATTACAGAAGAAGAAACAAAGTATATCAATGGTTATATTGATGAGCTTAATGGAATCAGGGGAACATCTTCTGCACACATTACAGAAGCAGGTACTTATACATTAGACGGAACACAGGCGGTTGCATTTAGCCGTATCCGTTATACAGAAGGAGGAGATTATAAGAGAAGTGAAAGACAGAGAACAGTTCTCTTTAAGATTTTCTCAAAAGCACAGGAGCTTGACAAAGCGAAAAAGATCGATATTGCCAAGAGCATGCTTGATAAAATTAATACAAACTATTTAGAGAGCGAAGTACTTCGTCTTTTAAGTAAAATCACAGAATACAAGGTGGAAGCAATGGATGCATTTCCAAAGGTATTCTATTCCGGTAAGATTGATGGTGTGTTCTATGAAGTTCCGGTTACATTGAATGACATGAGTACACAGATGCATACATTTTTGTATCCGACAGAAACGTATACACCTTCTGAGACAGTTCAGTCGATCAGTGCTCAGGAAAGCGCAGTAGCGCCGACAGCGAATAATGATTTTACACAGCAGTAAGAGCTGGAGTTAAACTGATTTTTGAAAAGAGTTGTGAGAAATAGAGGATAATCTCGTTGAACTGCTCCCCGTCAAGTAGACAATTGAAAAAATATAAATTTTTCCTGCCAGTAGAAATTATCTGCTGGCAGTTTTATGCAGCTTGCAAGTAAATTTTGTGTTTTTCCATTGGTGTTAAAATTCCGAGATTCCTTTGCAAGCGTTTATTGTTGTAGTAATCTATATAATCTTCGATCATTTTTACGAGAGTACCTCTATCAGTGAATCGTTTTCCATAGTATCGCTCTCTCTTCAGAATTCCCCAAAAGCCTTCCATTGGTCCATTGTCGATACATTTAGCAACTCGCGACATGCTTTGTATTATTCCAGCATTTACAAGTTTTGTATGAAATGTCCTGTTCGTATATTGGAATCCCCTGTCACTGTGAAACAGTGGCTGCGCACCAGGATTTCTAAGTAAAGCATTGTCTACCGTATCAAACACCAAAGCATTGTTGTTCTTATCACGAATAACATACGAAACAATCCGTCTATCATATAGATCCAGTATTGCACTTAGATAAACTTTATGCTTTTCCATCCCAATATAATAATGGAATTCTGTCACATCAGTGAGCCATTTTTCATTTGGTGCTTTGGCAGTGAACTCCCGATTAAGTATGTTTTCAGCTATATACTGAGGGCTTGCAGCCTGTCTTGTGCACCCGTTGTTAGAATACTTGATAGTTGATTTTATATTAAGTTTACGGCAAATGCGTAGCACACGTTTATCGTTTACATCAATACCATGATATCGTTCCAGATCATCCCTGATCCTTCGATAGCCTTTATCCGGTGACTCTGTATGAATCTTTTCTATCTCATCAGCAATAAGTCTATTCTTTTGTTCACTTTCAGGAATTTCTCTATGTAACCATTTATAGTAAGAGGCTCTGG
>ENA-OQBD01000673-OQBD01000673.1-human-gut-metagenome-genome-assembly--contig:-NODE-673-length-17730-cov-2.677839_pt1 | contig 17730 bp, 13 predicted proteins | sample MGYA00242742_ERZ504543 | MGnify/ENA primary metagenome ERZ504543 (study PRJEB26092, sample SAMD00036239) | human gut metagenome | host: Homo sapiens | study: EMG produced TPA metagenomics assembly of...
TCGTCCTTCAGGAGAAATCGGGGTAGGATTTTGTAAGATTCTTAACATGTCAGAAGATTGTTGCGAATGTTTTCTTCATTCATAGCGCTACACCTCTTTTTCGTCATGCGCGTCTTCTGGGGGACGAATAGCGTTTTGCAGGAACTGCAGAGTATGCAAAAAGTTTTTTTCGGTGACTAGGGCGATTCCAGCCCTTTCGGGCTCTTCATCTCCAAGCACAACCAGTAAGTCGCCCGGTTGGATGTCGAAAATCTCTCTGGCTTTTTTGGGAAGGACGATCTGTCCTCGTTCCCCTACCTTAACGGTGCCGAACAGATGCTTTCCTTTAGGAGGAATCGCAGTTTTTTCTTTTTGCTGATCAAAATGAATGAGGTCATCTATTGAAACATCATAAAGGCTGGCGAGAGCATCCAGATTTACTATATCCGGTAGGCTTTCTCCCGTTTCCCTTAGTTAAAGATATTGTTGGGTATCTCAAGATGTGTCATTCGATTTTGCCGATAAAGCGGTAGAAGATTTCTACCTCCTGTTCCCGGCTTCCGTCCTCACTTTTGACCGCTTCATGGACAAGGATTTTTTCAATCAGCGTATTCAGAAGTTCAGCCGTCAATTCTGTGGGATTGACATACTGTTTCATCAGACCTATCCACTTTTCAGCGTCAACCGCTGTCTGGGCGGCGGCCTCCATCGCTTCGTGAAGCCGTTCAATTTTTGCGTCCAATTCTCGCTGTTCGCCCTGATACTTTTCGGACAGCATATTGAAATTGTATTCTGTAATGCGTCCGGCAGACCAGTCCTCATACATTTTTGCAAACAGGGTGTCTACTTCTGCTTTGCGCTTTTCCGCCTTTTTCAGTTCGGCTGTCTGCCGCTTCCTTGCAGTATTGCGTTCCTTGTCGCTGGCGTTAAGTAGCCGTTTCAGAAGTTTGTCCCCATCCTGCTGTGCCAGCACAGACCAGTATTGCAGACGGGAAAGGACATAGGCGTAAAGCACATCATAACGGATATAGTGCATGGAACACTGGTGCAATCCTTGCCCGTACTTGCTACAATGGTAGTGGGCATAGGGATTTTTGTTCTGACTGTTCACACCATAGGCCAGCGACCAGCCGCAGTCCGCACATTTTACCAGCCCGGAAAATATCTGCGTTGTGCCGTTCTTCTGCCGTCTGCGCCTGTTGCAAATCTGCTCCTGTACTTGACGGAACACATCTTCGGAAATAATCGCTTCGTGGGTGTTCTCCACACGATACCATTCCTCTTTTGGCTTGCGTACTTTCTTCTTGTTTTTGAATGAAATGTTGGTCTGCTTATTGTGGACGCTGTGTCCGATATAGGTTTCCTCTTTCAGAATACTTTTCACCTGCGCTATCGTCCACGCATAGGCTTTTTCCTCCGGCGCTCCGGCATAGATATTTGCGAAAGTGCCGTATCTCTGGAAATTCAGCCAGCCGGGAGTAGGTACTTTTTCTTCGACCAAAATCCGTGTAATGCTGGCGGCTCCCGGCCATGAACGGCAAGGTCAAAATCTTTTCGATAATCCACCTTGTTTCCGGGTCAATCAGAAGATGGCCTTTCTTATCTGGGTCTTTGACATAGCCAAGCGGAGCATAGGCTCCATAGTGTGCGCCATTTGCGAACCGTGTCCGCATGGCCGCCTTTACCTTTTTGCTGGTCTGTCGGGCGTGCATTTCATTCAGAATGTTGAGGAATGGGGCAAGCTCATTCTCTCCGTTGATGGTGTCCACATTGTCATTGACAGCGATATAGCGGACGCCTTTGCTGGGAAAGTAGATTTCCGTGTACTGGCCGGTCAGAATGTAGTTTCTGCCTAAGCGGGATAAATCCTTCGTAACAACGCAGTTGATTTTCCTGTCCTCAATGTCATCAATCATTCTCTGAAAATCCGGCCTGTCAAAGTTCGTTCCAGACCATCCATCGTCGATATATTCATCTATGACATTCAGGCCATGCTCGGCGGCATATTGCCGGAGCATCATGCGTTGTGTCTGAATACTCCCGCTTTCTCCTTGCAGTTCATCGTCCCGGCTCAATCTCATATAAAGCGCCGTGTTGTAAATCGTAGTATTGTAAGGTTGTTTCACCGTAAAAATCCTCCTTCTAAAGAAACAACCCACGCTTACAATACTTTTGCTCTATGGCAATTATATCATAAGCGTGGGCGTGTTATCAATGATGGGCTATCAGGTTGAAGCGGCTTTTTCTGCGGTATGCCGCACCACATCTACAATCAGATCACCGAGGGGCTTCCCGCCTGCGGCGAAGTGTTCGGAGATTTTTATACGGTTGTTCCCACATACAAAATACTGCGTGCCGTTCTCTGCTTGTATAACCTGCCCTGTTCGGGGTGTAAAAATATCGCTTTCACTTTTTGCCATCCAGTGTCCTCCATATTCAGTTTTCAAGGTACAATGCCGCACAAAGGCGGCGAAAATTTCTGCTTATATCTATCACCTTTCCTTTACCGTGTGCCGCTGCTGACGTTTCAGTTCCGCCAGTATATCCGGCGGGATACGGTCAACCAGCCGCTGTAAATTGTCCAGTTCGCTTTTCAGCTTTGCCCGTTCCATCGTATCTTTCATCTTGCCTTTTTCGCTGGCTTTGGCTCTGGCTTCCAACTGTTCATTTTCTGCCAAAAGGTCGTTTATTGTGACCTTGTATTTTTTTGAGCTGACCGGAGAAGTTCTCCATCTGCGGAAACCACTTTTTCAGCAGGGAGAGGGCTTCCTCTTTTTTCTTTCCAGCGTTGAACGGGGTAATATCGCCCAGCGTGGCTTCAATGGCTCTTGCCTGTTTGGAGAGATTGACCGCCTGCTTGAACAGACGGGTGGGGATATGCTTCCTGCCTGTCTTGCTGGCACTTTCCCCACGCTCCAAGTCGGGATATTTCTCCACCATATAGGCGTGAAAATCGTCCTGCCATTTTGTGAGGTTGGCTCTATTCCCTATAATCTCCTTTGCACACAGGCGGTTGTCCTCTGTCAGCGGGACAAAGACCAAATGCAGGTGGGGCGTTTTCTCGTCCATGTGTACCACCGCCGACACGATATTTTCTTTCCCTACCCGCCCGATTAAGAAATCAGCCGCCCTCTGGAAAAATTCCTGTATCTCCTTTGGGGACTTCTTCTTAAAAAATTCCGGGCTGGCGGTAATCAGCGTATCCACAAAACGGGTGCTGTCCCTGCGGGTGCGGCAGCCAGCTTGTTCAATGCGGCTTTGAATGAAGTGGTAATAGCGTCCCTCCGGCTTGACGATGTGGAAATTGTACTTGCTCCGGCTGGTGTCAATGTCGGGATTGCTGGCGTACTGTTCCTTTTGCCGTTCGTGATGGGCTTCCAGCGGTCTTGCCGGATTGCCCTTGTGTTTTTCAAATCGCAAAATTGCGTGTTGTGCCATAAACTCCTTTCCCCGTTCCTTTCCCTTCCGGGACTTTTCCACAGGAAAATCCCGCAGAAAATATCTCGGATAGGAAGGGAATGGATAGAATATAAATCAATATTTTTATCTCTGTATTTCTATATACCGTCCGGTTTTCGTACTTCAAGAGGATTGATTATCGTACTCTATGAGTGCGGTTTTCAGTCCTCCGGCGTACCAGAACGGGATTTCTTGAAGTCGGTGTTTGGAACCGCTTCATAGGATTTTGGGTAGATGCGGTTGGGTTTTCCACAGCCCTGCTTCTGGATCTCCACCAATCCGGCATATTGCAGTTCCCGCAGGGTATTGACCGCCTTTTGCCGCCCACAGTGGAGCAGGGCGACTACCTCGCAGATTGGATAGTACAGGTAAATGCGCCCGTATTCGTCCGCCCAGCCGTTCTTCCGGGATAACTCCGTCCGGCGCAGGATAAAGGCGTACAGTATCTTCGCTTCATTGGACAGGGGCTTGAATGTGGGGGCTTCAAAAAGGAAATTGGGCAGCCGGGTAAAGCTGACCGCCTTTTCCGGCTGATGGATATAAATGGTGTTTGTCATATCGTGTTTTGTGGACGGTTAGAAGCCTGTTTCCGGGGGCAGACGGTAGTTTCTATTGCCTGCCCCTGTTCTGTGCTTGCAAAGCCTTGAAAATCAAGGACTTTTCAGCCCCTAACTGTCCACAGTAGACCTCCTTTTCCGTTCACTTTCTGTTTTCTGCCGCCTGTGAACTCTGGCGGCACAGCCGGGACAGTATTTTGCCCGGTTGGATTTAGGGACGAACACACCGCCGCAGACCGCACAGCGTTTCAAGTCCTTATCCCGGAAAATCTCCGCTTCCAGCGTTCCGATTTGCGGCAAGACCGCCCAGCGGAACCACTTACAGCAGACCGAGAAAGAAATGGTCTGGGGGCAGGTGTGGGTATCCCCATCGTCAAGGAGCATACAGTTCCCGTCCTCATAGTTGCAGCACTCCCGGCGGATTAAGGCGTTTGCCTGTTTCCTCTGTGCCGGTGTCATACGGTAAAGGGAACCGTCCGGCTTGCGCTCTATGGGCGGCAGTCGTTTATATGGGTTCTCTCTCATGTGTTCCCTCCATTTTTCCTTAGCCGTTCTCTCCGAAAAGGCTTCCTGCCCCATTCCTGCGGCGTGTTCCGGCGTTGGCACGCTCCCCACAGATTCGGGACAAGTTGTCCCGAAGTGACCTCTGGACAAAGTGTCCAGAAGTTGGCTCCTTGCGGTGCTTCCCCTGCCGGGGTATTCCTTTTCGGACGGTCATTCATTTTTCAAGGTGCAGCTCATCGATGAACTACCCTAAGTCTACACCTAAAAGACAGCCCGTCCCGTATATCCGAAAGGTAGGAAATCAGCTCGGAAAACTCTCTATTTCCACGCTCTCGGAATTGTGGTAAAATGAAAGTACTTGGATGGCAATTAAAGTTTGAAAGGAGTGGCGATATGATTTCAACGAAAAATTTGTCTGGATTACCTGATGTAAATCGCCTAAAGGCTTTCTGCAAAGGGCTTGCAGCTTTGGACATCATCATGTTAGAGAAGGAATGGAGTTTCATCCGTCACTATACATACAATCCCATATGGAGAAAGGGAAAAGAAACATTTTGGGCTACCGATGGCAGTGAGCAAAGCATGATTATCATGTTCACATCTGAAGGCTGTGTTATCAATGGTGTAGATTCTGAACTTTACGATTGGGAAGAAAAACTCCCTCGGATAGAGGATTTGACAAATGGGATGCCTTCCGCTTTGCAAAAGCTCATGAATAGCAGAGAAGTCAAAAAGATGAAAAGCACTTTTTGCGTCTGGACGGAAGATGGCGTTGTTTGGCACTGTAATCCTATGGCTGGTGAGGACGCTTCCAAGGATTTACTCTCTATGATTGATGGTAATCCGCAGACCTATGTGGAATACGGGAAGTGGTTTTATCCCGCCGACCTGCCTTTGGAAGTTGTGCGCCAGCTTGCAGACGGGGTGCCGGTGACAAAAGAGATGATTGTTGCATTAAACCCCAAGCGTAGTGAATGGGACGAGATTAAGGCAGAATTAGATGAAATCGGGTATCTGAACAAACTTTGATATAACAGGTAACATAAACAGACAAGGAGGGGGAGTGCATGGAACTATCCATACAAGAACGATTGAAAGACCTGCGTGTGGAGCGTGGGTTGACGCTGGAACAGCTTGCGGAGCAGACGCACCTCTCCAAGTCTGCGTTGGGCAGTTATGAGGGGGATAATTTCAAGGACATCAGCCATTATGCCCTTATTGAGTTGGCAAAGTTTTATGAAGTGACTGTTGATTATCTGCTGGGGCGTTCTCAAACAAAAAATCACCCAAACGCCGATCTTGCAGACCTGCGTTTGAGCGATGATATGATTGAACTATTGAAAAGTGGGCGGGTGGATAATTCCCTCTTGTGTGAGCTGGCGGCACACCCGGATTTCCCCCGGCTCATGGCTGACCTTGAAATCTATGTAAACGGTATCGCTGGCAAACAGGTGCAGAGTGCAAACGCCATTGTAGACGCTGTGAGTACAACCATTATGAAGCAGCACAATCCCGGCTTGACCGACCCGCAGTTAAGACAGCTTATCGCCGCCCATATTGATGATGACAGCTTTTGCCGCTATGTGATACAGCAGGACATAAACAAGATAGCTCTTGACCTGCGGGAAGCACATAAGGACGATTTTTCAGCGTCCCGGAGGACAACCCACTGGAAGATTTCTTGCAGACCGCCGAGGAAACCGCCAAAGAGGGCAGCGACCCGGAGCAAGCGTCGCTGGCGTTTATCTGTAAGCGGCTCAAGCTGAAATTTGAAAAAGCTGTCCGAGGAAGAAAAGAAGTGGCTGAAAAAGATTGCACAGAAGTCGGACTTGCTGAAAAATCCGAACCCACAGCGGGGGAGAAAATAGAGAACGAGAAATTGGAGGGAGTAAAGGTGCAGGAGGCAATTATAAAATTGAAACTTCTCGGTCAAATGCCAGACGCAGTGAAAGATGACCCTACAGTAGAAACCATCAACATGTATGACGAATTGCTCTCCAATGTAAAAACGCCATTGACAAGAGAAGAAGTAGGCGTATTGATTGACATTTTCCCCGAAGGTGGAATGTATGGAGTAGAGTGGGATTTGCTAAAATTGGTAGAGTCTTATTTGATAGAAGCACCATCAAGTGAAGAGTATCGAAAATTGATTACTGCTTGTCCAAGTGAAGAATGGCGAGAAACTATGCAAGCCCGTTTAGATAATTGGGAAAACAACAAACAATAACTTGTTGGGGAGATAGCAAAGCCAGTCGAGCCAGTCAACGGTCAAGATGAACGGCGCATTTCATGCGCCGCCGTTGACAGTCCCGCCCGTCTTTGCTAATGGGCAATCAAGGCGGGAAAGCCCTAAAATGGCTTCCCGCCCATTTCAATTTTGAAAAGAAAATCCGTCTGCTTTTTAGTTAGTGTGTCCACAGGTTCGGGACATTTTGTCCCGAAGTCCGGCGTGGGACGAGGGACGGGGGCTTTCATATACGCCCTGTCTGCTGATGAAACCAGTCCTGCGCTTGCGGCTCCACGCCACGCAATCACAGCCCTGCTTTCCTGCCGCTTCAAATGCCCTTGCCCTCTCCGGCGGCAACCGCATTTTCGCAGCAACGCCGACAGAGCGTATAACACACTACACTTTGCTTTGCAAAGTCGTGTGCCAAAGGGGGCACCCCTTTGGAAACCCCGGACAACAAAACAGGCGGTATGCTGCCCTCTCCGGAAGCATACCGCCGTTTGTTGTCAGCAGCCCGTTTCACGGTCTGCGTGTAGTTCCTTGTAAACTGACCTAAGGATCTTATCAACACTTGCCAGTTTTACACTCAATACAAATACTTCAGCGGCAACTGCAAGTTCTTCCGGTGTTGGATAAGACGGTGCGATACGGATATTGCTGTCATGTGGATCTTTTCCATAAGGGAATGTTGCTCCCGCTCCTGTCATAACAACGCCAGCTTCTTTCGCCTTCGCAACAATCGCTTTCGCACATCCATCCAGCGCATCAAAGGAGATGAAATATCCTCCGCGTGGCGCGATCCATGATCCAATCTCAAGTCCGCCAAGTTCTCTTTCAAGAACTTCAAGAACAGTCTCAAACTTCGGACGCAGGATATCTGCATGTTTCTTCATATGTTCTACAATTCCGTGAATATCTCCGAAGAATCTTACATGACGCAGCTGATTTACCTTATCATGTCCGATTGTCTGCACACGCATTGTGCTTCTGATATCCTCCAGGTTCGCATCAGATGCTGCCATTGCTGCAATTCCTGATCCCGGGAAACTGATCTTAGATGTAGAAGAAAACTTGTAAACCATATCCGGGTTACCTGCCTTCTTACACTCCATCAGAATCTCAATCAGATAATCCTGTTTATCTTCATATAAATGATGTACGCAGTAAGCATTATCCCAGAAGATACGGAAATCTTCTGCTGCCGGCTTCAGGTTCGCAAAACGGAACACTGTCTCATCAGAATATGTGATTCCCTGCGGGTTAGAGTACTTCGGTACACACCAGATTCCTTTGATTGCCGGATCACTGCTTACAAGTTTCTCAACCATATCCATATCCGGTCCTGTTGATGTCATCGGTACATTGATCATCTCAATTCCGAAATGCTCTGTAATCGCGAAATGTCTGTCATATCCCGGAACCGGACATAAGAATTTTACCTTATCAAGCTTACACCATGGAGTACTTCCCATGATACCATGTGTCATTGCACGTGCTACCGTATCATACATCACATTCAGACTTGAGTTTCCGAAAATGATCACGTTATCTTTCGGAACTTCCATCATATCTGCAAGAAGCTGTTTTGCTTCATCAATTCCATCAAGTCCGCCATAGTTACGGCAGTCAACACCATCTTCACAAGTCAGATCAACACCACTTGTCAGTGTATCCATCATCCCCATTGACAGATTCAGCTGGTCTGCTGACGGTTTTCCTCTGGACATATCCAGTTTCAGACCTTTTGCCTTCACTTCTTCAAACTGCGCCTCCAGGCCACTCTTTAATTCCAATACTCTTCTTTGCTCAAATCTTTATATGCAGTCATTGCAGGAATCCTCCACTTTCTTTATTTTTTCACTTTTGTTATTGTATATAATTTTTGACGTTTCGTCAATGGGTTCTTGCATTCTTTTTTATTTTTTTGTTTTTTTCAGCTTTATTTTCACATGTTTTGCATTTCAAAAATGTTTTTCATTCATTTTCCACTATTATTTCCGTGTTATCACTCTATCCCATCAGGTTTTATCTATGCATTATTGATTTTTTCTCCCCTCCTGTGATATCCTTAGAAAGTAGATTCCAGTCAGCATTCCACTTGACTGTGAATAAAAATCTTTATGATTCTATGGAGGTACTAAAATGAATTTTACATTTGCACACAATAACCTGAATGTATATGATCTTGAAAAATTCACTGGATTTTTTACCAGAAAGCTCTGAATTTAAAAGTAGAACGTGAAAAACTTGCCGATGACAGAAAGTTTTAAAGCTTGTATATCTCACAGACGGTTGTGACTCCGCATCTTTTAGAGCTCACCTGGCTGCGTGATATGGATCGACCATATGAACTGGGAGATAATGAGATCCATCTTGCATTTGCTGTCGAATGATTTCGATGCTGCTTACAAAAACATAAAGAGATGGGATGTATCTGCTTCGAAAATCCATCTATGGGAATTTATTTTATTGAAGATCCTGACGGATACTGGCTGGAAATTGTACCAGGCAAATAAAAAAAGTTTAAAAAAAGGAATCAGCATCACTGATTCCTTTTTTGGTTCTAATATCTTACATAATATGTAACACGTACAGAACTTACCTTAACCGGTACTCCTGTCTGCTGTGCTTCGATCATCTGTCCGCCGCCAATGTAAATTGCTACATGTCCCGGTGTCCAACAGATATCTCCCGGCTGTGGATTATTTACGATTGTTCCATGCGCAAGAATATCTCCACTTGTTCTTGGAATTGGAATTCCAGCCTGTCTGTAGCAATACTGTACAAGTCCTGAACAATCCAGTCCAACTCCCGGTGTAGTTCCGCCCCATACATATGGAACTCCGATCTGTGAATACGCCGCATTTACAATAATGCTTCCCTTATCAGCACTATAACTTGGGCTTGATGAGGAAGAACTTGAGCTGCCTGAGCTTGAACTGCCGGAAGAACTACTGCTTGAGCTACCGGAGCTTGAACTGCTTGAGCTTGAGCTGCTTGAACTTCCTGAGTTTGAACTACTGGAAGAACTATTGTTTGAGTTATTTCTATTAGAAGTACTACTGCTTGAGTTGTTCTTCTTAGCTGCTTCCTCGGCAGCTTTCTTTGCTGCTTCTTCTGCTGCCTTTCTCTTAGCTTCTTCTTCCGCTGCTTTCTTTACAGCTTCATCAATCTTAACATCGAGATTTGCGATTTCACTACTCTTCTCTGTGATTGTTGTATTCAGTTCATCCTTCTGCGCATCATACTCTGTCTGTGTCTCCTGCAGATCAGCCATCTTTGTCTCAAGCGTTGTCTTAAGATCTTCTACTTTCTGAACTGTCGCAACATACTCTTCGAGCTTATCTCTGTCATAAGAATGTACCTGCTGGGAATATTCTGCCTGCGTCAGTACACTGGAAATATCTCCGGATGTCAGTACCTTCTCTACTGTAGCAGTTCCTGTTCCTTCTTCATACATATACTTAATACGAAGCTTCATAGCTGCATACTGCTGTTCCTGTTCCTCCTGCGCTGTCTTCAGATCTTCCTCCGTCTGAGAGATTTCCTCACCTGTTTCGATCAGATCATTCTCAAGATCAGAGATCTTGGTCATAAGTGAATTCAGCTGTGTCTGAAGATCGCTTACCTGATTCTGTGTCTCCTGCTTCTTCTGCTTCAGATCACTGACTTCGTCGGCAAGTACCGGTGTAACAGTCATTGTACATGCAAGTGTTACTGCAAGAATCATACTGCTTACTTTTTTTAACTTCATCTTTCCACCTATCCTTATTTTTATCTAGTCCCCCATGTGATGCATTATAATTTTCGTATCATAACTCGTTGTAAATAGTTACATTATAATTCCACATACTCATATGTTATAATACAACATCTATTGTGTTTTTTCAACATATTTCTCGTAACAAGAGGGTATTTTATTTACATTCTACGCTCAACATTATAGCGTATTTATGTAATATTTTCAATAGTTCTCCTTACTTTTTTTCATTTTTTCGTAACATTTTCGTAACAAAAAATCTGGAAAGTTCTCTTAATTCTTAGATAAACTTTCCAGATTCCTGTTTCACTGTATAATCTTTTATTTTCTACTGAATATATAAGTTTGTATATCCCATCAGGCTTTCATCTACTTCTCTTGCCACTTCACGACCTTCACGGATAGCCCATACAACAAGAGACTGTCCTCTGTGCATATCCCCGGCTGTGAATACATCCTTCACATTTGTAGAATATTTTCCTGCCTCTGTCTTTACATTTGTGCGTTCGTTCACTTCTACACCGAATGCTTTTGTTACATAATCCTGACTTCCAAGGAATCCAGCTGCGATCAGAACAAGATCTGCATCTACGGTATACTCGCTTCCTTCTACCGGAACCATCATTTTCCGTCCGGTCTTCTCATCTGTCTTACTCTCAAGCTTGATAAGAACTGCCTTACAGAGATTTCCTTTCTTGTCTTTTACGAATTCTTTCACTGTCGTTGTGTAAACGCGAGGATCAGAACCAAACACAGCGATTGCTTCCTGCTGGCCATAATCTGTCTTGCAGACTCTTGGCCACTCCGGCCATGGGTTCAGCGGTGTCCTCTCGTCCGGTGCTTTCGGCATCATCTCCAGCTGGAGAACGCTCTTTGCTCCATGACGGATAGATGTTCCGACACAGTCATTTCCTGTATCTCCGCCTCCGATTACAATTACATTTTTTCCTTTTGCAGAAATGTAGCTTCCTGTTTTAAGCTTCATGTCATTTGCCCATAGTGCTTTCGTTGTTGATTTCAGGAAATCTACTGCAAAATAAATTCCCTGTGCATCTCTTCCCGGTGCTTTGATATCTCTTGGATTTGATGCTCCACATGCAAGGATCACGCGATCATATTCTTTCAGGATATCTGCCGCCTTCACGTCTTTTCCGACATTACATCCAGTCTGGAAGATAATTCCCTCTTCTTCCATAATCGCAATCTTACGGTCGATAATCTGTTTCTCCAGCTTCATATTCGGAATTCCGTAGCGGAGCAATCCACCCGGTTTGTCCTCACGTTCAAAAACAGTTACCTGATGACCTCTTCTGTTCAGAAGATCTGCTGCCGCAAGTCCGGACGGACCGGAACCGATCACTGCAACTTTCTTTCCTGTACGCACTTTCGGTGGATTTGCCTTTGCATATCCCATCTCATATGCATTTTCAATAATTGCATATTCATTACTTTTTGATGCAACTGCTTCCTGATTCAGTCCACAGGTACATGCATTTTCACACAGTGCCGGACATACACGGGAAGTAAATTCCGGAAAATTGTTTGTCTTTTTCAGACGTAAATAAGCTTCCTTCCAATTTCCATTGTAGATCAAGTCATTCCACTCTGGCACAAGGTTGTGCAGTGGACATCCACTGGCCATTCCTGCAAGCGGCTTTCCAGACTCGACAGAACGGAACTCCGCACGCCATACAGCGTGCACCCTGAAGCTCCTGTTCTTCTTTGCTAAGAGGCGTATGGAACTCATTGAAATGTTTGATGCGTTCCAATGGGCTCTCTGCCGGTTTATCCTGTCTTTCATAATCCATAAATCCTGTCGGTTTTCCCATCTCTATGCCTCCTATCTTCCGTTCTTGATCATATTAAATGCTTCGATTTTTGCTTTTTCTCTACTAAGTCCTTTTTCTTCCATCTGGATAATCGTGGACATCATTCTCTCATAGTCTTCCGGAATGATCTTCTTGAATTTTGGCAGATATTCTTTGAAATTATCAAGAATCTTCTTACCTACCTCAGAGTTTGTATAAGCAACATGCTCCTGGATCATTCCTTTTAATTCCTGTACATCATACTTATCTGTGACACGTTCAATGTTGACCATTGCTTTATTTACTTTACGATACAGGCTGTTATCGAGATCGAGCACATAGGCAATACCGCCGCTCATTCCGGCTGCAAAGTTCTTTCCAACCTGCCCAAGTACAACAACACATCCACCTGTCATATATTCACATCCGTGATCTCCGACACCTTCTACAACTGCGCGTGCACCAGAGTTTCTTAACCGCAAAACGTTCTCCGGCAACACCTCCTACAAATGCTTTACCACTTGTAGCTCCGTAAAGGCAACATTTCCGATAATAATGTTCTCATCTGATTTGAATTTCACACCTTTCGGCTGGCAAACAACCAGTTTTCCACCGGAAAGTCCTTTTCCAAAATAGTCATTACTGTCTCCTGTCAGTTCCAGTGTCAGTCCTCTTGGGATAAATGCTCCAAAGCTCTGACCGCCGGCACCTTTACACTGGATCACATAGCTGTCTTCTTCCAGTCCTTCCGGATATCTTCTTGTGATCTCAGATCCGAAAATTGTTCCGAAAGTACGGTCTGTATTTGTAACATCTACTTCAAGTCCTCTCTTTTCTCCTCTTTCAAGGGCTGGAAGAAGCTGTTTCAATAGTACTTTTTCATCCAATGTCTTGTTAAGTTCAAAATCATAGACTTTCTTTGGATTAAAGATAACACCTTTCTTCTCTTTCGCATATGGATTGTACAGAATCTGTGACAGATCCAGTGTTGCGGCACGCTCTGATGTCGGAACGTCTTTTACTTTCAGAAGATCTGTGCGCCCTACCAGTTCATCCACTGTGCGGACACCAAGTTTTGCCATATATTCTCTTAATTCTTCTGCAATAAAACGCATAAAGTTGACAACATATTCCGGTTTTCCGCTGAAACGTTTTCTAAGCTCCGGATTCTGAGTTGCAACACCAACCGGACAAGTATCCAGGTTGCAGACACGCATCATAACACATCCCATTGTTACAAGCGGAGCTGTTGCAAATCCAAACTCTTCTGCTCCAAGGATTGCTGCGATCGCAACATCACGCCCACTCATGAGCTTACCATCTGTCTCAATACGGACACGCTCACGCAGACCATTCTGAATCAATGTCTGATGAGTTTCTGCAAGTCCAAGTTCCCACGGAAGTCCTGCATTCTGAATCGAGCTTCTCGGTGCTGCTCCTGTTCCTCCGTCATATCCTGAGATCAGGATAACTCCGGCTCCGGCTTTTGCAACACCTGCTGCAACTGTTCCAACGCCTGCTTCTGATACCAGTTTCACAGAAATTCTAGCATTTTTATTTGCATTTTTGCAGTCATAGATCAGCTGTGCAAGATCCTCAATCGAATAGATATCATGATGTGGCGGTGGTGAGATCAGACTCACACCAGGTGTTGAATGACGAGTCTTTGCGATCCATGGATATACCTTTCCACCCGGAAGATGTCCTCCTTCTCCTGGTTTTGCTCCCTGTGCCATCTTGATCTGGATTTCCTGTGCACTGACCAGATACCTGGATGTAACTCCGAATCGGCCGGAAGCAACCTGCTTGATTGCAGAGCATCTGTTTGTGTCAAGACGTTCAATATCCTCTCCTCCTTCACCGGAGTTTGATTTACCATGAAGCATATTCATGGCGATCGCCATTGTCTCATGTGCTTCTTTTGAAATAGAGCCATAGGACATCGCACCTGTCTTGAATCTTGTTACGATTGAATCTACGCTTTCTACTTCATCAAGCGGTACACTCTTCTTCGGGAAATTGAAATCAAGCTGACCTCTCAGATTGATCTTCTCGCCTTCCTCATCAACCATCTCTGTATACTGCTTGAACATTTCATAATCACCACGTCTTGTGGACTGCTGAAGCATATGGATTGTCTGTGGATTATAGAGATGTTCTTCTCCGCCACTTTTATATTTATGTTTTCCAACACTGTCCAGTGTCATATCAACCTGCAATCCAAGCGGATCGAATGCTTCTGTATGGAAAGCAGTGTAATCTTCTGCAATTTCTTCAATACCGATACCACCAACACGGCTGACTGTATCTGTAAAATAGCGGTTAATAAAATCTGTCTTGAGACCGATTGCTTCAAAAATCTTTGCTCCCTGATAGGACTGGATTGTTGAAATTCCCATCTTGGATGCAATCTTAATAATTCCATGAATTACCGCTGAATTATAATCATCTACTGCTGCATAATAATCTTTGTGAAGCAGATTTGCCTCGATCAGATGACGGATTGACTCATGTGCAAGATATGGATTGATTGCACATGCTCCATATCCAAGCAGTGTTGCAAAATGATGAACCTCTCTAGGCTCTCCACTTTCCAGAATCATCGCGACTGAGGTTCTCTTCTTTGTACGTACCAGATGCTGCTGCAGTCCAGATACTGCCAGAAGTGACGGGATTGCAACGTGATATTCATCTACCTCACGGTCTGTCAGAATCAAAATATTAGCGCCCTCGCGGATCACACGGTCAACTTCAATGAAGAGATACTCTATCGCCTTCTCAAGACTTGTGTTTTTATAATAAGTGATTGGAATCTCTGCAACTTTGAATCCATCCACTTTCATATTTTTAATTTTCAGAAGATCTGTATTTGTCAGGATCGGGTTATTGACTCTGAGCATCTTACAGTTCTCTTCCTTCTGCTCCAGAAGATTACCGTCTGTTCCGACATAAATAGTTGTAGAAGTCACGACTTCCTCACGGATTGCATCGATCGGCGGATTTGTAACCTGTGCAAACAGCTGTTTAAAATATCCGAACAGTGGCTGACGTTTCTGCGAAAGCACGGAAATCGGTGCATCCATTCCCATCGCTGCGGTTCCTTCGGCACCGTTCTTTGCCATTGTCAGAATAGAAGTTTTCACGTCTTCATAAGAATAACCAAACGCTTTCTGAAGCTGTGTACACTCTTCAGCTGTATATTTTGGCACATCCTTATTCGGGATTTTCAAATCCTTCAACTGAATCAGATTACTGTCCAGCCATTCTCCATATGGGAACTGATTTGCATATTTTTCTTTTAATTCCTCATCATCGATCACGCGTCCTGCAACCGTATCAACCAAAAGCATCTTACCCGGGTGAAGTCTTTCTTTCATCACAATCTTGGATGGATCGATATCCAGAACTCCAACCTCTGAAGAAAGAATCAGATTATCATCATCTGTAATGTAATATCTGGAAGGGCGAAGTCCGTTACGGTCAAGCACAGCTCCCATAACATCTCCATCTGAGAACAGGATAGACGCCGGACCATCCCATGGCTCCATCATTGTTGCATAATACTGATAGAAATCTTTCTTCTTCTGGGACATGCTCTTATTATTTGCCCACGGCTCCGGAATAGAAATCATAACTGCCAGCGGAAGTTCCATGCCACTCATGACCATAAATTCAATGGCATTGTCAAGCATAGCGGAGTCAGAACCTGTGGCATTGATTGCCGGAAGGACTTTGTGAAGTTCTCCTTTTAAAGCTTCAGATTCCATATTTTCCTCTCTTGCCTGCATCTTATCCCGGTTACCACGGATTGTATTAATCTCGCCGTTGTGTACAATAAAACGGTTCGGATGTGCTCTCTCCCAGCTTGGATTCGTGTTCGTACTGAATCTGGAATGAACCAGTGCAATGGCAGATTCATAATCCTTATCCTGAAGATCTGCAAAAAAGAGACGTAACTGATCTACCAGAAACATTCCCTTATAAGCAATCGTTCTGCTTGACAGTGAAGCTACATAAGTATCATCGCTGCTCTGCTCAAAGACACGGCGTACCACATACAGACGTCTGTCGAAGTCAATTCCTTTTTCAACCTTTTCCGGCCGCTTGATAAATCCCTGCATGATGCATGGCATACACTCTACTGCACGACTTCCAAGCACATCCGGATGTACCGGTACTTCTCGCCAGCCCAGGAATTCCATTCCTTCTTTTTCCACAATCACTTCAAAGATATTCTTTGCCTGATTTCTTTTCAGTTCGTCCTGAGGGAAGAAAAACATACCTACGCCGTAATCTCTCTCAGAGCCTAAAAAGATGCCGAAAGGTTTACAGACTTTGGTGAAAAACTTGTGAGAAATCTGTAACAGAATTCCTACTCCATCACCTGTCTTACCTTCGGCATCTTTGCCCGCTCTATGTTCTAATTGTTCCACAATCTTTAATGCATTCGCCACGGTATCGTGACTTTTCTGGCCCTTGATATTGACGATTGCTCCAATACCACAGTTATCGTGTTCAAACGAAGGACGATACAAGCCAGCATTTTTCTGTCGCTGTTGCCCGTTCATAATATCTGAGTCCTTTCTTACATTTTTTTATTTTTTCCTACTATACACCCATTTTTCAAATTTGTAAATAAAACTTCTTTTTAAATTGTCAGATAATTAGACGTTTTACGATTGCAAAAGGAGTAGTCTGATAACTACCCCTCGTTTTGGCTATTATTTTTAGTTGTATCTGTGTTCAATCTCTGAATCATAACATAAATACTTGATGTAATAAATGCACATAACACTGTTGAAATTCCGACACGCATCGGATCTTTGAACAACCAGTCGAACCATTGGAACTGCGTTCCAACCACTGACAGGATATTCGCTGTAATATGCGCAAGTATCGGTGCTTTCACAGAACCATATTTTTCATACACATAACAGAACATCATGCCCATGATAAAACCATAAAGTCCCTGGACAAGATTGCCATGGGTAAATGCAAATACGAGTGATGAATACAAAGCCGCTGCCCAAAACGGTGAAGTATAACGTAATCTTTTATAGACAAGTCCTCTGTACACCAGTTCTTCACATGTCGGCATCAAAATTCCAAGCACGAGAATCTGCACTGCAAATCCCTGTCCGTATAAAGTCTGCATTGTATCGGAATAAGTTTCACTCGCTGCTGACAGATTACTTAAAAATATCAGATTATTAAGCCCAAGTGCCATAACTGCAAACATCACTATAATTGCAATATATTTCCAAATTGACGCTTTTTCCGTTACAATCCCAAGCTCTTTTTCTTTTCTGCTGTCTCTGTGAAATAAAAATAACATGACTGGAATCGTAATCAGCGCTGCCACGCCCTCAATATAAACAGCCCAGTTCATTAGCTCATTTGTGATCTGATCATATAATTTGCCGGACTGTGCTGTAC
>ENA-OQBD01000674-OQBD01000674.1-human-gut-metagenome-genome-assembly--contig:-NODE-674-length-17723-cov-3.690327_pt1 | contig 17723 bp, 12 predicted proteins | sample MGYA00242742_ERZ504543 | MGnify/ENA primary metagenome ERZ504543 (study PRJEB26092, sample SAMD00036239) | human gut metagenome | host: Homo sapiens | study: EMG produced TPA metagenomics assembly of...
AAATCAAGCGAGGAACGAGCCCGTTTGCGCCAGTTAATCCAAAGTATCAAACCGAAGAATTTCAGTGTTATCGTACGGACATCCTCGGAGGGCAAGCGTGTCGCAGAGCTTGATCATGAATTGAAGACATTGATGAAACGATGGGAAGATAATATCGTGAAGGTGCCTAAACTCAAAGCTCCGGCTATTATTTATGAGGAAACGGCACGTACCGTAGCTTTGCTTCGGGATATATTCAACCCCTCTTTCCAAAATATTTATGTAAATGACAAGGAGGTCTATAATAATGTCCGCGACTATGTAAGCTTGATCGCACCGGGACGGGAAGAAATCGTACAGTTATATACGGGAGAGCTTCCTATCTTCGACAACTTTGCGGTCACCAAGCAAATCAAGTCGCTATTCGGACGAACTGTCACTTACAAGAGTGGAGCTTACTTGATTATCGAGCACACGGAAGCTATGCACGTTATCGACGTGAACAGCGGGAACCGTTCCAAAGGCAGCGATGCCCAAGAGAAGACAGCTATCGACGTAAATATAGCCGCCGCCGATGAGATCGCCCGTCAGCTCCGCTTACGAGACATGGGAGGTATCATCGTCATAGACTTTATCGATATGGCAGAGGCTGCCAACCGGCAAAAGCTATTTGAACACATGACAAAGGCAATGGCAAATGACCGGGCTAAACACAATATCCTTCCTCTTAGTAAGTTTGGCTTGATGCAGATTACCCGTCAGCGGGTACGTCCGGCAATGGACGTGGATACGTCAGAAGACTGCCCATCCTGTTTCGGAACAGGAACGGTTAAGCCTTCCATCCTGTTTACCGACAGCCTGGAAGAAAAAATAGATTGCTTAGTAAACAAACATCACGTGAAGAAATTCACCCTGCATGTACATCCGTATGTCGCAGCGTATGTGAACAAGGGGTTGTTCCCCTTGAGCATGAAGTGGAAAATGAAGTACACACATGGTTTAAAAGTTATTCCCAATCAAAGTCTCGCCTTTCTTGAATACAAATTCTTTGATGCCGACAAGAATGAGCTTGACATGAAAGAAGAAAAGGAAATAATCAACAAATAACAAGAGAAGCCCCGGGCCTATTAAAACGGTTCCGGGGCTTTCTGTATTCTGCCAAACCGCCAAAATGTCACGATTCATGACACGTATTATTTATTTTCAAACCCAAACTTCTTTGGCACGGCATTTGTTGAATACTATGTGAATCCTTTAAACAAGGAGGATGACGGACGATGAATAATAACAATTAAAATATTTACAATCATGGGAAAGATTATTGGAATCGACTTAGGAACAACCAACTCTTGTGTTGCCGTATTGGAAGGTAACGAACCGGTTGTTATCGCGAACAGCGAAGGTAAAAGAACAACACCTTCAATCGTAGCTTTCGTAGAAGGCGGCGAGCGTAAGGTAGGTGATCCCGCAAAACGTCAGGCTATCACCAATCCTGAAAAGACTATATTCTCTATCAAACGTTTCATGGGTGAAACTTATGACCAAGTACAAAAGGAAATCAATCGCGTTCCTTATAAAGTAGTGCGTGGTGATAACAACACTCCTCGTGTAGATATCGAAGGACGTTTGTATACTCCGCAGGAAATCTCAGCGATGATCCTGCAGAAAATGAAAAAGACAGCTGAGGATTATTTGGGACAGGAAGTAACGGAAGCCGTTATCACAGTACCTGCTTACTTTAGTGACGCTCAACGTCAGGCTACGAAAGAGGCTGGTGAGATCGCAGGTTTAACCGTACGCCGTATCGTAAACGAACCGACTGCCGCTTCTTTAGCTTATGGTTTGGATAAGACGAACAAAGACATGAAGATCGCCGTATTCGACTTAGGTGGTGGTACATTCGATATCTCCATCCTTGAGTTAGGTGACGGCGTATTCGAGGTAAAATCAACAAACGGTGATACTCACCTAGGTGGTGATGACTTCGACCACGTAATCATCGACTGGTTGGCTGAAGAATTCGAACGAGAGGAAGGCGTAGACTTACGTAAAGACCCGATGGCTTTACAACGTTTAAAAGAAGCTGCCGAGAAAGCGAAGATCGAGTTGTCAAGTACGACTAGCACGGAGATCAACTTGCCGTATATCATGCCGGTAAACGGTATTCCAAAGCACTTGGTTAAGACTTTGACTCGTGCTAAATTCGAACAATTGGCTGACGGTCTGATCCAAGCATGTATCGAACCGTGCCGTCAATCCTTGAAAGACGCAGGTTTATCAACTTCTGATATCGACGAAGTGATCTTGGTAGGTGGTTCTACTCGTATCCCGGCTGTACAGGCTATCGTTGAGAAATTCTTCGGTAAAGCTCCGTCTAAGGGCGTTAACCCGGATGAAGTAGTAGCCGTAGGCGCAGCGATCCAAGGTGGTGTATTGACAGGTGAGGTTAAAGACGTATTGCTGTTGGATGTTACTCCGCTGTCTTTAGGTATTGAGACAATGGGTGGTGTAATGACTAAATTGATCGAGTCTAACACGACCATCCCGACCAAGAAGTCCGAGACATTTACGACTGCCGTAGACAATCAGCCTTCTGTTGAGATCCACATCTTGCAAGGTGAGCGTTCTTTGGCTAAAGACAACAAGTCTATCGGCCGTTTCCACCTAGATGGAATACCTGCCGCACAACGTGGTGTCCCTCAGATCGAGGTTACATTCGATATCGACGCCAATGGTATCTTGAACGTATCCGCCAAGGATAAAGGAACCGGTAAAGTACAAAGTATCCGTATCGAGGCTTCCAGCGGTTTGAGCGATGATGAGGTTAAGCGTATGAAAGAAGAGGCTGCCGCAAACGCAGAGGCCGATAAGAAAGAGAAAGAGCGTATCGATAAATTGAATCAAGCGGATAGCATGATCTTCCAGACCGAGAAACAATTGAAAGATCTTGGCGACAAGCTTCCGGCAGACAAGAAAGCTCCGATCGAAGGTGCCTTGAACAAATTGAAAGAAGCTCATAAGGCTCAGGATATCGCAGGTATCGATGCTGCTATGGCAGAATTGAACAGCGTATTCCAAGCAGCTAGCCAAGAAATGTACAACGCTCAAGGCGGCCCGCAAGCAGATCCTAACTTCGGTGGTCAACAAGCTGGCGGTAACGCAGGTAGCAGCAACAACAGCAAAGACGGTAACGTTACGGACGTTGACTTTGAGGAAGTGAAGTAAGTATCGGTAAACAACGATAACTAACGATAGAGAAGTAGGGTGTAGCTCAATGAGTTACACCCTACTTTATTTTTAACACTTTCTGATGGATTTGCTTGTTTCTCGGATTTTTATTGTATATTTGTACCATATTTGTGCCGCGATAAGAAAGTCGGAAATCTGCGACAAAATATAAACGGATTGAATACAAACAAGTAAAAATCAGCATTATGCCAGCAGCAAAGTTCGAGATAAAGCGCAAATGCCAGGTGTGTGGTCAGGAGTTCATCGCCAAGACCATAGAATCGTGGTATTGCTCCAAACGCTGTTCCAACATTGCCTATAAGCGCAGGAAAGACGAAGAGAAGCGGAATCAGCGATTGGATGAAATTGTAAAGAGCATCCCGAAGCACCAAGATTACATCAAGGTGTCGGAAGCTTATGCCATGTTCGGCATCAGCAAAGATACGCTGTATCGTCTGATACATAAAGGGACTATTTCGCACATAAATCTTGGAACTAACCAAATCCGTGTCAGCAAAGAAGAACTGCTGAAACTCTATCCGCTACGAAAGAAAGCTCTGACAAAACCCAAACCCGTTGCAAAACTATATAGCTTGGAGCCTAAAGACTGTTATACTATCGGCGAAATATCCAAGAAGTTTCATTTAGAAGACAGTACGGTCTATCTACATATCCGTAAATACTCTATCCCTACCCGGCAGATAGGTAACTTCGTTTATGTGCCCAAGAAAGAAATTGATAACCTATATAAAGGGATGAAGCAATGAAGAAAGCGTTGGCCAATACACGAGTTTCAGTAAAACTCCGCAAATCGGAATACCGCGAGGAATGGTACCTGTATGTTGAAGCTTATCCGGTTTTCCAAGCAGACAAACCCACTCCCCAAAGAGTGCGTGAATATCTGAGCCGTACTATAACCACTCCCATATGGGATAAGTCGCGGAATGCCCGAACCGACAAAGACGGCAAGACCACTTATAAGCTAAAGCGTGACTTGAACGGCATCATCCAATGCAAATCTCAATTAGACCAAGAATCGTGTATCTATGCCGACAAGGTGAGGAGCCTGCGCCAAAAGGAATACGATAACGCTTCGCTTTATTCTGAAACGGATGCAGAACAGGCAGAGCAGCTAGAGCGTTCACGTTGCAACTTCATAGACTACTTCGACCATGTGCAACGGTTACGCCACGCCCATAGCTCCGATTCCATTATCATCAACTGGAAGCGTGTACATGAATTGTTGAAAATCTTTGCGAAAGGAGATACCATCCTTTTCTCACAGATTGACTTGAAGCTGATAGAATCATTCCGTATGTTCCTATTGAACGCCCCACAGGGAGGAGGCAAGAAAGGTGTTATCTCGCAAAATACGGCATCCACTTATTTCTCCATATTCAAGGCTGCATTGAAGCAGGCTTTCATTGACGGCTATTTGACGGTTGATATTGGGGCAAAGATCAAGGGTATTCAAGGTCAAGAAAGCCGTAGGGAATACTTGACCATTGAAGAACTGAACCGCTTGGCTCAAACTCCATGCGACCCGTTGTTGAAGCGTGCCGCCCTCTTTTCTGCACTTACCGGGCTTCGTCATTGTGACATTCAAAAGTTGAAGTGGTCAGAGATAGAGGTATTCAATGGTGGTTACCGTTTGAACTTTACTCAGCAAAAGACCAAAGGCGTTGAGTATATGCCTATATCCGAACAAGCATTTCAATTATGTGGTGAAAGGAAGGACGGCGAACAATTAGTTTTTGGCGGACTGCCAGACCCGTCATGGATTAACCGTCCGATAAAGAAATGGGTTGCAGAAGCCGGAATAACGAAGCACATCACCTACCATTGTTTTAGGCACTCGTATGCAACCCTGCAACTCGCCGGAGGAACAGACATTTATACTGTTAGCAAAATGCTTGGTCATACGAATGTCCGTACAACTCAAGTGTATGCAAAGGTTGTTGATGCTAAAAAGGAAGAGGCTACCAAGACGATTAAGCTTGATTTACCGTATTATTGACTATAATTTTATATTCTAAATCAAATTATTAGGTAAATACGTAAATAGTTTTATGTCACAATAAAATATATTGTTGTTTTTCGAAATAATTTTGCATCTTTGAAGGTATAAGACAATAGAGTGTAATTATATGGCAACAAATAAAAACATTAATCGTATCAAAGTAGTTCTCGTAGAAAAGAAGAAAACGAACAAGTGGCTTGCTGACCAAATAGGTAAAGATCAGGCTACAGTGAGCAAATGGTGTACTAACACAACTCAACCCACTCTTGAAACTCTAGTAGAAACTGCAAGAATACTTGAAGTTGATATTCGGGAGTTGCTCGTACCTACAGACAATCAGAAAATTATGATGACGATCTTGTAATAACTAAATCTAATAGAATATGGTCAGCAAATCAATAATAGAAAAATTACGTGAGATATATCAATCTTTGCCTAAGGTTGAACTGGTTGACAAGGGTGATGGATGGGTGAACCAGTATGATTTCTTACGTGCTGTTGGAAAAGTAGGTATCAATTATAAGAATCTGGGGTACGATCATTTCTATGAATTTTTAACAGATTCTGGATTGTTTTCATTCTGGACAGATTTCTCGGGAGAAAAACCTATAAGGTATGTAATTGAAAAAGCTAAGCCAAAATCTCACGAAGAGCAAAGAAGACCACAATACAATCGTGCAGCAACCCAATACGTAGATTCCGAGGAGGTCGTTAAAATCAAACGCAGATTGCGTCTTGAGAACAATCAGTTTATTGGTCAGTTTGCGCCTCAAAGAAATGAAGGTTGGTTTACGATAACAGATATCCGTAATACTGATTTTACAAAGATTGAAGATAAGGAACGTGGTATAAAGAATCTGTCTATCTCATTCAGAAGCAACAAGGAGTTCAACCGCTATGCATACTACAAGTTCACTTGGGTATTGCTTGAAACCGATCCTCTCAAGTTCGGTATTGACTTGCATGAGGAAATAACACCAATTTACCCCAAAGACATTGTGAGCAGTCTTTACGAGGGCATTATGCGTTACCCTGCAGGTGCTGCAAAGAAGATTGCTCGTTCGCTTGATACTCTCAAAAAGCAACTTACACAAAGCGGTAAGGAAGTATTCATCTATGAGTTGCTGCAGAATGCTAACGACTATCCTCTTCGTACAAAAATTGATGGTAAGATTCAACCTTTGCCTGTTGATGTAGAGTTCCATATTACCGAGAACTACTTAACATTCGAGCATACAGGTGAATATTTCAATCCAAAGAATATTGCAGCTATTTGTGATATAAATGATGGCGAGAAGTCTGACAATACCGAAGCCATCGGCTACAAAGGTATTGGTTTTAAGACCGTTTTCCTTGACAACGACTATGTTCTCCTCAATACTGGTAATTACACATTCAGGTTCGACAAGTCTGCTACGGATGTAATCAATACACCGTGGCAGATATTGCCAATCTGGACGGAACATAATGAGATCGATAATGAAATCAAGTCTGTATTCCGTCAGCATCCTAACGAAGAGTTCAGAGTAAAGTTCGCTCTCCAACCACGAGATAAGGAAATTCTGACCGATGAAGACAGAGATGATAACTACATCGATTTGTTTACCGATGTATTTGAATCAGAGCGCGTCATATTGTTTATCCCGAACATCAAGAAGGTTAGCATCTTTATTGATGGTCAGGATGAACCGATTGTACGTGAGAAAGACAATAAAGACTGGTGTGTATCAGATTCTCTTGTAGATGATATTCCTGAGGATATTACAGATAAGATAAACGATGTCTTGGAAAATCCAGACTCTCTTCGTTCGGATGGTTATGAGAAAATACCTGAGAAGTACATGAACTTCCGTAAGACTGCGGTAAAGTTTGCGTGCAAGAAAGCTGAAAGAAAGTTGACGCCAGTTGATGATGCCATACTTTATTGCTATCTGCCAGCAAAGCGGGCTGATTGGGGCTTCAATTTCCTAATGAATACCGATATGGTGCCCAACGGACAGCGTGATGATATTGAGGATATCGAGCTCAATCACGTTATTGCTCGTATTGCAGGTAAACAGTTCTTTTATTGGATCAAGCAGCTTATTGAAAGCAAAAAATACGACCTTGACTCTATCTTTGCACTTATCCCAGACTTTGATGAGTGCAAGAAGAGACGCGTGTATAAGACGTTTATAGAGGAGTTCCAGGAAGAATTTGAAAAGTTCATAAAAGAAGAGCCTTTTGTTCCATGCGTGGATAAGGATGGTGAACAAACCTTTGAATGCATCGACAATATTATTAACGACATGACTGGCATGACAGCGAACGGAGTCATTTCAGACGAAGACTTCATAATTCTTATGGAGTTGGGTGACTACTCCTTGCCAGTTGACGAGTTAAGACAATCGGAGGCATTCATGGATTTCTTGTACAAGCATTCTCCTTCGAGCCTTGATGTAAAGGTTGATGCTGTTGTAAAGAAATGTGAGGAAACTGATTTCCAGACATGGTTGACAGTTCCCGAAAACAATACACGATTTATTAGACATTGGTTGAGTGAGGATGAACTAAACGAGTTTGCGAAGAAAAATATATTTATTGAATACGAAGGCGATTTGTTTACAGCAGGAAGTCTCTACTATGATTTTGACACGAATTGTAATGGAATAGGATTCTTGCGTAGATTTGTACCGCATCTTTGCGAGGCATCAAGAGCAAATTTTGAGGAAGATGAAAATTGGAAATCATTTGCAGACAAGTATTTCCTGTCTTTCTCTGCTGCGTCTATGATTACAGATTACATTCTATCCAATGAGGATGCTATGGCGTTGCTTAACGTACCAAGCAATTCTGTTGCATTCTATCGTTATCTTGCAGTAAAGGAAGTTGATTTAAAGGCTAACAAGACAAAGGTTCCGTACATTACCGAGGATGGTGGTGCAAGTACCGACTATACCAATTATCACTACTTCTTCAACGAAGAAGCTCATGGCTTAATACGTGAGAAATGGTTGGGCGAGAATCTTATCAACGTACTATCGCATATCTATTTTGACAGCCTGGCTGATGACGAGAAAGATAATATAACTGCAATATTTACTAACCTTGGATTCAACGAATTTACCAAGGACTCCTTCATCACGACTGTCATAGTTGGCGATGCCGATTTCCGAGCAAAAGTAAACGCTGCCATAGAAAACAATTATGCCGCCAACAAAGCATTTGTTGAATATGTGTATGGTTGTGAAGCGCAGTTGAAGGAAAACGTTTTCAAGGATTATGTCTTGCGTTGTGTTGACATCCACAAAAATGAGGTATATCTTTGCAACGATGACGTGCGATACTTCAATCAGGATGCGTATGCTCAGAACAGCACCTATGCTGACAATATCAATCATGCTTGGTTGCAGGATAGCATGATGTATGCTCTATCGAATGATTACTTTGAAGGTCGTGAGAAGGAAGAGGTAAAGAAACTGGAATCGTTCTTGCGTCAGCAGTTTGGCGTTAAGACCTTCACAGACAAGTCGTTCTTCACAGATGTTGTAATCAAGAATAAGGCGGTTATCTATGCCGGTCTTGTTGACGAGGCAACTATGCTCACATTCTTGGAGTACCTGAAGCGTGACGCAGACAGACTCTTTGATGATACTATGAGTTTCAACGACATCAAGGATATGCCTTTACTTGCCTATGACGGAACCATAGTAAGAGCAAGGGAACTGAATATCCAGTATATCGAATACAACGAGGACGCAAAGATTCTGTGCGAGAAAGCATGGTGTCCGAAGATGTATGTTGTGCTCTCACAGAAATATACCGATGATTTCTCTCAGGATATGCGTCAGCTGTTCAAGATTGTGAAGTTTGACATCAATACCACAACTGACATTCTTGCTCAGAACGCAAACTTGCGTCAATCGGTTAATGTTATAAACAATAACGTTGATTTCTGGCGATGGGTAAAGGTAAACCAGAAGCAAATTGCATCTGTTGATAAGTTTAAGACTATTCCGTTACTTGACAATAACAACGCGCTTATCAATTGTGTATCACTTTACATTTCTGACACCTATCAGCAAGAACAAATTGAGGCGCTGGTAACTAAGTATGTAAAGGAGGCGCAGTTTGTGTCTTCGTCTTACATCGAAACCGCCAATGAGAACGAGAAGTCAGAGTGGATGAAATTGTTCAGGAAACTCGGTCTTAAGTCCGATAACAAGGATATTCTTTTCTCAGACATCTTGCCTAAGCTTTCAACTATTGAAGTAGAGTCTTTGGATTCTGTTGTAGCGATGATGACCAAGCACCTTAAAGACCTGAAGGATAAATGGGCAGAAAGGAAATACCAAATTATGCAGTTGAGAGTTCGCACTCAATATGCTGGTTATAAGACTCTAGATCAGGTAATAATCGTCAATATGGATGAGGATTCTGTATCTGAGCCATTCAAGTACATCACTCTTGCCAACGAGGTTCATCCCGATATTCTAAAGGCAAATAAGGACTTGCTTCATGCTATCTCTGAAGAGTACGGTAATCGCAATCTCATTACCACAAAGCAAATGTGGATTGACGCAAAGGTTAAGGATTATCTTGCAAAGTTTACTGCCGATGAGAATAGCGTTGCAGACATTCACATTCAGTTTGTACGTGAAGTAGTCAAGATACAGAGTGAGTATGACATAAATGACACACTTCGTAAGCAGATAAAGTATCTGGTCAAGTCGAATGAAACGACATACAAGCTTGCTCATGAGCTGACACTTGGAACAGAATATTCTCCAACGTGCGACTTTGAGGCAAATGGTGTGGCTGAATTGTCGTATCTTTCAGACACTTACATCTTCGAAGGCAACAAGGATATCATCAAACAATATTTCAAGGCGGAGAACGTGCATCAGAATATGACGCGAGAGGACTTGAAGTATCTCGCAAACCGCACATTTGCTTGTTATTTCTGGTCGAAATGTTTCTCTCGTCGCTTGGTCGAATATGAATCCTGGGTAGAAGATGGATGTTTCAATAACCGCGTGTGCATACCAACAGAGAATTCTGTTCAAAAGCCGGAGTTGTTGTATACACCTCACATAGCTGGTTATGCTGTTCGTGCCAAGGTACCTCAATGGCAAGAGAAGGTTCCTTGCAAAGCTATTGTTGACTCTATTGACAATCGTGATGCTCGTGAATTATTTGAGAAGATCAACTTCTGTAAAGCTCTCTCTTTTGAAGATTGCCTTTATTACCTTGCTCGTGTTACGCATCCAAGAGAGGAAGAAACTAATTTCCGCAGTATAGTGATTAATTGGATGCTGTCTTCGCCTATTCAAGATGAGACTTTGGTTGACAACTATCGTAAAACGCCAACTGCAGAATGGCGTAATGGTAAGGGGCAGAAGAAGCATATTACGGAACTTTATGCTATCCATCCAGATGCGACACAGGAAAGGAATATCTTCCGTGGCGATGAGTTTGTTATGCAGACAAGTGCTTTCCCTTATGATACAGATTCGTTTGTCAAGGTCTGCAACATGCTGAAGATAAAATGTCTGACAAGTTCTGATTTTGTGGCAACACCTATAGGCAAACAAGATGAAACAGCTGATATGGTTGCCATACTCAGACCTCGTCTGCTTATCTTGTCGGCTATCGAGAACCCAGATCGATTCCAAGAACTCTACGAACGTTATAATACAAAGCTGTCGCAGTATCATTTTGTTGTATGTGAAAAAATAGACCTCGGTTATGACACTATACATAATGATGTGGAGCGTATCTATAACGATGACAACCACCTTTATTATGTAAGCTCATGGAAGCATAATCGTACCTTTACAAAGTTCTGTAGTAGATTGAAGCGACTGGTAGGTTTTGACGTGTATGATAATGTATGTGAAGACGTTCTTGATGATAGCGTTTCTGTAGAAGCGTGCATCGAAAAGTATTGCTCTTCACTTGCATACGATGAAAAGTTCCGCGCTTATCTCAGATCGTTGGATTTGACCATCAACGTTGAGCCAGAGGAAGAAGAACCTATCGAAACAGAAAACGATTACTATAGCAATGCTACGAATGAACCAACAGATTCTGCTACTGAAGCAACTACAGAGACATCAACAGAAAATCAGCATGTTGACGATACGAAAACTATTCGCGAGGATGACAAGCCTGGTGCACCAAATAAAGATGTAACGTCAAGACCTGTTAACGAACTTGAAGTTGGGGAAGAATCAGAGACATCACCAAAAGAACCTATTCAAACCGCATCGCAGCAGTCAACTTCTGACTCTCGTCCACAACAGCAGTCGCAACAAACTGAATCACTAGTTGGTCAAGCAACGTCATCTACAGCAGAGGAAGAGCCAGAAAATGACCTTGGTCAGTATGACACATATGAACAGGTTGATGAAGAGGATATTGAAGACTACGATGACACAGATGAAACAGACGATGTAGAAGCTGACGTTGATGAAGATGTTGACACAACGGATAATGCCAGCACAACGTCTTCTAATACTCATATGTCTAACACGTCTCACGCTTCATCAAACAAGCCTCATAAGGATTATGATCCTGACAGTAATGGGTACATGGGATCTGTTGATAAGGACAAGAATTATCAACCTGTTGGTGACAGACCTTACAAACCTCGTACACGTAAGCATCCGAAGATTTTCACCAAAAAGGAATTAGAACGCCTTCGCTCACATGGAACGCCTCTTGAACTGGAATCATTACCACCAACGAGGGAGGAAATAGACCTCTTAGCTCAATGTAACATCAAGCCAGAGCAGATTGCCGACACCAACTATCTTGCTCAGTTGCGTCTGTACCAGAACCTCAGAAATGAGATGCACGCAGAGCCTGAGGAAACAATGGAAGAGTTCGTGCGTAATGCGAGTGATGTAACTGTACACAAACTTAAAGATGGCAGATACATTCATGCTTGTAGTGCTGCTCGTGGCGTGATGTATATTTCTCCTTCTGTATGGAATAAGATGGTTGATGACAAGTGGAAGATTTGCGTTTATCTTGATGGACAAGGCAAGAACTTCCATTACATTAACAACGCCGAGGAATTCCTGAAACTCGTAGAAAAAGACGATGTTGTTATCAAGATTACCGGCAAGGAGAAGGTTGATGTAGTAAGGGCTCTTTATACAGGCATACTTGAAGATGCCAAAGGTACTGCATACACCTTGATTCGTGTGGCTGCTCGTACAAATATGGATGCCGTATTCGCTCACTATGTTGGTGCTATGGCAGAAGCGGAAGATGGTAACGATGATTACAACGATAACGACTATTGATTATGATTGACAATATCAAACTTGCAAACTATAAGTCATTCTTTGCTGACCAAGTGAAAGAGGCTATCGACGAGCAACAAAAGATCAATCGCTCGCAGATGCGGAACTTATTTAAGACAGGTGAATTATCGCTTGCTTATGTTGATTCCATTCAGCATGAGACAGGCATGATTATCCTCAAATGCCCTCGTCGTATGGCTCCACGTTTGAAAGTTCTGAAGGGCGTGTGCATAATTAAGAAAGGTGCTAAGCAAGCATTAGGTGAACACGTTACGGAGTGGATCTGCCGTTGGGATGAGTTCGTTGACAATAAGGATTTTCATTCTTCTGGTTCTGACATGACTCCAATGTACTATGTTCATACTGGTGATTCCAACTATGACTATGTTGCATGCTCTGGATTCAGTTTTAAGTTGTACGATATCTTGTCAAAGGCGTTGGTTGATGGCAAAAGTCTTTCACTTATCGTCCATAATCCATTTCCTCCTGTAGAGTATTTCCGCAACCTTGCCAGCTATATGGATGCATTCTCTTCAAACGATGAATTGAACCTTGAACCGACTATAGATTATGAGGAATGGACACCCGAGGAACTCGCATTTGATGAACAGAAGCCAACAGGCATTTCTGACACAATCATAGACACGCTCGCTAATGAACATTGTTGTATCGTACAAGGTCCTCCGGGAACTGGTAAGAGTTACACCATCGCTTCTGTGATTTCATCGTATCTTGATGCTGGCAAAACCGTCTGCGTCACCACCATGGCGAACAAGGGTCTTATCGAGTTGATAAAGCAGAAGCCTTTGCAGAAGTATGTGAAGGAAGGTCGTGTCAGCAAGACAAATCTCTCTATTGACGAACGCAAACAGGTGTCTGGTGTAAAAGCTGCCTCTGCCGACTTGCAGGTTCCTGGTGGCGAAATGCTCTGTGCGACAAACTATCAGTTGTCAAGTGTTTTTAGCGAAAAGAAGATGACTCTGTATGGTTTGCCACAATACGATTTGGTAGTCATAGAAGAAGCTTCTCAGGCTTTTCTCACGGCTATAGTTGCGTTTAAGCAGTTGGGGATTGATTGCCTAATTGTAGGTGATCCTATGCAGTTGCCACCTATCGTGAAACTTAACAATCCACAATATAATTCGTGGAATGTGGCAACACAAGTTGAAGGATTGAAGTCTATGGTGCTGGGGACATCGATAAAATCTTATCGTATAGTAACCACTTTCCGTCTCACGAGTCGATCAGCCTCCCTTACAAAATGCTTTTACGGAAATCGTTTTGTGTCTGTGAAGCAAGACTATTTAGATTTTACCAAAGCGAATAGTGTCTTATTTCCACAAGATGGCGGTGTACTTTACCATTGTACACTAGATGTCCGCAATGGAGTTTATTCAGATAAAGCAGATGCTATTATACGAGATGTGATTGAAAAGCTGGAAAAATTTTACCCTGATCGTTCTTTAGCTATCATAACACCTTTTAGAGATTCTGTAAAGGAACTGCAGAAACGTTTCTGTACGTCTGACCTTGAACTGGATATAACTATCGAAACGATAGATAGAATCCAAGGTATGACTGTTGATTATGCTATTCTATACATTCCTGGAAGGAATCCGGGTTTCGCACTAGAAGATCGACGTTTTAATGTAGCAACAAGCCGTTCGCTTAGTACGACTCTCATTATTTCAGATATGCCTCTTAACGAATTTCACACTGTATCACCTACAGTATTACAGTTTATAGATAATTGTGATAAGTTTGATGGTAAAACAAATGTATGGAGAACTAATTTGCAAGAGTCAGAATCATCAGCCCCTATAGTCCAACCTATATCTGAAGAAAAAACAGTATCAACGGTCTCCTCCACAATAGGGTTGAGAGTTGTAGGTAAAATTGACCTTTCTCAATTTGAACGGAAAAAGAAGGAATTAAGTATAACAAAGAAAAACTATTATATCATTGATACTAATGTTTTTGTGGACTATCCCGATATTATTTCTTAAGATTGACAGAAAGTATCCTATCATCTTGTCTGCAAAGGTGACGGATGAGCTCGATAAGATGAAAATCAAATTAACTGAAGAACGAAGACAAAACGCGGAGAAGGCTTTACGTAATCTTAATAATGAGTCACAGCATGAGATTTTATACGAGTTCTCAGATACTTCTTTATTGCCAGATGACTTGATAAACGTTCACCTGACAATATGATATTATCAGTCGCATTAAAGTATAAAGAACAGAATCCAATTATGCTTACATCAGACAATGGGCTACAACTTAAGTCTAAGCTATTGGGTATAACTACAATCTCGCTTAAGAAATTTCTAAAAATAATTTACGCTAAGTATAGAAAGCGACATTGATTTCTTATTCTGTAAGCCATCTGCATCTTTCATGTGGGTGGCTTTCTGTTTCTATACATTTTTATCTTCACAACCTTATGATTCGATGATGAATTCCCTTATGTCGAGAGGCATAAACGAAAAAATCTAATAATGGAATTTGTCATTATATGCACTGATAATCAGTGCATATAGTTTATGATTCTTATGACCTGCTGATGTTTCTTTATGTGATATTTGCCATCCATAAATCAGTATTGAAATTTGCCATTACTTTGCAGCAAAATCAACTAATAACGATATGGAAGACATGAACATTACATTTGAAGATTTGCCTAAGGCAATGTCATGGATGATGGACAAGCTCAATAAACTTGATTCCAAGATTGACAGTCTGAACAACATCCCACAAGTACGGCCTGTCGACCAGTGGATGAACCTGAAAGAACTGTGCGAATACCTACCCAGCCATCCGGCGGAACAGACCGTTTACGGATGGACGAGTTGCCACCAGATTCCGTTTCATAAGAGAGGGAAGCGTATCATGTTTCTCAAATCGGAGATTGACGCATGGCTTCATGACGGCAAACGGAAATCGCAGAAGGAACTGGCGGATGAAGCCGCCCAATTCATAAAGTCAAAAGAAATACCAGGTTCTAATGGATTCAACCAATTTATGCAATGCACTCAGAATGGAATTTGAAGGGGTCTTTGAAAGCAAGATTCCTTTGGATGCTTTTCCTGCCAAATTCAAGATATGATATTGGCTTTAGCACGGCAAGAAAATTATTCCATTGAGTACATGATGGCTTCTCTTTTGGTGGCAGTGTCAACCGCTATTGGCAACGCTGTCAATATCCGTATTCGTGGTGGATGGATTAGTAATCCTGCCCTCTATATGATATTGGTAGGTCGTCCCGGAATGGGCAAAACCCCACCTTTGGATTTCGCATTCCGCCCTATCCGAAAGCATGATGCAAAAATCATCAAGCAATTCAAATTGGATATGGAGCATTATAATAGCTTGATTGAAAACAACAAGGTCAAAAAAGACAAATCCTCTTCACTGCCGGACAAACCTGTTTTACGAAGAATCATCATATCCGATTTTACACCGGAGGCTTTAATGCGTGCGCTGGATGACAATCAGCGAGGTGTCGTGGTATATGTGGATGAAATCATGGGAATGTTTAATGCCGTGAATCAATATAGCAAAGGGCAACTCATTGAACAGTTATTGACTGCATTCAGCGGAAAGCCATTGGATATTTCAAGGTGCAGCATCCCTGTACCTATTCATATAGAGCATCCTTTTATAAATATTGTCGGCACGATGCAAACGACACGTATGCACGAACTAATAGAGAAAGGATATAAAGACAATGGGCTGATAGACAGAATAATTTTTGTTTATCCATCGTCTCAGGAAATTTCAGATTGGGGCTTGGATGAAGATTCTTCCGTATCAACTTTTGGTAAATACTCATCTATGTGGGATTCTATTATAAATAAGGTGATTAGTTTGCCATTTACAGAGAATGAAGATGACAGAGCCATACATAATGTACTGGAATTTTCTTCGGAAGCCAAAGCCTATTTTACAAACTGGCGCAATAATGCGATTCGGGCTGTTAATCAAATCAAGATGATGGATTGGTGGATAGCAGAGTGATTAAGGCTCCCATGATTACGGCTCGTTTGGCTTTAGTCTTGCAAGATTCTTCGCTGGGCTTGCAATGAAGCACACAAGGATTTTGTGGATATTGACTCAACCAAATCAGCTATTGCATTGAGTGAATACTTTGAGAACTGTTATACCAACATTCAAAGATATATGCTGAGAGAGAGCGTTGAACCACAAAAGAGAGAATTGCTTGATTGCCTTTCCGCAACTTTCACTACTGCCGATGCTATTCAAGCCGGAAAAGAAGTAGGGTTGTCGGAAAGGTCGGTGATGTACTCTTTGGTTAATCTTGCCACGAATAAGATTATCAAGAAGGTAAAGCGAGGTGAATATGAGAAACTGCAATAAACGACACCTTTTGCAGTTTGCAGTTGTTGCAGTTTGCACTTTGCGCTTACATAGTATCTTGTCCTAGAAAAACTTTACAGATTATATTACTTTGTCCTATCTTAGCTTGACATTATCAGGAATTGAGTGTTTTAGTCCTGCTATGCCTTTACACTTCGGATCAAAGATAGGAACTTCTTCATTAAGTACATTCTTCTTTCGATAATAATTCTTCCATCTACGTTCTGTTTTAATATTTGCTTGATGAACCAAGGCAGGAACCATATAACTAATACTCTGATGTGGTCTTTGATTATTATATAAATCAATAATTCGACTAATGAAGTTAATAGTTTCCTGCCATGATTTTAGCTTAACATCGTATATCCATTCTGTTTTCAGAATGCCATTTATTCTTTCTGCTATTGCATTTTCAAGTGGATCGCCACTTTCCGTCATGCTAATTTGTACCTTATGCTGCGTTAGCAAATTAACATAACTGGCGCTGCAATATTGGCTTCCTCTGTCTGAATGATGAATAAGCCCGGAATATCCTTCCGGTAAACTATTTAAAGCCATTTTCAAGGCAGCAAGAGCATTGCAAGCACGAAGTGATGGAGCAAGCTCCCAACCAACGATCTTATGAGAATAGGCATCTGTTACAAGTGCTAGATAAGCAAAACGCCCTGCCATCTCAATATAAGTAATGTCGCTTACCCATAATTGATTGGGAGCCGTTGGTATATAATCCCTTATCAAATTCGGGGTAGTTTACGCATCCAATGATTGGAAAAAGTACGTTTTTCTCTTATTTCTCACCCTTCTGACCAATAAATAATTACGAT
>ENA-OQBD01000675-OQBD01000675.1-human-gut-metagenome-genome-assembly--contig:-NODE-675-length-17710-cov-3.082978_pt1 | contig 17710 bp, 24 predicted proteins | sample MGYA00242742_ERZ504543 | MGnify/ENA primary metagenome ERZ504543 (study PRJEB26092, sample SAMD00036239) | human gut metagenome | host: Homo sapiens | study: EMG produced TPA metagenomics assembly of...
GGTCACTACCGTAACCTTCACCCCACGTGATAATTCCTTTAAAATATCTTTGTCAATTTTTAATGCGATCTTGCCCGGCAGGTTCGTTCCGCCTCGTCCCATCCGCCGCAGGACTGCATTGGATGTTTTACAGGCAAGTACCGCTAATCTTGTCCTTATTCCCATAATTTCTTCCTTTTCTCTCGTAATCTCATTTCTTTTGTAAAACATATCTGCTACTACATAATTCAACGCTCATTATAACGCATTTTCAGACGTACCACAAGCGCAAAATAACCCGAATGGAAAAGCACAGAACATTTCACTGTTACATACAATGTTAGTAACTCTATTTTGAGGTAATCATATTGAAATCCTTTCCTCCGCCTCTTACTCCAAAAGAGGAATCCGAGCTTCTGAGACGCAGTGCAGACGGTGACAATGAGGCCCGTCATATTCTGATCGAGCGCAATCTCCGTCTGGTCGCTCATGTCATAAAAAAATATCAGCATCTGGAGGATGATACAGAAGATCTTCTGTCCATCGGAACCATCGGCCTTATCAAAGCAGTTTCCACCTTTAACCCGGACAAAAAAAGCCCGGCTTGCCACCTACGCCTGCCGCTGCATCGAAAATGAACTTCTGATGATGCTGCGCACCAAGCGGAAGAGTAACCGGGAAACCTCCCTATACGAACCAATCGGTACAGACCGGGAAGGGAATGAGATCCGCCTGTATGATATCATCGAATCTGATGAAGAAGATGCCTGTATACAGCTTGCCCTGAAAAATGATATTTCTCTTCTCTATGAAAAACTGGAATCCGTTCTCACCGACCGCGAACAGCTGGTGCTGAAAAAACCGCTACGGTCTTTATGGTGAAAAAGAATATACCCAGAAAGAAGTTGCAGCTTCTCTTGGCATCTCACGTTCCTACGTTTCGCGGATTGAAAAAGGGGCGATTCAAAAACTCCGCCCCTGCTTTCTTCCTTCTCATTTTTAATTTCTGTCCGATCCAGATCCTGTCTGTCCATTTCAAAATTCATGATGCTTCTTTCACACTGGCAGACAGGATACTCTACTCAAACATTCCTATACCAAAAAGCAGAATACCAAGTCCCAGAAAAATTGCTGCTTATCAGCACAAGCCCCAGCAGAGTTTTCTTTTTCTCTCTTGGCAGAAGTCCCCTGTCGTATCCCGGCTGTCCTTTATGGATCAGGTAATTTCCTGCATAAAGCAGAAACGGTCCTGCCGATGCATAAATAAAATACACCGCCACCGTTATAAGCAAAATGCCTGTCGATGCCATAGCTTCTGCACTTTCCATCTGCTTTGAAGCCACACTGGAAGTAAGCTGTAAAAGCAATGTCGGTAACGCATTATTGATCAGATGGAAGAACATGTTATAAAACATGTTATCCGTCTCGGCAAGCAGATATCCCATGGCGATTCCAAGCATCGCTGTCGGCACAAACCGCCAGAAACTTCCGTGAAATGCACCGAACACTGCTGCACTGATCAGAATTGCCGGCCATGGACTCCTAAAGCCACGGAAACAGCTGAAAAGCCCGCCTCTGAATGCCATTTCCTCAAAAATCGCCGGCGTGACACAGATCAGAAGAAATGCAAGTCCAAACGGCAGTCCGCCGGATAATTCACTCACACTTTCTGTAGCTTTGCTCATCTGCTCCGGAAATACATAAAGCAGGATCGATGTCGGAATCATCGTGATCAGAAGGGTTCCGATCCACATCAGCAATGTTCCGACAGTCTTTGCGATCGTCGGTCTGTGAAATGGAAATGCACGCTTTACGTCTTCCCGGAAAAGCACTACTATTCCAAGTGCCAGCACCGCAAGAAGACCCTCATACATTGGAATTCCCCACTCACCAAAATAATAGACACAAAATCCGGAAAGCCAGAATATATCCACGCCGTACAGAAGGATCAGTACGATCGCCGCATATGGCTTCCACGTTTTTTTATTCATCTGCTTCCTCTTTTCTTCTGAGAATATCGTACTTGTCAGCCCTACCGGACAGTTCTACATACAGTACCTGCTTCGGATGTGGTGCACTCTCCTGTTCTTCTCCTTCTTCATTTACGATCCGTTTTACCTGAACCTCAACGTTATCTCCGTTCGGTTTCATGATCTCAATCGTCTCGCCCACCGAGAATTTATTTCTCTGTTCGATCTTCACCATACCGTCTTTAATCTCTTCTGCGATCCCAAGATATGTGTACTCCCGGATATAGGTGTTGCTGTCATAGATCTGTGCCTCTTCCGACGGTTTTCCAAAGAAAAATCCAGTTGTAAACTGCCGATAGGTACAATTCGAGATCTGGTCCAGATACCACGGCATATTCTTCCGGTAAAGCTCCGGATCTTTCTGATAATCATCAATTGCTTTCCGGTATGTTCTCGCTACAGTTGCCACATACAGAGCCGTTTTCATTCTTCCTTCAATCTTAAAGCTGTCAATCCCCGCATCAATAAGCTCTGGAATATGTTCTATCATACAGAGGTCTTTTGAATTGAAAATATACGTTCCTCTCTCATTTTCATAAACCGGCATATATTCTCCCGGACGGGTTTCTTCCACAACAGAATATTTCCAGCGGCACGGATGGGTGCATGCGCCATGGTTTGCATCCCTGCCTGTAAAGAAATTACTGAGCAGACATCTTCCGGAATAAGAAATACACATTGCACCGTGTACGAATGTCTCAATCTCCAGATCATCCGGGATATGTGCACGGATTTCTTTGATCTCACGCATGGAAAGTTCTCTTGCAGATACAACTCTGCTCGCCCCTTGTCTGTACCAGAACATATAAGTTGCATAATTTGTATTATTGGCCTGTGTACTCACATGTCTTTCAATTTCCGGACATACTTCTTTTGCGATCTCAAATACACCCGGATCAGCAATGATCAATGCATCCGGTTTTATTTCTTTTAACTCTTTAAAATATTCCCGCACGCCTTCCAGATCATAGTTATGTGCCAGAATATTTGCAGTTACATATACTTTTACATCATGCTCATGTGCAAACCGGATTCCTTCCATCATATCTTCTTTGGAAAAGTTCTTTGCCTTTGCACGAAGTCCAAATGCTTCTCCTCCAATATAAACTGCATCTGCTCCAAATACGACTGCAGTCTTCAACACTTCCAGGCTGCTTGCCGGTATCAATAATTCAGGATGTCTTGACATTATTTTTTTCCTTTCTGTTACTGTTATCTCCTGTTTTTATTTTCGCACGCTCAGTGCCACTCCATCTCCCAGCGGAAGAATAGATGTCTCAAGCTCAGGATGATGTTTCAGAGTATACAGATACTCCCTCATCCGGCTATGGATCGTGCGGTCTCTTCTTTCCACCGCAAACCGTGACTCAATAATATCTCCGTCCTGCAACACATTATCCGTGATCAGGATCCCTCCCGGCACAAGGAAACGCATCACCTGTTCCAAATATGCCGGATATTGTCCCTTTGCGGCATCCATAAACACAAAATCAAATCCTGCATCATCCGGCATGCCTTTCATAATCTCCAGTGCATCGCCTTCAAGCAGCGTAATTTTCTGTTCCATACCTGCCCTAGCAAAATTGGCTCTGGCAATTGGAATCCTTTTTTCGTAATTTTCGATTGTTGTAATGTGACATTCCTCCGGAGAATATTTTCCCATCAGAATTGCCGAAAATCCAACTGCTGTCCCAATTTCAAGAATCTTTGCCGGACGTTTGATCTCCAGCATTACTTTCAGAAAACTTTTTGTCTCTTTGCGGATGATCGGAACCATGTCCGCAAGGGCTTCCTGTTCGATCTCATCGAGAACGGGAATGTCCGCGCTTTCCAGAGAATGGAGGTAAGTCGTCAGTCGTTCTTCTACTATCATATCTGCCTCTTTTCTTCCAAGGGAATTCTTATCCTATACATTTATCATAGAAGCGCAGACAAAGTTTATTTTCTTTTCAACTCTGACTGCGCTTCTTTATGCAGATATCTTCGCATCTGCTTATTTTCGTAAAAATGCCACAGGCATCTTTATATTATACATCCATAATGATCGGAAGGATCATTGGTTTTCTCTTGGTTCTTTTCCAGATAAAGTCATTCATTGTGTCGCGGATCACAAGCTTAATCTTGCTCCAGTCAGCATGACGGCTCATCAGACATTTTTCAACCGCTTCCGTAACAACCTTCCGTGCCTCTTCCATAAGGCTTTCAGATTCACGTACATAAACAAATCCACGGGATACGATATCAGGTCCGGCAAGAAGCTGGTTGGTACGCTTTTCCAGTGTCAGAACAACAATCAGGATTCCGTCTTCTGCCAGATGCTGACGATCACGCAGTACAATATTACCGACATCACCAACACCGAGTCCATCTACCAGGATTTCTCCTGTGTGTACCTTATCTAAAACTTCTGCACTTTCATCATCCAGTGCGAGTACATCGCCTGACTTGAGGATGAAAATGTTGTCCTTCGGAATCCCAAGAGATTTGGCAATACCTGCGTTTGCTTTCAGATGACGGTATTCTCCGTGAACCGGAATTGCATATTTTGGTTTTACCAGTGAATAGATCAGCTTCAGCTCTTCCTGGCACGCATGTCCGGATACGTGCGTATCCTGGAAAATAACATTCGCTCCCTTTTCAGAGAGTTCATTGATGATATTCGATACCGCTTTTTCATTACCCGGGATCGGATTAGAGCTTAAAATGATCGTGTCACCCGGCATAATCGAGATCTTCTTATGGATATCTGCTGCCATACGTGACAGAGCCGCCATAGATTCTCCCTGGCTTCCGGTCGTAATGATCGTTGTCTTCTCTCTTGGATAGTTTTTCAACTGATCTGTCTCGATCAGCGTATTCTCCGGCACATTCAAATAGCCAAGCTCTGATGCAACCGAAATGATATTTACCATACTGCGGCCTTCTACAACTACTTTACGTCCATACTTGTAAGACGTATTGATGATCTGCTGTACACGGTCTACATTCGAAGCGAAGGTTGCTACAATAATTCTTGTATTGGAGTGTTCGGCAAAAAGCCGGTCAAATGTAGCTCCCACTGTCCTTTCTGACTGTGTAAAACCAGGTCTCTCCGCATTGGTACTGTCTGACATCAATGCCAGTACCCCTTTCTTGCCAATTTCTGCAAAACGCTGCAGATCAATCGCATCACCAAATACCGGTGTATAATCTACCTTAAAGTCTCCGGTATGCACAACAATACCTGCCGGCGAATAGATTGCCAGTGCCGATGCATCCTGGATACTGTGGTTCGTCTTGATAAATTCAATTCTGAATTTTCCAAGATTGATCGACTGTCCATGGCGCACTACTTTTCTTTTGGTTGAGCGGAGAAGATTGTGCTCTGTGAGCTTTTTCTCGATAATTCCCATAGTCAGCTTTGTTGTATAAATCGGCAGATTGATCTCTTTGAGCACATAAGGAAGCGCTCCAATGTGATCCTCATGTCCATGTGTGATCACAAAGCCCTTCACCTTATCCGCATTGCTTTTAAGGTAACTGATATCCGGGATTACAAGATCGATTCCCAGCATATCATCTTCCGGGAACGACAGTCCGCAATCCACTACAATAATACTGTCTTCGTATTCAAAGGCAGTGATATTCATTCCGATCTTTTCAAGGCCTCCAAGCGGAATGATCTTAAGTTTTGAGTTGCTTTTTTTCTTCAATCTCACACCTCCATATATTTTTATGTATCTCATCCGTACATTTAATTATCGTAAAATTCGGAGTCCGCCTCTGTGTGCGAACCCCGTTCTTATCTGTCAGAAATATTCTTTTGACAGTTCCGTCTACACTTCAATCTCCACATCCTCCAGAAGCTCTTCGAACACCTTGAGTACGGCATTAAGCTCTACTTCCTCTTCTACCATCTCATAAACGCTGTCCTTCTCTTCCGGCGCACTTGTATCCTTCAAGATCAGGCACTCTGCATCATCCTCTTCTGAATCTGCAACCAGAAGGTAAGTCACTCCATTCAGTCTGGTCTGCTCCACAACAAAAAATTCTTCTGCTTCGCCGCCTTCTCCGCATGTAAACGTTAATTTTTCATTCTTCATATACTTTCCCCTTATCGTCTGATTGTATTCCAAAGCCTGTTACTTTTGCATACCCAGAGAGTCCAGATATCCCTGCAATATAAATACAGCCGCGATCTGATCCACATACTGCTTGCGGTTCTCCCGTCTTACACCGGATTCCATAAGTGTCCGTTCCGCTTCCACCGTTGTAAGGCGCTCATCCCACATCACGATCTCAATGCCGGTACGCCGCTTCAGCATCTCTCCAAATTCCAGTGCCTTCTCTGCCCGTTCTCCGATATCATATTCATATGTTTCGGAAAACCGATCACAAACTTCTCTACTCCATATTCGGTTGCAAGGCTCTCAATCCTTGCCAGTGTCTTCCGAAGCTTGTTCTCGTCCTTCCTCGTAACCGTCTCCACTGCCTGTGCCGTAATCCCCAGAGGATCACTTACAGCAACACCTACGGTCTTCGTACCATAATCAAGTCCCATTATCCGCATCATATCTTCAACCTACAGTTCATGTCTGATATAAGCTTTTAATAATTCTTCTACTATCTCATCCCGCTCAACCTTCATCACAAGGCTTCTTGCTCCGTTATAGCTGGTAATGTATGTAGGATCACCGGACATAATGTATCCTACAATCTGATTCACCGGATTATATCCTTTTTCCACCAGAGCATTATATACAATTTCCAGAATATCTTTTGCCTGGATCTGTGGTCCTGTCTCTACCTGAAAAAAATTGTGTATTCGTTATATCTTTCATCTTACGACCTCCAATACTTCATATTCATTTTAATATAATCTATACAAAAATTCAATGCATAATTTGTGAAAGTGAAGTAAGTTCTATCTCTTTTAACTGATTGGTCCACCGGTCTGCCTGTTCCGGTTCGCATGGAACCCCAATCCGCAGATATTCCTTGGTGTGCCCTGTGACATAATTTTTTCCCATCACGTTCTGTCATCTCTTCAAATAGAACTTCCACCTTTTTTCCAAGCCATCCTTCTTCATAGCGTTGCATTTTTTTGCGGTTCAGTTCCAGCATGATATTGCTTCTTCGCGTTTTTTCCATGTTCCGGGATCTGCCCGTCCATCTTCGCAGCCTTCGTTCCCTGACGTTTTGAATACTTAAATATATGAGTCTCATAAAAATTGATGCTGTCTACAAAGTCCCGGGAGGCTTCAAATTCTTCCTCTGATTCCTGCGGGAATCCTACGATCACATCGGTTGTCAGTGCCGGATTTTCAAAATACTTCCGGAGAAGCTCACATTTTTCCCGATATTCTGCCGCATCATATCTGCGATTCATCCGTTTCAGGGTTGCATCACATCCGCTCTGCAGAGACAGGTGAAAATGCGGACATATCTTCGGCAGGCAAGCCAGTTCTTTTGCAAATTCTTCCGTCACGATACGCGGTTCCAGAGAACCCAGACGGATCCTTTTGATCCCTTCAACTTCATGTACCGCGCGGATCAGATCCAGGAGTCCTTCTGTCTGCTTTCCATTTTCATCTTTCCATTCCAATCCGTAAGAACTGAGATGGATTCCGGTAAGCACCACTTCCTGATACCCATGTTCCGCAAGTGTACGCACCTCTTCCACTACGTCTTCTTTTTTCCTGCTGCGCACGCGTCCTCTCGCATAAGGAATGATGCAATAGGTACAGAACTGGTTGCAGCCATCCTGCACTTTCAGATATGCCCTTGTATGCTCTGCTGTCCGGGAAAGATGGAGGCTCTCATACTCGAAGGTATGGTTAATGTCAATGACCTCCTGCATCTGTTCCGAAATGTCTTCTTTAAAATATTCTTCCAGAAGGCGGATCAGGTCCTTTTTTTATTATTCCCGATTACAATATCTATATTCTCATCCAGCTCACCCATATCCGCCTGCGCCTGCACATAACAGCCGGCCGCTACGATCACTGCATCCGGATTCTGTTTTCGGGCACGATGGATCATCTGTCTGGACTTGCGGTCTGCCATATTCGTCACCGAGCAGGTATTGATCACATAGACATCTGCCAGATCATGAAACGGTACGATCTCATATCCGTTCTTTTCCAACAGTTCCTGCATCGCTTCTGTTTCATAAGCATTTACCTTACAGCCCAGGTTGTGTAATGCTGCTTTTTTCATAAATTCATCCTACTTTCAATATTTATAACATTTAACGAAAATTTCATTCATTCTTCGGCGTTTTGTTCCTTGACTTTTTTACGTATAACTTTTAATATAACTATAGAAAATGAAATCAAGGAGGTGTGTTTTCAATGAAAACCGTACAAATTTCTTTAAATTCTATCGACAAAGTAAAATCATTCGTAAACGAAATCACAAAATACGATTACGATTTTGACCTGGTATCCGGAAGATATGTGATCGATGCAAAATCCATCATGGGTATCTTTAGTCTTGATCTTTCTAAACCGATCGATCTGAACATCCATGCTGAGAACCAGGATGCTGATAACATTATCGAACTTCTGAAACCATACTTAGTATAATAGAATGCGAAGTATCAGGACGCAGTACATTTTCTGTACTGCGTCCTTTCCTTTTTTGAGGAGAGCCTGAAAAAGCTCCCCTTTTTCTTTTATTATTTTACGATGATCGTCTCCACAGTATTCACTGCTTCTGCAAACAGTTCATCAATCTTTTCACTTAAGTTTTCTTCTGATTTGCGGATCACTTCTACATTCGGTTTGGTTACCGGATGTTTTGCCACGAAGATCGTACAACAGTCTTCGTATGGAAGAATGGAAGTCTCATAGGTTCCGATCTTCTCTGAAATATCTACGATCTCCTGCTTGTCAAATCCGATCAGTGGCCGATATACCGGCAATGTACATACATCGTTGGTTGCCATCAGGCTCTGCATGGTCTGGCTTGCCACCTGTCCGATACTTTCACCGGTAATAAGTCCCAGGCATCCGTCTTCTTTTGCAAAATGCTCTGCAATCCGCATCATATAACGGCGCATGATGATCGTCAGTTCATCATGTGGGCATTTTTCATAGATATAAAGCTGGATATCGGTAAAGTTGACTACATGCAGCTTGATCGGTCCTGTATATTTGGAAACCTGCTTTGCAAGATCCACTACCTTCTGTTTGGCTCTCTCGCTGGTGTACGGCGGTGCATGGAAATAGGTTGCCTCCAGTCCGACGCCACGTTTGGAGATCATATAACCTGCAACCGGACTGTCGATTCCACCGGAAAGCAGAAGCATCGCGGTTCCATTGGTCCCGATCGGCATACCGCCAGGTCCCGGAATGATCTCGGAATAGATATAAATCTCTTCTCTTACCTCTACATGAAGCAGTACATCCGGATGGTGCACATCTACCCGGATTTCCGGGAATGCATACAGAATAGCTTCTCCGAGGTCATAATTGATCTCCATTGATTTCTTCGGATAGGTTTTCTTTGCACGACGGGACTCTACCTTAAATGTGATATTCTTATCCGGATAAACCTCATCCATGTATGCGATCACATCTTTTTTCAGTTCTTCAAATCCTTTATCCTCTACGCGGACAACCGGACAGATCCCTACAATTCCGAATACTCTTTTCAGAGCTTCTACCACTTCATCTCCGTCATAATCTCCGTCACAGTCCACATAAACTCTTCCCTGTGCTTTATAAGTATGGAATAATCCATCCAAGTCTTTTAACGAATGCCTGATCTGTCTTACCAGTGCATCCTCGAACATATAACGGTTCTTTCCTTTGATTCCGATTTCTCCATATTTTATCAAATAAGTCTGAAACTTCATTCTTTCCTCCTAATGGCGTGTGTACTTTCTAAGCATCGGTACACAATTATATAATGTTTCCAGCGTATAGTCAATTTCTTCTTCTGTAGTAAATTCTGACATACTGAATCTGAGCGTTGCGTCCAGATATTCTTTTCCGGCTCCGATTCCCTTTAACACTCCGCTGATCGCCGGATGGTTGGATGCACATGCCGAACCGGATGATACATAAATCCCCTTCTCTTCCAGTGTATGAAGAAGAACCTCACTCCGGATTCCTGCAAATCCCACACTGATGATATGTGGTGCACTTGTTTCATCATAAAGTCCGTGGATCACAGTATGATCGATTTTCTGTACCCCTTCGATAAAGTGCTGTTTCAAGGCACGCATATGTGCCACCTTTTCATCCAGGTCTGTGTAAATCGTCTTTGCTGCCAGCCCGATTCCTGCAATCCCCGGTACATTTTCTGTTCCGGAACGCATGTTTTTCTGCTGCTCGCCTCCGAAAATAATCGGTTTTACTTTTGCTTTTTCATTGATATAGATAAAACCGATTCCCTTCGGTCCATGGATCTTATGTCCGCTTACAGAAAGCATATCGATTCCCATCTTTTTTCGGGTAAATCTTATATTTTCCAAATCCCTGTACTGCATCCACATGGAACAGGATATTTTTTATTATAAGCCTTTACGATCGCAGATGCTTCTGCAATCTGGCTGAACCGATCCCACTTCGTTATTCACATACATGACCGATACCAGGATCGTCTCGTCACAGAGCGCTTCCTTTAACGCATCCAGGCGGATCCGTCCATACTCATCAACCGGAAGATAGGTCACACGATAGCCCTCCTCTTCTTCCAGGTAACGCATGGTATTGAGAATTGCCGGATGTTCAATTGAACTGGTGATCAGATGCTTACCGGCACGGTGATTGGCACGTGCACCTCCGATCAATGCAAGGTTGTCACTTTCTGTTCCACCGGATGTGAAATAAAGTTCCTTTTCCTGCACCTTCAGAATCTTTGCAAGTGTCTCCTTCGCCTCACGGACATACGCTTCTGCATCCACACCTTTTTTATGCATGGAGGATGGATTGCCGTAATCCTCACACATCACTTTTCCGACTATATCCCGAACACACTCATAGGCTCTCGTTGTTGCTGAATTATCCAGATAAACTTCCATTTTTCTTTGTCTCCCAAACACTTCTTCTCTTTATCTTATGCAGTTCTTTGCCTGCCGGTCTACTGTTCCAGTTCAAACATCAGTACAGCAAGCGTTGCAAGTCCGGCTGTCTCTGTCCGCAGGATCCGCCTGCCCAGGGTGATGACCTTCGCCCCCATACTGACTGCTGCATCAACTTCTTCCGGTTCAAATCCACCCTCTGGTCCGATAAAAATCCCAACAGACTGTCCACTTTTAATCTGGCGGATCACTTCTCTTGTCACTTCCATACCACCTGCAAGTTCATACGGAAGCAACGTCACATCAAGTTCTTCTGCCATTTTCAGTGCTTCGTTATAAGAAAGCGGCATGGTAACTTCCGGGATCCGGCTTCTTCCGGCCTGCTTTGCCGCACTTTCTGCAATGGAATTCCAACGGTCTGCTTTTTTCGCTGCTTTCTTATCATCCAGACGAACAACAGAACGCTTCATTGCTACAGGAATCACCTGATACACGCCAAGCTCCACCGCTTTTTGCACGATCAGCTCCATCTTGTCGCTTTTGGGAAGCCCCTGGAAAAGATACAGCTTTGACGCCGGTTCCGTGTCCGCTTCCATCTCTTCCAGAATATGCAAAACCGCCACATCTTCTTCATAGGCTTCCACCTCGCATAGATAGGTTCTGCTTTCTCCGTCACTGATTTCAGCCTTTTCATGCAGCTTCATCCGGAGCACATTCTTCATATGATTAACATCTCCGCCTTCAATCCGGATCTTATCTCCGGAGATCTGCTGTGGTGTTACAAAAAAATGATGCATCTTTTCTGATCCTCTCTGCCTACGCTTTCGTTTCTTTTCTCGCTGTTACAGATACCCATTCTCCCTGATGATGAACCTCCAGGACCGTGAGTCCTGCTGCCTCTACCGCTGCTTTTACCGTTTCCTCCTTGTCTTCGATGATACCACTTGTCACGTAGATACCACCGTCTTTTAACTGGTTCACGATCACCGGTGTCAGCGGCACCAGTACGTCTGCAAGAATATTCGCCACAACGATATCATAGCATCCATAACCAACTTTATCCTGAACTGCTTTATCATCAATGATATTTCCGATCATTACTTCGTATTTATCCTTTGAAATACCGTTGACTTCCATATTTTCATAGGTTGCATCAATCGCACACGGATCCAGGTCTGTTCCTACAGAATGCTTTGCACCGAACATCAGCGCCAGCATTCCAAGAATTCCACTTCCGCATCCTACATCCAGAATTCTGGTGTCCTCTGTCACATATTTGCGGAGCTGACGGATGCAGAGCTGTGTGGTCTCATGCATTCCCGTTCCAAATGCAGTTCCCGGATCGATATGCACGATCATCTTGCCTTCATCTTCCGGCTTTACTTCTTCCCAGGATGGAATGATCAGAATATCATCCACATAGAACTGATGAAAATACTTCTTCCAGTTATTCACCCAGTCTACATCCTCTGTCTGGGATTCTTCTATCGTTCCCTTCACCTACTTCCACATAGGCACGCATATCTTCCAGTTCATTTTTCACAGCTTCCAGAAGACTTTCTTTATCTTCGTCTTCTTCCAGATAGAAACTGATATATGCGATGCCGTCATTGATTCCTGTCTCCGGAAGGATATCAACAAACATCTGTTCTTTTTCCGCCGTGTCATCGGAATCTTATCCTCAATCTCGATTTCCCTGTACACCAAGGTCCATTCAGCATACTTACTGACAATGTCTTCTGCCTCGGTTGTTGTCTTTAATCTGAATTTATTCCACTTCATATTGGTTCTCCTTTTATTGTTGTCCAAGCAAATAATCAATAAACTGCTGTGCAGTACGTCCGCTTAATCCACCATGGCTCAATTCCCATTTGTTTGCCTCCAGAAGAAGCTTTTCCTCTTCCATCTCGACACCGTAACGATCTGCAAGCGTGGTGACAATCTTCTGGAATTCTTTTTTATCCGGTTTTCCAAAATAAATGGTCACGCCGAATCTTGCTACCAGCGAAAGTTTCTCCTGTACGGTATCATTGGTGTGCAGTTCTTCATCTCTGTCAGCTTTATCTTTGAATGTCTCACGTACCAGATGTCTTCTGTTGGAAGTTGCATAGATCAGGATATTATCCGGTTTCTTCTCCAGACCGCCTTCGATCACCGCTTTCAGATATTTGTACTCAATCTCGAATTCTTCAAAAGAAAGATCATCCATATAAATAATAAATTTGTAATTCCGGTTCTTGATCTGTGCGATCACATCATTCAGGTCTTTGAACTGATGCTTGTACACTTCGATCATACGAAGTCCCTGATCATAATACTGGTTCAGGATTGCCTTGATCGAAGAAGATTTACCGGTTCCGGCATCACCAAAAATGCAGACAGTTATTAGCTTTTTTAACCCTTTACAAATGCCTCGGTATTATCGATCAGTTTCTTCTTGGCAATGTCATAGCCCACCAGATCATCCAGATGGACGTGTGCGATTTTGGTGATCGGCACGATCTGTGCTCCTTCTTCCGTATGCTCAATACGGAATGCCTTGTGAAGTCCGAAAGTTCCCACTCCGAATTCTTTGTAGAACTGGGTTACAGTTGTCTTAAATTCTTCTGCATCATCTGTCTGTGCAAGAGCTTTGCTTAAGTCGCAGATCCGGTCGCGAATCCTCTTGTTAAATACATGTCCCTTGGCATTGACCGGATGATAGTCCTCAATCAGTTCCAGACTGTCTGTACCGAGCTTTTCACCCATCTCTTTCAGATCATATTCGAACAGTTCTTTGAAAATCTGAAAATCATGAAGGGCTGCTTTATTGACGCTTCCCTCTACCTCTCCTACCACTTCACAGGCTGTGCTGTAAGCATTCTCACTGTTGGCAAGCAGGAACGTCAGGAAGGTATGCCAGAGGTTCCCCTCAAATCCATAGTTTGCAGCCAGCTCGATCAGCTCATTTAAATTTTCGAAAAGAAGGCTCTTTAAATCGTCTTTGTTGTAATAATTATTATCTACATTGTCGATCAGAAATGTCATGTCCCGAAGCAGATCTTCATGTTCCATATAACGATATAATATCAGTTCATTTGTTCTCATAGCCGTGTCCTCTCTTTTTCAGTCTAATAATTTCCAAGAATTTTCAGGTTCAGTGCTTCTTCCCTCAGTCCACGGATCGCATTTTTCACTGCGGCATCTGCCAGATTTTCCTTCAAAGTCCACAAAGAAACGATATTCCCAGCTTTTTCCTTCTACCGGCCGGGATTCGATCTTTGTCATGTTCAGGTCATTGTAAATAAAATGGGAAAGCAGATGGTACAACGATCCACTCTCATGCGGTATTTCAAAGCAAATACTGATCTTGGACGCATTTTTCAGGAATACCTTCTGGTTTGTGACAATGATAAATCTTGTACTGTTGTCAGATTCGTCATTGATCTCTCTTGCCAGGATATCCAGTCCGTAAAGCTCTGCTGCATATTCGTTGCAGACAGCTGCCTGCGTGGTATCCTGGTCTTCCATCATCTTCTTGGCCGCCATAGAAGTATTGGCAACACTGATCTGCTGCCAGGTTCCGTGTTCATCCAGGAAATGGGATGTCTGCATCAGTCCCTGTGGATGTGAATACACTCTTTCAATGCTGGAAAGTGTAGTTCCTTTCACTCCGGCAAGCATATGCTTAATCGGAAGAACCGTCTCTCCTACAATGTAATTTTCAAATTCCACCAGAAGGTCATACACCTGTGTCACCGGACCTGCGGAAGAATTTTCAATTGGAAGGACTGCATAATCTGCGCTTCCCTCTTCAATTGCTTCCATTGCATCACGGAATGACGGTACATGGAAGTTTTTCACATTTTTCCCAAAATATTTTAACATAGCTGCCTGGTTGTTGGCTCCTTCCACTCCCTGGAAGACCACACGTGCACCATCAAGATCCAGCTGATCCAGTCCGATAAAGGGAAGTCTTCCCAGAACTCCTTCCTCAGAAAGACGCTGGTACTGCAGCTTTCTGCTCATGCTCATCAGCTGTTCAAAAGCTCCGGATCCCTTTTTTGTTAAAATCTGTGGACACCTTTTCCGCTACTGCTGCCAGTTTCTCGTTCTCTCTTGTCTTATCAAATACCTTTCGTCCGTTCTTTATCTTATATTCTGCAACTCCTTCGCAGACCTTCATACGTCTCTCATAAAGCGTGGTGATCTGGTCATCGATCACATCCAGCTCTTTTCTCATCTCTTCCAGACTCTGCATCGTCCCACTCCTTATCGTTTTATCCTTATGTCTTCTTACGCTGACGTTACTAATTTTTCATTATAATATATTTTTTCTGTAAAATCTACATTTCTTCGCAAACCCGATCAGAAAAAACATGTAAAACTTTGTTGAAATACCCATGTTTTTGTTATATTATAGATAAAGAATATATGAACCCGCACATATTCTGCGGTTATTTTTAAGGAGGTTTCTTATGAGACATTTAATGAGTCCTTTAGATTTTTCTGTGGAAGAGCTCGATAAGCTTATGGATCTTGCAGGTGATATCGAAGCTCATCCGGAAAAATATGCACATGCTTGCGCAGGCAAAAAGCTTGCCACTTTATTCTATGAGCCAAGTACCCGTACCCGACTGAGTCATGAAGCAGCAATGATGAATCTCGGTGGTAATGTACTTGGCTTTTCTTCGGCAGCTTCCAGCTCCGCTACCAAAGGGGAAAGCGTAGCAGATACGATCCGTATGGTTTCCTGCTATGCAGATATCTGTGCAATCAGACATCCAAAAGAAGGTGCACCGATGGTTGCAGCGCAGCACTCTTCAATCCCGGTGATCAACGCAGGTGATGGCGGACATCAGCATCCTACACAGACACTGACTGACCTTTTAACCATCCGTTCTCTAAAAGGACGTCTGAATAATCTGAAGATCGGACTCTGTGGAGACCTCAAATTCGGTCGTACCGTACATTCTCTGATCAATGCCCTGGTGCGTTATGAGAACATCGAGTTTGTACTTATTTCACCGGAGGAACTCCGTCTGCCAGGTTATGTACGCAAAGACGTACTGGATAAGAAAAATATCCCATATACAGAAGTAGAACGCCTGGAGGATGCCCTTCCGGATCTCGATATCCTTTATATGACACGTGTTCAGAAGGAACGTTTCTTCAACGAGGAAGATTATGTCCGTATGAAAGATTTCTACATCCTGGACAAAGGGAAAATGGAACTTGCGCCAAAAGATATGCTGGTTCTCCATCCACTTCCGCGTGTCAACGAAATTTCTGTTGAAGTTGATGATGATCCAAGAGCTGTTTATTTCAAGCAGGTACAGTATGGTGTCTATATCCGTATGGCACTGATCCTGACACTTTTGGATATTCATGTAGATTAAGGGAGGCGAAAGACATGGTTGAAAATACACTGAACATTGGGAAAATTTCAGAGGGCTTCGTACTGGATCACATCAAAGCAGGAAAAAGCATGGATATCTACAAATATCTGAAACTTGATCAGCTTGACTGCTGCGTAGCCATCATCAAGAATGCCAAAAGTAGCAAGATGGGTAAAAAGGATATCATCAAGATTGAATGCCCGATTGATATCATTGATCTGGATATCCTTGGTTTTATCGATCATAATATCACGGTAAATATTATCGAAGATTCCAAGATTGTTGAGAAAAAAGAACTGAAACTGCCATCTGAAATCAAGAATGTGATCAGATGCCACAATCCGAGATGTATTACTTCGATTGAACAGGGACTGGATCATGTGTTTGTACTGACTGATCCGGAGGACGAAGTGTATAGATGTAAATACTGTGAAGAGAAATACAACAGAAAGCGGGGCTAGCGTCGGCTTGTTGGACTAGGCGGACAGGTGCCACGCAAAGGACGCATGAAAAAAGAAAATTTTTTCATGCGTCCTTTATTTTTTGTCTCCTTCGTACAGTAAGAAAGGAAATCTTAGTATTGCTCGTCTTGTTTTCTGCAGTATGTTTGTCCGGCACAGCATACAGTGGATATTGACAGAATGCAGTCATAGATTTTCCGTCCATCCTTATCTTTTATCCAATAGCTTTTTATAAGAAAGATCAATCACAAACGCTCCAAGTGGCGCTGTCAGCACGATTGCAAGTACTGCCACCGTAAGTACCATATCCCCACAGGCAAATCCCAGCGAAAGCGGAATTCCTCCGATTGCTGCCTGCACGGTTGCTTTCGGTGTATACGCCATCATCACAAAGGCTTTTTCCTTTTCTCGAAGACTGGTTCCAAGCAGACATACAAATACACCCAGCATCCGGAACACCAATGCGCCTGCGATCAAAAGCACCGCCTTGATTCCAACCTTTCCCAGATACCCGATATTGACCGTTGCCCCCACCAGTACAAACAGGAACACCTCTGCTCCGACCCAGAGTTTCCCGTATTTTACAGAGATTCTTTTTGTAACAACCTCCCGTTTTTTCTGCAGTCCAATTCCAATAAACATAATTGCGATCAGTGCAGAAAATGTGATTGCAGTTGTCATTTTATCTTCGATCGTAACCAGCAGGAACGAAATACTCAAAATGATCAGAACCTTTGTGGTATCCCGAATGTGAACTTTTTTAAAAAAAGGCATGCCAGCAGGACTCCGATCAGCAGTCCGATCGCAATTCCCAGAATGATCGATACCGGGATATTTACAAAGCTGATGACC
>ENA-OQBD01000676-OQBD01000676.1-human-gut-metagenome-genome-assembly--contig:-NODE-676-length-17698-cov-3.796198_pt1 | contig 17698 bp, 17 predicted proteins | sample MGYA00242742_ERZ504543 | MGnify/ENA primary metagenome ERZ504543 (study PRJEB26092, sample SAMD00036239) | human gut metagenome | host: Homo sapiens | study: EMG produced TPA metagenomics assembly of...
ATCCTCATCATCAATATCCGCATAAATATATGGCATCACGCCACATACCGGTATCTTTGTCCACTCCTCCAGCATCCTGATACCTGGGCTCCAGAATTTTCACATCCCCACGGAACTTATTGATCACCGTACCTTTGACCCTTGCCCGCTCTTTTTCTTCCAACAGCATAACCGTCCCGACGATCTGCGCAAACACACCACCACGGTCAATGTCTCCGGCAAGAAGAACCGGTGCATCCACCAGCTCAGCAAGTCCCATGTTGACAATATCATTCTGCTTAAGGTTTATTTCTGCCGGACTTCCCGCGCCTTCAATGACGATCACATCATACTTTTCTTCCAGTTTATGATAAGCTTCTAAAATAGCCGGAATATATTCTTTCTTTTTACGGAAATATTCCATCGCCGGCATGACTCCCGCAACTTCTCCGTTTACAATTACCTGACTTCCTACATCGGAGGTCGGTTTTAAAAGAATCGGGTTCATATAAACTTCCGGCGGGATCATGGCAGCTTCTGCCTGCATGACCTGTGCGCGTCCCATTTCCAGACCATCTGCCGTAATAAAAGAATTGAGTGCCATGTTCTGTGACTTAAATGGTGCAACCTTGATTCCATCTTCCTTTAAAACACGACAGAGCCCTCCCGCAAGAAGGCTCTTTCCGACATTTGACATGGTTCCCTGAATCATAATCGACTTTGCCATATTAAAATTCTCCCTGACCTGCATAGAGAATTTCTCCCAGCACATCGATCAGTTTCTGGTTGTCTCCTCTCTGCCGCATACAAACACGATAATATCCTTCTCCGAGACCTTTGTAATTGCTGCAATCCCGGACCAGGATCTTCTGTTTTTTCAGTTTCTCATATAAATTTATACCGCTTCGCATCAGAATAAAATTGGCATCTGACGGATAATGGGTAATTCCAAGCTTGTCTAATTCATTTTCCATCCAGATTCTTTCACGGTTCGTAAAATCACAGGTCCGTTTCACACGCATCCGCTCTTTTAAAGATGCCATGCCTGCCGCCTGTGCCGGTATCGATACGCTCCATGGCTGTCTGGACTGTTCCATCTTCTCCAGAAATTCCATATCCGAAGTAACGGCATACCCGATACGGATTCCCGGAATCGCGTGCATCTTAGTCAGTGAACGGAGGATAAATAACGTTCTCCATCTCTTAGTATCTGCAAGAATGGATGCCGTAGCTGCATTTTCCGCGAAATCAATAAAACATTCATCCAACACCATCCGGATTCCGTAAGTCTCGCATCTTGCAAGAATCTTCCAAAGCATACTCCGGTCGATCAGCTTTCCGGTCGGATTATCCGGTGAACACAAAAATACCATATCAATATCTTCATTCAGAAGATCCAGAAAATCTTCTTCCAGTTGAAAACCAGTCGCTTCTCTTTTCTTATAATAACAGATCTCGCACCCGGTCGCACGCAGTGCCTGTTCATATTCCGCAAATGCAGGAACCGGTATCAGCGCTTTCCTTGGGCAGTCCGCAAGCACTGCCGTAAAAATCAGATCTGCCGCCCCATTTCCACAGATAATATGCTCAGCCGGAACTTCCAGTCTTTTCGCCAGAGCACTTTTCAGTTTCCTGCAGCTGGCATCCGGATAATTTCCAATCTGGTCTATTGACTTTCTTGCCGCTTCCACTACAGCTCTTCCAGGTCCGAACGGATTCAGATTTACAGAAAAATCTGTCATTCCTTTGTGTGTATAAATATCTCCACCATGTACATATTCCATAACCTTTTATTCCCCTTACATCAGTATCATACAATATTTCAGTAATCCAAAGACAAGAAGTGTCAGAAGTGCTGTTCCGTCCATCAAATTACCGGCTCTTAAAATATCTTCCGGCTCGATAGGACGCACATCATCTCCGATTGTCTCTTTTGGATATAATTTTCCAAAATAATAGGCATCTCCCGCAAGCTGCACCTGAAGTGCACCTGCACATACCGCTTCTGTCTGCGCGGAATTCGGGCTGGCATGCTTTCGCCTGTCTCTTTTCCAGACTGCCCACGCCCTTTTATAATCCATCCGGAAGATCCATGCACTTGCGATCATCAGAAGTGCTGATATCCTGGACGGAATATAATTCCATACATCATCCATTTTAGCCGCAAACCGACCAAAATGTAAATACTTTTCATTCTTATATCCTACCATAGAATCCATTGTATTAACAGCCTTATAAAAAAATCCAAGTGGTGCCCCACCGATCAGCATAAAAATGAGCGGTGCGATCACTCCGTCCGATGTATTTTCGGCTACTGTTTCTACCGCTGCCTTTGTCACCCCGGCCTCAGAAAGATTTCCGGTATCTCTCCCCACGATCATCGATACCGCATGTCTTGCCCCCTCCAGATTGTGGTTTACGAGCTGTACATAAACCTTCCTGCTTTCATCTTTCAGGCATTTTCCGGCAAGAAGCTGATAACACCAGAAAGTTTCCAGTACAAATTGAAGCCAGAAGCTGACCTTTCCGGCAAGATACAAAAGTCCCCACGGAATTCCGATCGATGCGATCACCACACCAAACCATAGAACACATCCTGCGATTCTTTCTTTTTTCTCATCATTTTTACAAAATACACGCAGCCACTTTTCCAGTATCGAAATCCAGTTTCCAATGATCCGTACCGGGTGGTAAAGCCATACCGGATCTCCGAAAATCGCATCCAGCGCCATTCCTGCTATACATGCCATCAAAGAACTCATATTTCCTCAATCTCCTCAAACTGTCTCTTTCCCTGCTGCCATTTTTCTTCCTCAATTTGAAAATGAAAACCTTTTCCGTTTTTCACCTGCCAGTGATAAAATTCTTTCTTTTCCGGATCAAATGCTTCCATAACCGACATGATCGTCCCCCCATGAACCACAAAGGCAATCTTCTTTCTTTTTCCCTTTATCATCTTTTCCATCATCTGTTCAAATCCGCAGACACACCGTTTCCGGAACTCCATCGGATCTTCTCCTCCCGGAAATGCCTTTGTACCCCCAGAATCAATCCAGCTCTGATACTTTGGATTCCCAGTCAGCTCCTGATAATTCTTCCCCTCAAAAAGGCCAAAATCACATTCCCGCATCTGCTCACAGACAACCTGCTCTGCTCCCGGAAAAAGAATCTCTGCCGTCTGCCTGCACCTCCTGAGCGGACTGACAATCACAAGCTCCGGCTTCCACTCCTCACATCCATTTTCCTTCCCGTATCGTCCATTTTCTTCTTTTTCAGAGTATGCTCCAGAATCGCACTCTGCTTTTATTTCTTCATCTGTCACCCCAATATACCGCTTCTCCAAGTTCCCTTCCGTCGCAAAATGCCGAATCAGCCTGACTTCCATCTTCTATACATCTCCTCTTTCTTTCCCTGCTTTTCATTAGATTCCCTGTACAATCAATCCCCCAACTAATAATGCCAGCTCACAAATCTGCAGAAAGTATCCCGCCAGATCTCCGGTAACGCCTCCAAACTGTTTCCTGCTCATCCGGTAATAATATCCAAATACTACTCCTGCAATTATAAGAAGTACCACCATACCAACCGGCGAACAGAAATACAAATATACTGCCGCCAGGACCAAGTATACGATCATTGTGATCCTTACTGCCTTTTTCTGTGCTCCATCCTGGAAAGTCTTTACAAGACCGCTTCCTCTTGCTGCCGGAAATGTCACTACAGCAAGCCCACTGAGCGCTCTTGAAATTACATATCCTGCTGCTACTACCGGAAGCATCTCCGGCCGGATTTCACTCCATACGCCAAGGCTTACGGTAAAATAACGCAGATTCCGATGACCGCAAAAGCACCGTTATGCGAATCTTTCAGGATTTCCAGTTTCTTTTCTTTATCTCCCCAGGATCCAAGTGCATCCATCGTATCCATAAATCCATCCAGATGGATCTCTCCACTTACAAAAACCGGTATCAATGTCATAACCGCAGCAAACATCAGTCTTCCACTGTTTACTTTCGGAAAAATATTTCCATCAAGAAACATTCCTGCCAGATAAATGAGTACTCCGGTCACAACACCGATCAGCGGAAAGAAACACATCGTATATTTCATATTTTCCTTGTTCCACTCAATGCGCGGCATCGGTATTTTTGAATACATAGAAAACGCAACGATCATCGGTTCTAAAAATTTCATCTTTCGTCCTTCCCATCCAGTACTTCATACTGCTCTACGTGAATATCATCAAAAGTTCCCATTTTACGGTACACCTGAAGTCCCATCTCAAGAAGCGGCATCGCTGCCACTGCTCCTGTTCCTTCCCCCAGACACATGCCACATGTAAGAAATGGTTTTTTTTCTAAAGCATCTAAAATCTTTCTTGACGCAGGTTCATCAGACAAATGGGATGGTAAAATATATCCTGCACATTCCGGAACCAGCCGTACTGCCACAAGTGCAGCCACTGCAGAAATAAAGCCATCTATCAGCACCGGAATCCGGTAGATCGCCCCACCGAGATATACACCTGCAAGTCCTGCTATGTCAAGTCCTCCAACCTTGGAAAGTACATCGATCGCATCTGTTTTATCCGGCTGCATCCGCTCAACCGCTTCCCGGATGACCTGTACCTTCTTTTGCAGACCTTTTTTCGTCAGACCTGCCCCCTTTCCTGTCATGACCTTCGGATCCTCTCCGAGCAATACAGAGGCAACCGCACTGCTGGTCGTTGTATTTCCAATCCCCATTTCACCTGTCGCAAGAATTTCATATCCCGCTTCGGCACACTTCTTTACCATCTGAATCCCAACTTCTATCGCCTCAACTGCCTCTTCTCTTGTCATCGCCGCTTCTTTTGCAAAATTGTGTGTGCCATACATCACTTTGTATTCTTTCTTTGTCACAGACGGCACATCTGTTGCCATTCCTACATCCACCGGGAAAAGATCTACCTTTGCCTCTTCTGCCATGATGCAGACGCTTGTCTCTCCTCTTGTAAAATTATCCGCCACGATTGCCGTTACTTCCTGACCGGTCTGTGTCACGCCTTCTTCTACCACACCGTTGTCCGCACACATAATGATCAGCCCGCGCTTTCGCAGTTCAAAATCTGAAGTCCCTTTAATCCCGGCAATCTGGATCACCGCATCCTCCAGACTTCCCAGGCTAAACAGTGGCTTCCCTACCGTCATCCAGTGAGCCCGCGCCTCTTCCATTGCATTTTCATCAAGTGGTTTTATTTTCTCTTTCCATCTGGTCTCTTCCATCTGTAAGTCTAATCTCCTGTCTTTTCGATTTGTCTTTGTCAGCCTCTTACTTGCTTCTGTAGGTTCTACACGCTTCTACAAAGCGTTTGGCCACTTTGGGGTTGGAATAAAAGTATAAATGCGGAAATCCCGCAAACAGATTCCCCTTCATATGAACAGCCTGCCATTTTCTCACACCATCCGGCTTTACGGCAAGTGTATCCTCTCCGTTTTCCGTAGAATCCCAATAATGGAACTCATGCGCCCGGATCTTCTCTCCCTTTTTCATATACACTCCGTTCATTTCCGCAGTCAGCTCAATGTATCCGAATCTGGTAAGTCGCCCTTTTTTGATCCCTTTTCCCGGAAGTGCCCCCACCATCGGATAGTGCTTTCCATCTTCCCCTTCCAGCTCTTCTGTCAAATATAAAAATCCTCCACATTCCGCAATACATGGAATTCCATTTTCAATCTGCTTTCTTACATCTTTTCGCATAGCTCTGTTTTCTGCCAGATGTTTCGCACAAAGTTCCGGATATCCACCACCAAATAAAAGTCCGTCTAAATGTTCCGGAAGCCTTGTATCCTCCAAAGGACTAAACGGAATGATCTCACATCCAAGCTCTTTTAAAAGCTCCATATTATCCTTGTAATAGAAACAAAAGGCCAAGTCACGCGCTACGCCGATACGCACTTTTCGTCCGGCTGCTTCCTGTTTTGCCTTCACCGGATGATACTCCATTTCTTTTGCTTCCCAGGCAATTTTCAGAACCGATTCCATATCAAGTGTCTCTGTCAGAATCTCTGCTGCCCGGTCAATCTGTTTTCCCAGATTCCCTATTTCCTCCGGAAGCATCAGTCCCAGATGCCGACTCTCCAGATGAAAAGCATCCTCCTCCGGCACATAACCAACCACCTGAACCTGGAATCCCATTGTCTGCAATCCCTCTTCGATCATCTTCTTCATCTTCGGATACAGCATCGGGGAAATCCGGTTCAGAATGATTCCCCGGATATTACTGTCATTCCGGTATTCAATCATTCCCTTCAATACTGCCAGGATTGTCGATGCCATACCTCTTGCCGGAACAACCAGGATTACCGGAAGTCCCAGGGTTCTCGCAACGTCATAAGTACTTGCCTGATCCGAATCCAGACTGATCCCGTCATAGTACCCCATCACACCTTCTGTCACCACAAGCTCCGCGCCTTCCGCATGATGCATAAACCGCTCTTTCAAGCGCTCCCGGTCACAAAAATACAGATCCAGGTTCTCGGAATCAATTCCCAGCACCTCCCGGTGAAACATAGGATCAATATAATCCGGTCCGCATTTGCAGGCGCATACCTTCTTTCCGGCATTTTTAAATGCTTTCATCATTGCCATTGTCACCGCTGTCTTTCCACTCCCACTGGCAGATGCCGCGATTATAATTCCGGGAATTTTCATTCTGTATCTCCTCCGTCTGAAATAATATAAATCGGATTTAACCCGGTCATCATGTGATATCTTCCAAGTTTCTTTGACTTTGCCACATTCAGTTGTATGATTTCCGGATCTGCAAGCAGTCCTTCCTCCATCGCCTCCATCGCTTCCTTCACGGTTTCCAGCGAAATTGCATTGATCACGATACGGACGTCCGGATTTTTTTTCTTTATGCACTGAATAATTTCTTTTAACTGTCCTGTACTGCCTCCGATAAAAGCATGGGTCGGCATTTCCAGTGCTTCCAGTGCTTCCGGTGCAACTCCTTCTATAACCTGAATCTGGTCTATCCGGAATTTCTGCATATTCTTCCTGATCAGTTCTACACCCTCCGGATTCTTCTCTATTGCATAAACGCGGAGATTCTCTCCCTGAAGAGCAGCCTCTATAGACACTGAACCGGTTCCGGCCCCCACATCATATATTACTGCATTCTTTGTAAGCTTCAATTTTGCAATGCTGACTGTCCGCACTTCCTCCTTCGTCATCGGAACACTTCCACGGATCAGCTCCTCATCTGCAAGATGAATTCCTGTTCTCTTTTCCGGCTTTGGATTCTCGATCAGAATAGTGGTAAGATCACCAAAATCTTCTGCCTGAAGCTCGTTTCCTTTTTTTGATCACAATCTCTTCATCCGGATAAGACAAATGATTTCCAACCGAAACGGTTACTTGTTCCAAATGGTAATATTTCAGTTTTTCGCAGATCTCTTTTCCCGCACTTTTCCCAAGGATCAGAAATGTCTTTTCATGGTTTGCAACTACATGGATAAAATTCTGACTTCTTCCATGCATGCTGAGAATCTTCGCATCCTCCCAGCTTTTTCCAAGCTTTGCCGCAAGATAGATTACAGATGAAATCCCCGGAAAAATCTGTACTTCATATCCGTCTTTTTTCAGAATATCCGCCAGCTTTTTTGCCCCGCTGTAAAATCCGGTATCCCCGGAAAACAGCACCGTACATCTGGTCTTTTCCTCCTGCTCATCCAGGATTGCTCTGATTTTTTCCGGCAGATACTCTGCATAGCAGCATTTCTTTTTTTTCCCGGAATCCTTCCAGCATCCGCGTAGCTCCGATCAGCACATCACTTTCCGCAATGATCTTTCTGACCTCTTCCGTAAGCGTTCCTTTGCTTCCCATCCCGATCCCGGCAAGATTTACCTGGCATTTTCGGTTTTCCACAGTTATTCCTCCAATCGATAGCCTCTCGGTGTCACCATTTTCCCATCCACATTTCTCGTCTGGCTGTTGCCGATATAAACGGTTGTAAACATATCGACCTCCGTATCCTTCAGCTCAGAAAGTGTCAGAATATGTGCATCTTCGCCTTCACGTCCGATGTTCCGCACATAACCGCAGACTGTATCCGGGCTCTGGTACTCCAGGATATACTCGCATGCCTTTTTCAGGTAATCTGCCCGTTTCCGGCTGGACGGATTATACAGACAGATCACAAAATCCGCCATCGCAGCTCCGCGGATCCTCTTTTCAATCTTCTCCCACGGTGTCAGAAGATCACTCAGACTGATCACTGCAAAATCATGCATCAGAGGTGCACCAAGAACTGCCGCACCGCCATTTGCCGCCGTGATCCCCGGCACGACCTCCAGCTCCACCTCCGGGTAGCCCTGTCCCATCTCATAGAGCAGACCTGCCATTCCGTAAATTCCGGCATCCCCACTGCATACCATAGCTACCGTTCTTCCTTTCATCGCCTCATCCATTGCCATCTCACAGCGGATCACTTCCTGCCGCATTGGTGTGGAAAGGTACTTTTTATCCGGAAACCTTTCCCGTATCAGTCCCGTATATACGGTATACCCGATAATAACCTCACTTTTTTCCAGTGCCGTGGACGCCTGGTATGTCATTTCTTTCTCAGCACCCGGTCCAAGACCGATTACATAGACTTTTCCAATTTTACACATTTCCTGCACCTTCTTTTCCTTTGCCCTGCCTGAACTCTGTTGTAAACTCCGGATGATATAAAAGTGACCGTTCATACTCTCCGCCAAGCACCTCACCAACCACGATCAGTGCTGTCTTTGTAATTCCATTCTCCTTTGCTGTCACCGCAAGATCTTTCACCTTACATCTGCACACCTTTTCATCCTCCCAGGTTGCCTTGTAGACGATCGCTGCCGGAGTCTCCGGCTGATAACCGCCTTCGATCAGACGCTTCGACAGTTCTTCCAGCATCCCGGTACTTAAAAAGATTACCATCGTTGCCTGGTGCGCAGCGAAGCTTTCAATGGATTCTTTTTCCGGAACCGGTGTTCTTCCTGCCATCCGTGTGATCACCACAGACTGTGAAATCCCAGGAAGAGTATATTCTGCATTCAGTGCAGATGCCGCTCCGCAAAAGGAGCTGACTCCCGGGCACACTTTATAAGAAATATTCTCCTTTTCCAGCAGATCCATCTGCTCTTTGATCGCACCATACAGACACGGATCACCCGTATGCAGCCGGACAACTTTTTTCTCCTGCTTCTCTCCGGAAATCATCACTTCCATCACTTCTTCCAGCGTCATCTTCGCACTGTTGTAGATCTGACAGTCTTTCTGACAATTCTTAAGAAGCTCCGGATTTACCAGTGAACCGGCATACACCACTATATCTGCTTCCTTCAAAAGCTTCTGCCCCCGTACTGTGATCAGATCCACAGCACCGCTTCCTGCTCCAACAAAATGAATCATTTTTCTTTCTCCTTTGCTATTACAATCGAAAAATATCCCGCATCTTCCGGTATTTCTTCTGTGCATTTGTAAATTTTTTCTCCATCCAGTCCGCAGTTCATGACCATTTTCGCCTGCTGTCCTTCCTCTTTCAGAACAGCTTTGACCTGCGCCATCTTTTTCCCGGTCTTCATAAGAACCTTCGTCCCCGGAACCTTCAGCTTTTCTTCAATCCCGTAGGACGCCGGAAGGACATGCAGCTCCTGCCGGTTCTCCGCAAGCGGGATCTCCAGCCTTGCTGCCACAGCACAAAAAGACGGAATCCCGGAAAAGATCTCCCCCTGATATCCCATCTTTTTCAGTCTTTTATAAATATAAATTCCTGTCGAATACACGGTCGGATCTCCAAGCGTCAGAAAAACCAGATTCTTTCCTTTCTCCAGAAGCTCTGCCGCCTTTCTTGCACCCTCATCATGTATCTCTTTCAGGAGCTTTTTTTCCTTGATCATTGGCATGGGAAGATAAAGCCGCAGCTTCTTTTTCGTCTCCGGCTCTGCCTCACACGCAATCCGATATGCCAGACATTCTTTTGCAAATGTCTCTTCTTCCCCCTCTTCCAGTTCCGGTTTCTTTAACTCCGGACTGCCAATTGGAAGTACCAATACCTGACACGCCTTAATCGCACGAATTGTCTTTATCGTCATCAGTTCCGGATCTCCCGGACCTACACCCGCAAGGTCAAATCTTCCTGCCATTTTTTGTCATACCTTTCTACCTATCCGATCTTTTCCCTCAGTTTGTCCACAAGAGATGTTTTTCCAAGAACCCCGAGCTCGTCCGAAAACATCAGCGCCCCGACCTTCATCTTCTCGCCGGCACGCTTCGCCAAATGATACTCGATCTTCTCCATCACGGTCCGCATCGTCTCTTCCAAAAGTCCTCTTTCTTCCAGAATGTCCAATGCTTCCTTCGTCGTAAAACACTCCATCAGAGCACACACTGTCTCCCGGTCTGCCCCTGCCATTGCCGCATGAACGGCAAGCACTTCCATTCTTGCATCTGCCTGTCTGGAATGAGTATTCATTACGCCTGCAGCGATCTTAACCAGCTTTCCGATATGTCCTACAAGCAGCAGTCCGTCCATCTTCAGCCGCACGCCGTCATCAATCGCATCCCCGATATAATTACTGCACTTCACCGCAAGCTCCTGGTCATATCCAAGCGTCTGCCTGAGAAAATCATTTCCATAATTTCCCGGTGTCAGATAACAATACCGGTGACCTTCATCACGAAGCATCTTCATTTCCATGAAAATAGTCTGCGTCAGTGCCTGTTCGCTCATCGGTTCTACGATCCCGGAGGTTCCGAGTACCGAAATCCCGCCTTCAATCCCAAGTCTTGGATTAAACGTTTTCTTCGCGATCTCCACACCCTCCGGAATATAGATCACAATCTCTGCACCGCCATCCCATTCATATTTCTCAATCTGGCTTTGCACCGCTTCCTGGATCATCTGCCGTGGCACTTTGTTGATTGCTGCCTCTCCGGCTTCCTGCTCCAGCACCTTCCGGGTAAAACGCCCGACTCCGATCCCACCATCTAAGGTCATTCCTTTTTCCTTTTTTTTCGTAACCCTGGCGTAAACGAAGATCCCGTTCGTCACATCCGGATCATCTCCGCTATCCTTCTGAATGGCACAGCTGACCGCTTCATTTTCTCTCTGGATCTCTTCCACTTCCAGATACAGTTCGATCCCTTTCGGTGTCATAAGAGATACCTGGCGGACTTCCTCCCCGGAAAAGAGCATTGCCGCTGCCGCCTTTGCTGCTGCCGCAGCACAGCTTCCTGTTGTGTATCCGCACCGCAGTTCTTTTTGATTTTTCCACACGACCTGCATCTTGTCCATTTCCATTTCGTCTCCTTAGTATTCGATGCCTTTCCTTGCCCGGATTCCTTTTTCAAAAGGATGCCGTACCATCTTAACCTCCGAAATATAATCTGCCAGCTCCAGTAGCTCATCTGACGGATCCCGCCCGGTCAGAACCACTTCCAGATTGTCCGGTCTGCCTTTTAAGAACTGCACCGCTTCTTCATTCGGAATCAGTCCATACCGGTATGCCGCCATAAATTCATCGATCACAAGCATATCATAATCCCCTGTGCTGATTTTTCTCTGGATCGTATTCCACAGCCTGCCATACATCTCTCGGACTTCTTCCTGTTCCTTTTCAGAAAGCTGTCTTGAAAAATTCCATAGCTTTTTTCCAGATGAAGTACCTCGATCTCCGGGATCTGATCCAGAATCTTCAATTCTCCTGAAAATTCATTTTTTAAAAAACGGCAAACAGAACCCGCATACCGCTTCCAGCTGCGCGCACTGCAAGCCCCGTTGCCAGCCGTCGTCTTCCTTTCCATCTCCACAGTAAATGTGCAAAAGTCTATTTTTCATATGATTCCGCTTCCCCATTTCTTCTGCAAATACAAGCAGTTCTTTCATCTTCCGGTTGGTTGTCCCAATCACAATTCCTGCATTTATCACCTTTTTACACTGTCTGATCATCTGCTCTGCCCGTTCAAAATGCACGGTCGCTTACCGGCTCAAATGGCTCTTCTTCTATTACATTGACCGCCAGATGCTTTGCCAGATGATAGTCGATATCATTAGTATACAGGATTCCTGCCGAAAATGGAATCTTTGCTTTCTGAAGGTTTCGGTAAACAGGAATTCCACTGCCTCCGGAAGAGATCACAAATACTTCTGCCTCTCCCTCCGCCTTTGCAAGCTCCACACTTCCGAACAGCGGATCAAAATACCCATTGTCGATCTCATAAAGCTTCTGGATAAAATCTTCTTTAAAAATCACCTCCGGCTCTCCATAACCGAAAATTGTATCTCCTTTAACGCACAGGATCTTATCCGAGATCTTCTGCGCCAGATCGATCTCATGAAGTGACATAATGACCGTGATCTGCTTTTCTTTCGCCATATTTTTCAAAATAGTAAGCAACTCCAGCTTATAACGGATATCCAGAAAAGAAGTGGGTTCATCCAGGATCAGTACCTCCGGTTCCTGGCAGATTGCTCTTGCCAGAAGGATCCGCTGTCTCTGCCCGTCACTGATCGCCTCAAAACTTTTTTCTGCGTATTCTGTTGCATGGACAATTTCCAGTGCTTCCTGTGTCTTTTTCTCATCTTCTCGCGTTAATATCCCAAGCCGTCCTGTATAAGGATACCGCCCTGCTGCTACGACCTCATAGCAGGTCATCAGCTCCGGTTTTGCCCGCTGTGTCAGCACCACTGCCATCTTCGTTGCAAGCTCTTTGTAAGATAAGTCTTTCAGATTCTTTTCATCGATCGTCACCTTACCTCCAATGAGCGTAAGCTGCTTGGTAATACTTTTTAAAATCGTAGATTTCCCGGAACCGTTTGGTCCGATCAGTGTCAATATCTCACCTTTTTTAATCTCTGTACAGATATCATGGATCAGTACATTTCCATGATATCCGACAGAAAGATCTTTCATCTGAAAATAGCTCTCACTCATATTTATTTCCCTTTTCTTCCTTTTATCATCATGAAAATTACGATCGGTGCACCAAAGATCGAAGTCACAGTACTGATATTCAGCTCCAGTGGTGCAAATGCCATACGCGCGATCAGATCACATCCCATACAGAACACCGCCCCGCCAAGGAATGTTGCCGGTATCACAACCAGCGGCTTTTGCCGTCCCGAGAAGATGCTTGATCAAGTACGGAACTGCGATTCCAACGAATGAAATCGGTCCTGCAAATGCGGTCACACATGCGGAAAATACACTGGAAAGCAGAATCAGAAGCACCCGGAACACACGGATATTGACCCCCATACTCTGCGCATACATTTCTCCCAACTGATACGCTCCGATCGGCTTTGACAGGAAAAAGGTAAGGATCAGTGTGATTCCTACCATAAGCGCTGCTACCTTTACATTGCTCCAGCTCATACCGGAAAAGCTTCCCTGTGACCAGCCATGCAGATTCACGATATCTGAATCCTCCGCAAAAGTCACTACAAAAATCAGTTACTGCCGAGCAGATATAACCGATCATGATTCCGCCAACCAGAAGAGTTGCCATATTCCGGATTTTTCTTGCAAGAAGCAGGATAAATCCAATCGAAAGCATAGACCCGATAAATGCTGCAATGATCAGTATATAAGATGATACCAAAGTGTAATATTTTAAAAAGATGATCATCGCCAGAGCGACCATCATCTTTGCACCCGAAGAAATCCCCAGTACATACGGTCCTGCAATCGGGTTGGAAAAAAATGTCTGCAATAAAAATCCGGAAAGGGCAAGTGCCCCTCCCAGAATCCCCGCCATCAGGACACGCGGAAGACGGATTTTCCAGATAATATTCATCTGCACCTGTGTTCCTTTTTTCAGAAACAGGATCCGTAAAATCTCAGGAACCGAGATCTGTACATTTCCGGTATTGATGTTCAGCACTACGATCATGCAAAAAACTGCTGCCAGCACCGCAAAGACTCCCATATATCTTGTATTCCTTTTCCAGTTATTTTTCATTCCTGCCTGTCCCATTTTCTTCTCCGTTTTCTATTTTACATGGTATAAAAATGTCATCTTGCTTTCATCGCCGCCTGTCAGCATCAGATTCATATCCGTGATCAGTTCCCCGACGATATCGGTTGCCTGATACAGATATTTACCAGTACACCATACATTTCCTTCTTTGACTGCTTTGAAATCAGAAAAAAGTGCATCTTTTTCTTCCAGATCTTTTACACTGTTGATTGGATTATCGATACTTGAATTATAAATCAGATAATCTGCATCCGCCGCCTGTGCGTAAAATTCTTCCATTGTAAGTTTTACTGCTGAAGTATTACTGTCATCGCCAGTCAGATCATCGAATACATATCTTCCACCGGAAAGTTCAATCATTTTCGGAATATAATCATCACTTCTTCTTACTACCACCGTTCCGTCACTGCTTACATAGAAAAATGCAACTGTCTTCTCGGTATTCTGAAAATCTTTGAGCGCATCGACATTTTCCACCTGCTTTTCAAAAAATGCATCCGCTGCATCTTCTTTATTCAGCATGGCTGCATAAAGTTTGATCCATTCAGTTCTTCCTAGAGGATGCGATTCATAGCTGGACCGGTCGATCATCACCGGGATATCCAGAGATTCGATCATCTCCTGTACCTTCGGTGTGTGAAGGATCATGGTCGATTCGATGGCAAGATCACAGTCTTCATCCACCAGCATCTCATAATCCGGTTCACTGTATTTCCCGGCAAATTTCATTTTCCCGTCTTCCATCGCTTTCACCGCATTCTCAATATACCATCCGGAAGCCTGGGTACCTGTCATTGTGATATTATCCAGAGAATCGATCGCATTAAAAAGTGCCATCGCAGATGTTGCCGCAAGATAAATATGGTTCAGCGGCTGCTGAAGGATCACGTAATCCTCATCAACTCCATCCGGCACATCCTGGTTCTCCGGAATGACCAGAAATTTTGCACCGTCTTTGATATCGATCATCTTATAGCCGTCTTTGTAGTAATATACCTGAAAACCTTCGGCGTATTCCAGATCCATTGTGGATTCATAGGTGAGTCCGTCAATCTCCGGACCTTTTTTTTCTTTGGCACTTTCTTTCGTACTGCTGCTTTCTGTTTTTTTTGTATCTGTTGTATTCCTTTTCGCCTGCCCGCATCCGGTCAGTGCCGCCGTCCCAAGCAGCACTGTACTTAAAAGAATGCACCCCAGGCGCATCGTTCTCTTTTTCATTTTCTACCTCTGTATCTAAAAAAAGAATCTGCCTAGTTTATTGCAGAAGAATCTGCACTGTCTGTCTGCGCGAAAATTACCTCGTAAACCTTGCTCCATTCTTCTTTCGCATCATCCTTTTCCTCATCTGCTGACCGGTCAACGATCATCGGAATATCCAGAAGAACAAATTTTTCTGCCAGCTCTTCGTATCTCTTCTGCTGATCTTCTACTGACACTTTCTTCTCATTCTTTTCATCCGGAAGAATTTTATTGGAAAGGATTGCAAGATCACACTTACTCTTCATCAGTTTTTTATTTTCCGGTTTCTTATAGGTTCCTGCATAAATGATCTTCTTAGCTTTCATTGCTTTTGCAATGCCTTCTACCTTACAGTTCTTCTGTTTTACCCCTACTGATGTAATCTGGTCTGTTGCATTCAGCTTATCCAGGATTTCCAGTACTTCCTCTGAACCTACATATGCAGACTTCTTTGGCTTCTGGATCACGATCATTTCTTTATCCAGACCTGCCGGAATTTCTGCGTCTTCCGGAACGATCAGATAACGGACGATCCTTGCTTTGTAAAGCGCAAGCTTTTCTTCCTGTGCCGGTGTCAGTCCGGAATCTGTATCTTCTTTTGTATCCTTTGTCTTGGTCTCTTTTGTATCCTCAGCTTTTCTCTGATCGATTTCTAAAAGAGTGATTCCCTGATCATAATGATAGATCTTGAAGTACTTAGCATGCTCTACCTTTGTCTCAGACTGATAAGAAAGTCCCATGATTTCCGGCGCTTTCTCATCCAGTGTATCTGCACTTAAATTGGTCTCCCCACTTACTGTAGTTCCGTCTGCTTTTGCTGCAGCACTTAGGTAAATGAAAATCGAATAGCTGATTTCATGCGCTGTTGACATCTTGGTTGTCATACCAATGATCGTATTGTTCTTGTTCAGTTCTACCGGAATGACAAATGTAGACGTACTTCCGGTTGCTGTCGGATAATAGGTATTTCCATTCGCTTTTACATAGCCATAAGAACCACTGCTAAATACAATGGTAGCATATGCCTGACCGCCTGTCACGGTAATCTTGGTACAACTGATGCTGACCTTTCCGGTTCCACCTGACCAGGAAAATTTATCCGGTGTATAGACACCGTCTGCAAGTGTTGTTGCACTGTTTACACGGGCAGTTCCACCATTTAAATCTGCCTCGTATTTGGATTCTTTGTCCGGGGTCTGGTTTGTGCCTGTGTTGCCGGAAGTGGTGCCGGTTCCAAAGTTGGTGTTCTGGCTGGTGTTATTTCCCTGGTTGGTGTTGCCATTATTTCCAGTAGTTCCATTTGTGGAATTACTATTGTTCAGATTCTTCATGCCTGCTGAGGCGAATGTCAAGGTACGGTCATACCATATTTGCTTTTCATGAGAAAATGCTGCCACTGAAATTCCTGTGTCTAATAAAGAAACCGGAATCGTATAGGTATACATACCATTTTTGTCCACAACATAAGGAATCCACTTGGACTTATCTGCAAGTGCTGCTTCTGCACTTGTTCCTACATACAGATAATCATATCCTGTACCACTGAGTGTAATTTTTGCAGTCATCTCCCCATTTTTTGATGTTAAGATGCAATCCGTAACTTTAAACATGGATGAACTTGAAGTTACGTTTGCTTTATAAGAGCCATCACTTACCTGAACATATTTGGTCATTCCTTCTGTCTTGAATGTTAATGTACGATCAAACCATTTACCACTTTTTTTCCCATGTGCTGCAATCTGAATCCCAGTATTCATGCTCTCCACCGGCACTGTAAATACACATTTTCCTTCTACAATTTCTTTAGGCGCAATTAACTGATCTTTTGAAGCTTTTTCAGCATCCTTAGCGGTTCCCACGTATAAATAATCATATCCTGTTCCACTAAGTGTAATATCTGCCTGCATCTTGCCACAAACAGATGTCAACACGCAATTTACTACACGAAACATTCCACTAGCTGAAGCTGCATCAACATCTACTACATACTTTCCAGTATCCAGTACGTTCTTGTCCTCATTTTCCGGTTTCTGGTTTTCGCCACTTCCGGTACCCGGTTTGCTCTCTCCTGAATTGCCTCCCTGTTCAGGATTTTCTGTGTCGTCTTTTTTATTTTCTGCTGACGATGAGATATGAAGCGTGTAATCTCCGTCTGCTTCCCTACTCACCCAACCTTTCTTTTGGCTATGTGGTACAAAGGCAACATCCGTTTCCATCTGCTGACAGTGGAAGTTCAAACGTAAATAAATACCCTTTGCTCGTTTCCGTTCCAACTATCGACTTTTCTTCTTTTCCGTTCAACTGTATCAGCTTTACTTCCAATATAAATTTTATTGTAAGTTTTACTCTCTGTTTCTATCGAAACTTTCAGGTGATCATTTTCTTTTACAACAGAAGACGATCCAACCTTTAAATCATTGCAAAATCACTGGTAACATTTTTTGCTTCCTGCGTCTTCACTTCCCCCGCATTTTCCGCCGTTTC
>ENA-OQBD01000679-OQBD01000679.1-human-gut-metagenome-genome-assembly--contig:-NODE-679-length-17648-cov-4.249015_pt1 | contig 17648 bp, 17 predicted proteins | sample MGYA00242742_ERZ504543 | MGnify/ENA primary metagenome ERZ504543 (study PRJEB26092, sample SAMD00036239) | human gut metagenome | host: Homo sapiens | study: EMG produced TPA metagenomics assembly of...
CCATCCCTATCGTAGATATCAGTTCTTCTTGCTGCAGGAGAGGGACTCAATCGATGATTCGGACATCGCGAGAATGACGAAATTAATATTTTGTCGTTCATGTGACCGTCTGCATCCTTGAAACACCCTGATGGAAAGGCAAGGTGAGTGTGATGACTCGCATGATGGAACTGATCAATGGATGGCTTGCCCGGTATTATGCCGTCGTCCATGCCCGGATGGCCGTCCGGCTGGCTTCGGTCCGTGCCGCGGTGCACGGGGACGGCGAGGAGAACATCGCGTCGTTCGCGCGGTGGTACCCGGCATCCGCCGCGCAGTTCGCCGGCTGACGGGGATCTGCGCGGGACCAATCGGGTGGCCGGTGCGGCGGGGGTCTGAATGGTCCGATACTCTGACCATACATTGTATGGGGGATCGGAGCATGATATAACGAACTCGAACGGCCGCAACATCGCTATCGTCACTGGTAGTGCACTGGGATTGGGATACGAGCTGACCAAACAGCTGATCGCCGACGGCTGGTTCGTGGCCGGCATCGACACCGCGTTCTACCGCGACAGCCGCGACTACGTGTCGGAGGAGAAGCAGCACACCTTCATGGATCCGGGCGAACTGGCCCAAGTGATCCTGTTCAATCTGGTCAACGACGCGAACCTGACCGTCTCCGACATCCTCATAGAACGCAATTGCCGCTGAGCCGGATGAGTTCCGCCGGCTCAGCGGCAATGCAAGTCGCGCTTCTGCGCACCCGTCGTCTCAGCGATCCTCGGGCGGCTTGTACTGGTCCTTGTCGGTGAAGCAGGTCCGATAGGTCATCGTCATGATGAGCGCGTCGGCCACGAGGGTGAGCGCGGCGATGGCGGCTAACACGACGAACTGGTATTTCGCCGCGTTCAGCGGGTCTCCGCCGGCGATGACCTGGCCGGCCATCATGCCGGGGATGGTCACGATGCCGCACGATGCCAGCGAGGCGGTGGTGGGCAGCAATCCCAGCCGTATGGACGAGACGATCGAAGGACGGGCGGCCTCCCACGGGGTGGCGCCCAAGGCGAGCAGCGTGTCCACCTCGTCGCGGCGCTCGTTCATGCTCTCATAGAACCGGCTCAGGCCGACGGCGAGCGCCGACACGGTGTTGCCCAGCAGCATGCCGGTAAGCGGCACCACCAGCTGCGGCGCATACCAGGGGTGCGGGCGCACCACCAGCTCGGTCACCAGCGAGATCATCAGCAGCATGGTTATGACCAGACTGAGCAGTACCGGGCCGGCGAGCCCCTTCGGGATGCCCTTGGCGCGGGAGAGTGTGATCTGCACGGCCGCGACCAGCATCACCGCGATGACGCCGAACACCAGCCACGGGTTGTTGGAGCGGATCACGTACCCGATGATCACGCCCATCACGCACAGCTGCACCAGCGCGCGTATCGCCGACCACATCAGCGTCTTGCCGATGCTGATGCGCATGAGCTCGGAGACGAGCGCCGCGACCGCCACCATCAGCAGCGCGACCAGAAGGCCCCAATTATCGATCACGTAACCGTTGCCGCTCATGACAGCCTCCCTGAGGACAGTGTGACGATGCGTGTGGCTCGGCCGTCGGGCGGACGGTGCCGTATGCGCACGATGGCCATGCCCCTGGCGGCCGCGCTGGCCATGATCGAGGCGACCTTGTCCGCGTTGTCGTCGTCGAGGCCTGCGTCCACCTCGTCGGCCAGCAGCACGGCCGGGCGGGTCAGCAGCGTCCTCGCGAGGCTGACGCGGGCCGCCTGACCGCCGGAAAGGTCGTGCGGTGCACGGGCCAGGTCGATATCCTCGCATCCCATGGCGTCCAACGTATCGCGAATGAGCTGGTCGGGCAGCGCCAGCTTCGCCTGCGACTGTTCGGAGCGGAACAGCCGGCTGAACCTGCCGCGTCTCGCGGAGGTCTTCTTGCCGGTGGCCGCATGGTCGTCGGGCGCACTCGCCTCGTCCGCTCTGCGCACGGCCAGCGTCCAGGGAAGCCGAATCGTGTCGGCGACGCTGTCTCCCATCAGCATGGGCTTCTGCGGCAGATACGCGACGTTCCTCCGCCACTGCTGCAGCGAGAACGATGAGCTGTCCGCGCCGTCCAGCGTGAACGTGCCGTCGGCATGGGGGTTGAGCAGCGCGAAGGCGGTCAGCAGGCTGCTCTTGCCGGAACCGGACGGGCCGACCAGATCGACGATCTGGCCGCGATCGACGTCGAACGACAGATCCTCGAAGATGGTGCGGTCTGACTGCGCAGAAGGCACGACGCAGGAGACCCTACGGGCTGTGAACAACATTTGCATAGTGGCAACGTTACCCGTTCGCCGGCCATAGTCGATGTTTGACAGCGTTTCTTAGTCCAGTGTTAGAGACGCACGCGGCGAGCCGGCCGAATCGTGGCGCCCGGCACCGCTGTATCGCTTGGCGCGTACAGTTGCAGTCATGCCGATCGATTCCAGAATGATAGACAACATGAAGGCCGACCGCGTGCGCAAGGTGGCTGATCTTGCCAACCGCCGCACCCGGGAGCGTTTCGGTCGTTTCCTGATAGAGGGCCCCCAGTCGGTTCGCGAGGCGGTGACGTGGATGCCCGACGCCGTCCGTGACCTTTATGTGCAGGCCGTGGACGGGCCGGACGGGCCGCGGATCGCAGGCGAGACGCTGACGTCCATCGTCGAGCGATCCCAGGAACACCGTATATATGTGCATCCGGCGAGCGAGGCGGTGATGCGCCGCATCAGCCCCGATTGCCAGGGCATTGCGGCGGTCGGCGACGCCGATGCGGTGCGCGCGACGGCGCAGGGGACGCAATTGCCCGAAAAGCCGTTCGTCGCGGCGTTCTGGCAGGTGCGCGACCCCGGCAACGCGGGCACGGTTATCCGTGCGGCGGACGCGGCCGGATGCGATGCCGTGGTGTTCGTCGACGATTGCGTCGACATGCTCAATCCCAAGGTGATCCGCGCGACCGCGGGCTCGCTGTTCCATATCCCCGTGATGACGATGGGCGTGGACGAGTTCTTCGGATGGGCCGGCGAGAAGGTGCTCCGCACCGTCGCCGCCGACGTCTACGGGACGGACGGGCGCGAGCCAAGGGAGCTGCCCGAGGTGCTGAGGGATCAGGATCTCTCCGGGGTGGGCAAGGCCGTGATCTTCGGCAACGAGGCCCGCGGACTTGAGCCGGGTCTGTTGGGTAGGTGCGACGACATCGTGCGCATTCCGCTCTATGGCAAGGCCGAGTCGCTGAATCTGGCGACCAGCGCCGCGATCATGCTCATGAGTATGGCTATGTCGAGCCATATAGGGACAATGTGAACTCGGTAAACGCTTGGATTATTTGATTTTTGGCGCAGATAAACCGGTAGTTTCGGTAGTTGTAGGTAGGACGAAAGGGTTCTCGTGGCAGACAATGCTCTCTTCGATGCCCAGTCAGTGACCGATGCGGTCGCCGAGGGCATCAGCAAGATTCAGAACGCCTCCAGCTTGGAGGAGCTCAAAGCCATCAAAACGCAATACGCCGGTGCCGAATCGGCGATGACCAAGGCCAGCAAGGCCATCGGGTCGCTGCCGGTCGATCAGAAGAAGGAAGCCGGCAAGCTTATGGGCAAGCTCCGCGCCGACTTCGGCCGCGCGTTCGGCCCCCAAGGAGGCCGAGCTCAAGGCGCAGGAGGAGCAGCGTGCGCTGGAGGCCGAGACCGTCGACATGACGCTGCCGGTCAACCGTCGCCCGCTCGCGCCCGCCACCCGCTGGCCAAGCTCATGGAGGACGTCGAGGACCTGTTCATCTCCATGGGATGGCAGATCTCCGCCGGCCCCGAGGTGGAGACCGAATGGTATGACTTCGACGCTCTGAACTTCGGCCCGGATCATCCCGCCCGCCAGATGCAGGACACCTTCTATGTCAAGGGCAACCAGGCCCATGACGCGGCCGGCTTCGTCGGCTCCAACATGGTGCTGCGCACGCAGACCTCCTCCGATCAGGTGCGTGCACTGCTGACCCGCGGCGTCCCGCTGTACATCGCCAGTCCGGGCCGTGTGTTCCGCACCGACGAGCTCGACGCGACGCACACCCCCGTGTTCCACCAGTGCGAGGCTCTGGCCGTCGACAAGCACCTGACGATGGCCGACCTGAAGGGCGTGCTCGACAAGCTCGCCGTGGCCATGTTCGGCCCCGAGGCGAAGACGCGTCTGCGCCCGAGCTACTTCCCGTTCACCGAGCCGAGCGCCGAACTCGACCTGTGGTTCCCCGACAAGAAGGGCGGCGCGGGCTGGCTCGAATGGGGTGGCTGTGGCATGGTGAACCCGAACGTGCTGAAGTCCGCGGGCATCGACCCCGAGGAGTACACCGGTTTCGCGTTCGGTGTGGGCATGGAGCGCACGCTGCTGCTGCGTTCCGATATCAACGACATGCACGACCTCGTTGAGGGCGACGTGCGATTCAGCGAACAGTTTGTGATGGGGGAGTGAGAAGCCCATGCCTATGGTTGACATTGATTGGCTCAAGGAGCACGTCGAGGTTCCGTCTGACCTCACCTACGAGCAGCTGGCCAAGGACCTGGTCAGGGTCGGTCTTGAGGAGGAGGAGATCCATGCCTCCCAGGTCACCGGTCCGATCGTCGTCGGATATGTCGTCGACGCGACGCCGGAACCGCAGAAGAACGGCAAGACCATCAACTGGTGTCATGTCGACGTCGGCCCCGCGTACAACGCGGTCGACGAGAACGGCAAGAAGGTGCCGCGTGGCATCATCTGCGGCGCCCCGAACATGGCCGCCGGCGAGAAGGTCGTCGTGACCTTGCCGGGCGCAGTGCTGCCCGGCGATTTCAAGATCGAACCGCGCAAGACCTACGGCCACGTTTCCGACGGCATGTGCGCCTCGGAGCGCGAGCTCGGCCTGGGCGACAGCCACGAAGGCATCATCCTGCTGCGCGACTACGGCTTCACGCCTCAGGAATACAAGGCGCTCAAGCCCGGCGACGACGCGATGCACCTGCTGCACCTCGACCAGCCGATCCTGGAAATCAACATCACCCCGGATCGCGGCTATGCGTTCTCGTACCGCGGCGTGGCCCGCGAATACCATCATTCCACCGGCGCGAAGTTCGTCGATCCGGTGACCGAGCTCAACAAGCGCGCCCCCGCCGCTCCCGCGGCGGAGTCCGGCGTCTCCAGCGACATCGAGGTCATCGTCGACGACAACAACCCGATTCACGGCGTCACCGGCTGCGACCGCTACGTCGCCCGCGCCATCCACGGGTTCGACCCGACGAATCACACGCCGAACTGGATGCGCCGCCGTCTTATCCGCGCGGGCATGCGTTCGATCTCCCTCGCCGTGGATGTGACGAACTACGTGATGCTGGACCTTGGCCAGCCGATGCACGCCTACGACCTTGACAAGATCGAAGGGCCGATCGTGGTGCGTCGCGCGGCCGAAGGCGAGAAGCTCACCACGCTCGACGGCAAGGAACACGACCTGAGTGTCGAGGACCTGCTGATCACCGATTCGCCCGACGGCAAGCGTGGCTCGCGCATTCTCGGCATCGCCGGCGTCATGGGCGGCCTGTACGGTGAGGTCACTGCGGACACCAAGAACATCCTGCTGGAGGCCGCGCATTTCGACAGCGTCTCCATCGCACGTTCCGCACGACGCCACAAGATCCCCTCCGAGGCGTCCCGCCGGTTCGAGCGCGGCGTCGACACGCAGCTGCAGCCCGCGGCCGCGCAGATGGCGGCCGAACTGCTCACCAAGTTCGGCAACGGCGAGCCGTCCGAGCACCCGACCGACGTGAACACGACGATGTATCGCCGTCCGATCCCCTTCAAGGCCACCGAGGTCGCCCGCGTCGCCGGGCTCGACGTGGACGTCAACCGCATCAGCGACATCCTCACCGATGTCGGATGCCGTGTCGCTGGTGGCGGCAACGGCGAGTTCTCTGTGTCCGCGCCGACCTGGCGCCCCGATCTGAACGAGCCGTGCGACCTGGTCGAAGAGGTCGCCCGACTGGTCGGCTACGACGAGATCCCCGTCACCGTGCCTCCGGCTCCGGTCAAGGGCGCGGTCGGGCTGACCCCCGACCAGCGTCGCCAGCGCTGGGTCGCAGACACGCTTGCCGAATACGGCATGGTCGAGTCGCTGAGCTACCCGTTCGTCGGCGATGAGGACTTCAAGGCGTTCTCCTATGATCCGGCGGTCATCAAGCCGGTGAGCGTCGAGATCGCCAACCCGCTGGCCGGCGACCGCCCGTACCTGCGTCGTGATGTGCTCCCCACGCTCGCCACCACCGTGCAGCGCAACCTGCGCCGAGGCCTCGAAGACATCCGCCTGTACGAGATCGGCCACGTGTACCTGTGGGATCCGAACGCGCCCGCCATCCCGGCTCTTCCGGGAGGCGTACGCCCCAGCGATGAGCAGCTTGCCGCGCTGGATGCGGGCCTTCCCGATCAGCCGCTGCACGTCGCCGGCCTGCTGACCGGCAATGCGGTCGACTCCGGATGGCTCGGCGATCGTCGCGCCGTCGATTGGAGCGACGCCGTCGAGGCCGTTCGCCGTGTCTGCGACCGTTTGGGTGCGCGTTACGAGCTGCGGCAGCCCGCCGCGCAGGATGTGCCCTCGCAGTGGCACCCCGGCCGCGCTGCGCAGATCGTCGCGGGCGAACAGGTCGTCGGCATGGTCGGAGAGCTGCACCCGCGTGTCAACGAGGCGCTGGGACTGCCGGCGCACTCCGCGGCGTTCGAGCTGAACCTTACCGCGCTGTTCGGCACGCTTGACGGCAAGCCCGTGCAGGCGAAGCCCATCGCCACGTTCCCGCCCGTCAAGCAGGACCTCGCCTTCACCGTTGACCAGTCGGTGACCGCGGCCCAGCTTGAGGCCGTGGTCCGCGAGGCGGCCGGCGCCAACCTCGAATCCATCGAGCTGTTCGACGTGTTCACCGGCGAGCAGGTGGGAGAGGGCAAGAAGTCGCTCGCCTTCGCGGTGACCTTCCGCTCTCCGTCCAAGACACTGTCCGCGGAGGACAGTGAGGCCATTCGCAAGGCCATCGTCGACAAGGCGGAGGCCATCGGCGCGCAGCTGCGCGCCTGACCGCCGACGAAAAGGCACCATGGAGGACATGCATATGACAGAGCCGCAACAACAGCCGCAATCGTCTGACGATAGTTCGGGCGAGTCCCGGCATGTTGCGGCCCAGCCGCAATATGGTCAGCGCATCGAGCCTGAATATGGTGCCAGGGCGGATGAGTTTCCGCCGAATTACAACCCTTACGTATATGGAGGCCAGCCCGAGCAGCCGGCTCCGCAGGCGCAGCCGTCGCCGTCTCAGCCGGCCTCCGTGTTCGGAGCCGGGCCGGCTCCCGCTCAGGGTGGTTCCGCTCCCAATGCGGCTCCGGCTCAGGGTGGGCCCGACCAAGGCGGTCCCCGACGGGAGCCTCCCCGATATTTCAACGGCATCGACCTCAACGACCCGCAGCAGAACCCTATTTACGGGCATTGGGATTTCTACGCCATATTCTCGTTCATCTTCGCCCTGGTGTCCTCGTTCCCGGTGCTGCCCGCGCTGATCGGCTGCCTGGCCATCTGGCGCACCCGTCGTTTCCATACGCGGGGCCGCGGACTGGCCATCGCGGCCGTCGTCATCAACGTGCTGACCACCATCATCGTCATATGGATGACGATGCACGGCATATCGATGGACGACATGTACCAGGCCATGCTCAACATGCTGGCGCCCGGCACGGGCGGAAGCGGGTCGGGGGACTCCGTTTCGGTGTGATGGGCCGTGTGCTGCGACACGCAAGCCGATGAATGAATATATGCAATGTACTGCATAACATGTATACTCGCCGTAGTTCGTCTTCGATGAAAAGAGCGTGATATGGCGAGATATACGGTAGCTGTGGCTGGCGCCACCGGATACGCGGGTGGGGAGGCGTTGCACATCCTTGCCGCCCACCCGGACTTCGAGGTGACCTGCGTGGCAGGCCATTCCTCGGTGGGGCAGAAACTCGGACGGCATATGCCGCATATTCCCCAGCTGGCGGATCTGACGGTGGAGGACACCACCGCCGAAGTGCTGAACGGCCATGACGTGATCATCCTGGCGCTGCCCCACGGCGCGTCCGGGGCGTTGGCCGCGCAGCTTGACCCCGGTGCCGTGGTCGTCGACCTGGGTGCGGACCATCGTCTTGAGGAGCGCTCCGCGTGGGACGCGTTCTACGGAGGCGAGTTCTTCGACCATTGGACGTACGGCATGCCCGAGCTGATCACCGGCAAGAGCGCAGACGGAGAGTACACGCGTCAGCGCGACCTGCTCCCCGGCGCCAAGCGCATTGCCGGGCCGGGCTGCAACGTGACTGCGACGACGCTCGCCATGCAGCCGGCCATCGCCGAGGGACTCGTGGAACGTCGTGACCTCGTCGCCGATCTGGTGGTGGGGTATTCGGGCGCGGGCAAGAACCTCAAGCGCACGAACCTGCTCGCCGCCGAGGCGTTCGGCTCCGCCGTGCCCTATGGCGTGGGCGGCACGCATCGCCATATCCCCGAGATTTTGCAGAACTTCGCCCATGCGGCAGGTTTGGACGCCGCCCGGGCCGAGGAGTTCACGCTCGGATTCACGCCGATACTCGCGCCGATGGCGCGTGGCATCCTCGCCACGGTCAGCGCGAAGATGACCGACAAGGCGCTTTCCATGAGCGACGAGGAAATCCACGACGTGTGGGCCAAGGCATACGCCGGCCAGGAGTTCATCGTGCTGCTGGAGCCGGGCACGCTCCCGGCCACGGCGAACGTCGTCGGATCGAACGCCGCCCACGTGCAGGTGGTCACCGACCGGCACGCCGGGCGTCTCATCGCCTTCGCCGCCATCGACAACCTGAACCGCGGCACCGCGGGCCAGGCCGTGCAGTCGCTGAACGTCGCACTTGGACTTCCCGAAGACAAGGGACTTACGAAGATTGGAGTAGCACCGTGAGTGTCACATTCGCCAAAGGATTCAGCGCCGCGGGCGTCGCGGCGGGCATCTCCTCCGTCGAGGGCAAGAAGGATCTCGCCCTGGTCGTCAATCAGGGGCCGCTCGACAGCGCGGCCGGCGTGTTCACGTTCAACCGATTCTGCGCGGCACCGGTGCAGTGGTCCCGCAAGACGGTCGCCGACGGCCATATCAAGGCGGTGATCCTCAACTCCGGTGGAGCCAACGCATGCACCGGCCAGGCGGGATACGAGCAATCGGCGGCGACGGCCAAGAAGGTCGCGGAGCTCGTCGGGACGCAGCCCGACGAGATCGCCGTATGCTCCACAGGCCTGATCGGCGAGCTGCTGCCGCTGGATCATGTGCTGTCGGGAGTGGAAAGCGCGTACGCGGCCCTGTCGGACGACGACCAGGCGGGAAGCGACGCGTCCCACGCCATCATGACGACGGACACGAAGCCGAAGACCGTATCGTTGGAAGGCGACGGATACCGCATCGGCGGCATGGTCAAGGGATCGGGCATGATCGCCCCCCAGCTCGCCACGATGCTGTGCGTCATCACCACGGACGCCGCCGTCGGCGCCGGTCAGCTGCAGGCTGCGCTGAACGCCGCGGTGGACCATTCGTTCAACCGCATCGACGTGGACGGGTGCATGTCCACGAACGACACGGTGTTGCTGCTCGCATCCGGCGCGTCCGGCGTCGAGCCCGATCCGGACGAGTTCAACGCCCTGGTCGCCAAGGCATGCGCATCGCTGGCCCGGCAGATCATCGGCGACGGCGAGGGAGCGAGCCACGACGTGCGCATCACCGTCACCGGCGCCACCACGGAGAGCGCCGCCCTGGCCTGCGCCCGCGCGGTCGCGGCCTCGAACCTGCTCAAATGCGCCATTGCGGGCAACGACCCGAACTGGGGGCGCATCGTATCCTCGCTGGGCACCGTGCCCGTCGAAGAGGCACCCTACGATTCGCAGAAGGTCACCGTGGACGTCAACGGCGTGAGGATCTGCGAGAATGGGGGCGCGGGACGCGACCGCTCCGAAGTCGACATGACCCCCCGCGAGGTGCACATCGACATCGATCTCAACGCCGGTGACGAACAGGCCACGGTGTGGACCGATGACCTCACCCACGAGTACGTTCATATCAATGCCGATTACGAAAGCTAGTCTCCCGGTTCCTCCCCGGCACATGCCGGCCGGAGAAGCGGGATGCGATAGAGGAGAATATGGCTACTGAACTGAAGGGACCAGGGTTCCATTTCGACGTGCACACCGACCTGCGCGCCGACCAGAAAGCGGAGGTGCTGATCGATGCGCTGCCGTGGCTGGAGGAGTTCGCCGGGCAGCGCATCGTGGTGAAATACGGCGGCAACGCCATGGTCGACGAGCATCTCAAGCGTTGCTTCGCCGAAGACATGGTGTTTCTGCGGCAGGTGGGCCTGCATCCGGTCGTCGTCCATGGCGGCGGCCCGCAGATCTCGCACATGCTCAAGGCATTGGGCATCAAGTCGGAGTTCAAGGGCGGCTTGCGCGTCACCACTCCGGAGGCCATGGACGTGGTGCGCATGGTGCTCACCGGCAAGGTGTCCAGGGAACTGGTCGGACTGATCAACGCGCATGGTCCGTTCGCCGTGGGACTGTCCGGTGAGGACGGCGCCCTGTTCTCCGCCATGCAGCGTAAACCCATCATCGACGGCAAGCCTACCGACATCGGGCTGGTGGGCGACGTGGTGAGCGTCGACGCCTCCGCGGTGGAGGACCTGATCTCGGCCGGCCGCATCCCCGTCGTCTCCTCGGTCGCCCCCGATGAGGACGACGCCACGGAAGTGCTGAACGTCAACGCTGATTCGGCCGCCGCCGCGCTGGCCGCGGCACTCGGCGCCAGGAAGCTGATCATCCTGACCGACGTCGACGGCCTGTACGCCGATTGGCCCGACAAGAACTCGCTGATCGGCCGCATCGGTGTGGAGAACCTGCGTGACATGCTTCCCGACCTCGAATCCGGGATGCGCCCGAAGATGGAGGCCTGCGTCCGCGCCCTCGATGGCGGCGTGCCGCAGGCGCACATCATCGACGGCCGCAAGCCGCATTCCATCCTGAATGAGATTTTCACCACCGCCGGCATCGGCACCATGGTTGTGCCCGATGATGGCATCGAAATGAGGAGTTCCTATGCATACTAAGGAAACGCTCGGCCCCACCGACTCGCAATGGCTGGGACAGTACAGCCAGGTCCACATGAACGTGTTCGGCACGCCGCTGCGCGTGATGGACCACGGCGAAGGCGTGCGCGTATGGGACGTGGACGGCAACGAATACCTTGACTTCCTCGCGGGCATCGCCGTCAATTCGCTGGGCTACGCGCACCCCGCATGGGTGAAGGCGGTGTCCGAGCAGGCCGCGAAATGCGCCCACGTGAGCAACTATTTCGCGACCGAGCCGCAGATCAGGCTCGCGTCGCGACTGATTGCGCTCGCCGGGCCCCGGAAGGCTCCCACGTCTACTTCGGCAACTCCGGTGCCGAAGGCAATGAGGCTGCGCTGAAGCTCGCCAAGCTGTACGGTCGCACGCTGCCGGGCGCGAGCCCGAGCATCGGCGGCAAGCCGGCGCGCATCCTGGCGCTCACCCATGGATTCCACGGCCGTACCATGGGCGCTCTGTCCGCCACGTGGAAGCCCGTGATCCGCAAGCCGTTCGAGCCGCTGGTGCCGAACATCGAATTCGTGCGTGCAGGCGACCCCATCGCGATGTATGAGGCGTTCTCTGCCACCGGACTCGGCCAGTACGGCAAGGGTCCTGTGGCCGCGGTCATCCTCGAACTCATTCAGGGCGAGGCCGGCGTGCGTCCGCTGGACGTCGCATATGTGAAGAAGGTGCGGGAGTTGTGCGACATCAACCACGCCCTGCTCATCATCGACGAGGTCCAGACCGGCATCGGTCGCACAGGCTCGTGGTTCGCGTTCCAGCGCGAGGACCTGACGGGCGGCATCACTCCCGACATCGTGACGTTCGCCAAGGGCGTCGCCGGAGGATTCCCCATGGGCGGCATGATCTCATTCGGAGGCAAGCTGTCCGCGCTGTTCACGCCGGGATCCCACGGCTCCACCTTCGCGGGCAATCCCTTAGGCGCGGCGGCGGCCCTCGCCACGCTGGACACCATCGAGAACGAGCATCTGGTCGAGAACGCCGAAGAGCGCGGCGAGCAACTGCGCCAGGGCATCATGGCATCCGGCAACCCGCTGTTCACCTCCGTGCGCGGCCGCGGTCTGCTCAACGCCATCCTCCTGTCCCACCGCTGCTCGCATGCGGCGATGAACTGGGCCCTGGAACATGGCCTGATCGTCAACGCGGTCGCACCCGACGCACTGCGCCTGGCACCGCCGCTGATCGTCTCCGAGCAGGAAATCGACGAAGCCGTGTCCATCCTCGCGAAGATCCCCGCCGACCTGCCCAACGACTGACCTCCACGACGATTACGGGACGGGCCGCGACAACCAGCCCGCCCCGCACGCCCAAGCCGATACAACATCCGCACCCATCCCGAACCACAGAAGGAGCACCTCATGGCCGGTCAACTTCGCCATATGCTGCGTGACGACGACATCAACCATGCCGAACAGAAGCAGATTCTGGAACTCGGCATGAAATTCCGCGAGAACCGCTTCTACCGTCAGCCGTTCGCCGGCCCCCAGGCCGTCGCCGTGCTGTTCGACAAGCCCTCCACCCGCACCCGTTCCAGCTTCTCCATCGGCGTGGCGGAACTCGGCGGGTATCCGCTGGTCATCGACAAGTCCGGTTCCCAGCTGGGCCGCGGCGAGCCGGTCGCCGACACTGCGCGAGTGCTCACCAGCATGGCCTACAGCATCGTCTGGCGAACGTTCGGTCAGGACCGCGTCGAAGAGATGGCGAAATACGCCACCTGCCCGGTCGTCAACGCGCTGACCGACCAGTTCCACCCCTGTCAGGTGCTCGCCGACCTGCTCACCATCGCGCAGCACCGTGGCGGTGTGGATGCTTTGCCGGGCAAGACCATCGCCTATCTCGGCGATTCGGCCAACAACATGGCCAACTCGTATCTGCTGGGCGGCGCCACCGCAGGCATGAACGTCCGCATCGCCGGTCCGTTCGGGTATCTTCCCGATCCTGCCATCGTCGCCGACGCGGAGCGGATCGCCGCCGAGAACGGCGGCTCCATTCTGGTCACCACCGATCCGCGGGAGGCGGTCGCCGACGCCGACTGCATCTTCACCGACACATGGGTGTCGATGGGAGAGGAAGCCGAGTACGCCATCCGCTCCAAGCCGTTCCGGGATTATCAGGTGAACGACGAGCTCATGGCTCTGGCCAAGCCCGACGCGCTGTTCCAGCACTGCCTGCCGGCATACCGCGGCAAGGAGGTCACCGCGTCGGTGATCGACGGCCCGCAGTCCGTGGTGTGGGATGAGGCCGAGAACCGTCTGCACGCGCAGAAGGCGCTGTTGACCTGGTTGATCGGGCAGCAGCGGGGCGACGAATCGCTGCTGGCCTAATGCTCGATGCCGTAGTATGCGGGTGGCTTGCAGGGTGCGCAGACGTTCGGCAAACCACCGGAAAGGGCATAAATGAGTGAATCGACACCTCCCGTGCAGCGGCCGGCCACACGTGCCGCGCGATTGAGCGCCATCGAACAGGTGCTGCTCAAGCACATCGTCACGTCCCAGTCGCAACTGTCGGATCTGCTCTCCCAGGAGGGCATCGAGGTTACGCAGGCGACGCTCAGCCGAGATTTGGACGAGATCAACGCGATGAAGACGCGACTGTCCAACGGCAGCATCGCCTATACGATCGGCGACCGTCCGCTCAGGGAGTCGGTCGGCAGCGGCATCGGGTCCAAGGCCGAGCAGCAGATATCCCGCGTGCTCAGCGGCTTGGTCACATCGGTCGCGTCGGCCAAGAACCTGGTCGTCATCCACACGCCTTCGGGCGCGGCCCAGTATGTGGCGAGCGTCATCGACAAGCAGCCCATCGACGGCGTGCTCGGCACCATCGCGGGCGATGACACGGTGATGGTGATATGTGCCGAGGACGACATCGCCTTCGAGCGCTCGCAGTGGCTGCTGACGCTCGCGTCGAAGAACTGAATCGCTCGGGAAGGGGCCCGTTTCAGTATTCGCCACACCGATTGCATAAATATACAGACATTCGTATATACTTGCAGCAGTTTGTTTTTGTAGAAAGGCATCCCATGGCAGACAACAACCGAATCGTACTCGCATATTCCGGTGGCCTTGACACCTCCGTGGCCATCCCGTACCTCAAGGATCGTACCGGCAAGGACGTCGTCGCGGTGTCCCTCGATGTCGGCCAGGGCGGCGAAAGCCTGGAGACCATCAAGAACCGTGCGCTCGCCTGCGGTGCCGTCGAGGCGTATGTGGTTGACGCTCGCAACGAGTTCGCCAACGAGTACTGCATGAAGGCCCTGAAGGCCAACGCCATGTACGAAGGCGTGTACCCGCTGGTCTCCGCCATCTCCCGTCCGCTGATTTCCAAGCATCTCGTCCGTGCCGCCCACCAGTTCGGCGCCGACACCATCTCTCACGGCTGCACCGGCAAGGGTAACGACCAGGTGCGTTTCGAGGTTTCCATCTCGTCCATCGACCCGACCCTGAGGGCAATCAGCCCGATTCGCGACCTGTCGCTGACCCGTGACGTCGAGATCGCGTTCGCCAAGGAGCACAAGCTGCCGATTACCCAGACCGAGAAGTCCCCGTACTCCATCGACCAGAACGTGTGGGGCCGCGCCATCGAGACCGGCTTCCTTGAGGATCCGTGGAACGGCCCGACCAAGGACTGCTACTCCTACACCGACGACCCGGCGTTCCCGCCCGTCGAGGACGAAGTGGTCATCGAGTTCAAGGAAGGCATTCCCGTCAAGATCGACGGCCGCGACGTCACCCCGCTGCAGGCCATCGAAGAGATGAACCGTCGCGCAGGCGCACAGGGCATCGGCCGTATCGACCTGATCGAGGATCGTCTGGTCGGCATCAAGTCCCGCGAGCTGTACGAGGCCCCGGGCGCCGTTGCTCTGATTACCGCACACCAGGAGCTGGAGAACTGCTGCCTGGAGCGCGAACAGCACCGCATCAAGCGTGACATCGACAAGCGCTGGGGTGAGCTGGTGTACGATGCGCAGTGGTTCAGCCCCGCCACCCAGTCGCTCAACGCCTTCATCGAGGACACCCAGAAGTACGTCTCCGGCGAGATTCGCATGGTGCTGCACGGCGGTCGCGCCGTCGTCACCGGCCGTCGCTCCGACAGCTCGCTGTACGACTACAACCTCGCCACCTACGACTCCGGCGACAGCTTCGACCAGAAGTCCTCCAACGGCTTCATCGACATCTACGGCCTGCCGTCCCGCGTGGCCGCCGCCCGCGACGTCAAGTTCGGCAACGGCATCGAGGTGCCGAAGAACACCGTCGAGTAATATCGTCGAACGGCTCCCGCTGATTTGCAAGGCTCTTTTGCGCATATGCGCAGGGGAGCCTTTTGCCTTACTTGAGGACAACTGACATGACAGGGTTACACCCGCTTGGGAACAGCGTAAGTTCTCAGAAATCGTAGATGTCTGCAGCGGACGTGACTACAAACATCTTGATGAAGGGCCTATTCCGGTTTATGGAACCGGCGGGTATATGACCAGCGTTAGCGAGGCGCTGTCGCATAATCGTGACGCTATTGGCATCGGTAGAAAAGGGACTATCGATAAGCCTTATCTTTTAAAAGCGCCATTTTGGACGGTTGACACGCTGTTTTACGCAATTCCAAAGTCAGATATCAACCTTGAGTTTGCCCTCTGCTCCTTTTTGAATGTTGATTGGAAATCCAAAGACGAATCGACGGGATTGCCAAGCCTATCGAAAGAATCAATTAATGAAACAGTTCTAAGCGTTCCAAATGTAGTTGAGCAAAATCACCTCGGGAACTTTTTCGCCGACCTCGACCGCCTCATCACCCTTCATCAGCGTAAGCGGCAGTGGTTGAAATGGTTAGATGAGGGTGGAGAGGGCACGCATCACGATATCGACATCCTTGTTTTCAAGTTCGCGGATGACATGAAGATAAGTGTCCTGTGTGGTGTTCATGCTTGCATGACCAAGTCGCTTGGACACACTGGCAATCGATACGCCGGCAAACAACAACAGCGAGGCATGGGTGTGCCTTAACCCATGAATCGAAATCACGGGAACGTTGGCCCGTTCGCAATGCCTGGCGAGGATATTATTCGCGGTGGAGTTATACACCCTGCCATTCACGAAAATGGGGTCGCTCGCAGGCATATCTTTCAGGAGCGTTGAGAGCTGCATGATAAGCTGCCAATCGAGCTGCACCTTTCGTACGGAGGATGCGTTCTTGGTGGGGACGAATCCTCCGCCGTTCTTGTAATCCCACGTTTTACTGACCGAAAGGGTCTGATGCACGAAATCAAAGTCGTCGGGTGTGAGTCCCAAAGCTTCCGAGAACCGTAACCCGGTTTTCGCCACCAACAGTATCAGCCAATCCCAGCTTGGTCCCTTGCCGAGTTCGAGATCCGCAAGGACCGCATGAAGCTCGAACTGATTGAGATACTTCGTTTTCTTTGAGCATGGCGGCTTGCCCTTGATGATTGCCTTACGAGTCGGGTCGCGCTGAATCAGCCCTTCGTCGACCGCGTCAAGAATGGCTCCTTTCAATTGATGATGGAAATCCATCGTCGTCTGGCGTTCGTGATGTTCGGCGTAGCCGTTGATGAGCTTCTGATAGTTCACGCGATCCATGTCGGCGAGTTTGAGATCGGGAATGAGCCGACCCAACCATGCCTGCGTGAGCCGGTATTTCTTCATGGTCACTTCACGAATTGCACCTTCCTTGTATACGCTGATCCATTGCTCGTAGTAATCGCAAAACAACGTTTCGGCGTTGGTGTTGCCTTCGGTCATACGGTCTTCTCTTTCTGGTTGATATGCGCTTACGCCGATGCCGGATATATCACCAGCTAACCATATGAATGAGCGCACGCGGATGATGCGGCTTTCGCGCTTACGCTGATGAAGGGTGATGAGGGAGTCGAGCTTAGCAAAGAAGTCGCCAATTTGCTGTTGTTCGACGGTGCTTGGCATATACAAAAGCATGTCTTTGATCTTGCCAAAGTCAACACTTTCTACGGTTGTTCCAGTCTTGCCAAACTCAAGCAGCAATTCCTTGTTATGCGAAATAAAGAACTGAAGTAGCCATTCTCCACAGCACTCGCCTTGGGGCAGAATGACGCGAATATCCTGGTTAACAGTTGAAGGTTTGCGCAGTTCAGCCACCGGAAGGGTATGGCGAAGAATCCCGCTCCTCGTTACCATTACTAAAGATCCGGCAGGATAAAGAGTCAACTCTTTTGCGCCCTTCTCAGTTATCTGAGTCGTAGTTCTATCAAGATAATTAGATTTCACGTCCTGGGACGTAACCCACAGCACGTATCCATCTTCATAGTTATCGGGATCTGCCATTGGCGGAGTATGCCCGCCGCCAAACGTTGCTACTTCACTCAACTTACGCTGTTCCCAAGGGTCAGTAAAACCAGCGAAACGAATCGCAGGAACTTTCGCCTGTTCAGTCATCATTCACCTCCCAACAGGGTCTTCAGCTCGGCAATACCGGCCATATCGAACTCATT
>ENA-OQBD01000680-OQBD01000680.1-human-gut-metagenome-genome-assembly--contig:-NODE-680-length-17617-cov-3.490566_pt1 | contig 17617 bp, 20 predicted proteins | sample MGYA00242742_ERZ504543 | MGnify/ENA primary metagenome ERZ504543 (study PRJEB26092, sample SAMD00036239) | human gut metagenome | host: Homo sapiens | study: EMG produced TPA metagenomics assembly of...
AGTTATCACGACATGGATACTGAAAAATGTAGAGAATATATCCAGAGAATTTTAAACATAAATAATTTAGAAAACATTTCGGTTGTAATGTTGCAAAATCTTTATACAGACAATTCTTTTGCGATACAACGTTATGATGGCTTCAGTATTGGAAATTGTCCTTTAGGGTTTTATCATGATGATAATATCTTTGCAGGCCTTGTGCATCATGAAGCTAATGGACATGGATTTGGTTTTTTCTCAGATGAATATTTGACTGGTGCAAATTTAGAAATAACAGAAGAGGATAAAAAGAGTATTGACAAAGACCATGAAAAGGGATTTTTATGTAACATAGATTATATTAGTGATTCTGATGAAATTTTATGGTCAAAGTTTATTAAAGATTCACGTTACGATTCTGAAAGAATAGGAATTTATGAAGGTGCAGGTTCTTCTAGTAAAGGTATTTATAGAGCAACAGAAAATAGTGTAATGAGAGTATCTTACCTAGGACTTTTCAATGCTCCAATGCGAGAAGCAATCTATAAACGTGCCATGAAATTAGCTTATGGTGATTCTTGGACTTATGATTATGAAGAATTCGTTAAGTTTGATGAACCTGGACGTGCTGAATGGATAAATACTTATGCAAAATCAGTAAATAAAAAAACAATGAAAGATTACAAACATATTCCACCTAAAATATTCAATTATCCGGCAGTAGTAAAATAATAATTAGGAAATAGCTTATAACACAGAAGATAACGCACTAGGACATAAATCTTGGTGCGTTATTTTTTTGTCCTTATTCCCAAATCGCTAAAACGCTATTCTCACCAGCTCAAATCCTAATATCTGTAATATAAATCGAATTTTTATGTTCACCGATTTTATAAACAGAATATTAGGAGCTGAACGAAGACTTTCGCTTTCTAATCGCTTGGAAAATAATGCTGAGCCAAGTGTTATCGTGACAAAAGACAGCAACAGACTATCCCTGAGAAATACAAAAAAGACGTAGCATCACTCCGAAGCAAGTATGGGGATGATTTAAAAACCGGATTCTGCATTAATCTTACACTTCAAGAAGCATTATCACTTATGCCGAGAGATCGTAAGAGAGTAGATTCTTATGCAGGACTAATATCTTATCTAAAAAAAGAACAGGGAATTACACTAACCATTAAATCACAAAAAACTAAACCTAAATCATTATGAAGAACTATTTTATAGCAAACGGAGAAGTGCTCAATACAAATATGAGCATTAAAGAAATGGAATCACGGGTACAGGCAACATTAGATGAGAATACCTCTGGAATGGCACAGTTCAGGATCAAGGAGATCAGCGAGAAGGAGGTCAAAATGTTCTTTGTCAGGGACTTCGACTATAATCCCAACCAACCTATCATTTTTGACGCTGACATGGCCTTGATAACCGGAGTGGGAATAGGAGCCTTCCAGCCACAACAAGTTGGAGGATACCCAATGATACATCCCTTGAGTTTTGCCGGAAAGAATTTCTATTCCGAAATCACAAGCTTCATCAGGTTCTATAAATTCCAGTTGTTTGAAGAGACGGGGCAGCTGGTGGAACATATAGGCCTGAGATGCTATTCTGATCGGATTTTAATGCAGATAATCTTCTAGGGGTATGAATGTATTGGTAGCATGTGAAGAAAGTCAGGCCGTTTGTTTGGCTTTCAGAAGATTGGGTCATAAGGCTTTCAGTTGTGACCTTCAGGAATGTAGCGGTGGACATCCCGAGTATCACTTCAAAGGAGACATGTTTGATGTAATAGCCAATCGTGGTGGAACTTTGGAGAATGGTACTAAACATTTCCTTGATAGTTGTTGGGATTTGGTTATAGCCCATCCACCCTGTACTTATCTTGCTGTTTCAGGTGCGAGATGGTATTATCACCCCGATGATAAAAAACTTCCGATAGAACAGAGAAGACCACATCCGAAGTTCCCTGACAGAGCCAAAGACCGTGAAGATGCAGTTCAGTTCTTCATGGATGTTTCAAAGATAGGAGTGAATAAACTGGCTATAGAAAATCCGGTTGGTATCATGAGCAGCCGATGGAGAAAACCTGACCAGATCATAGAGCCTTGGCAGTTTGGTCATGAAGCGAGCAAGAAGACCTGTCTATGGTTGAAAAACTTACCTCTCCTGACACCTACAAATATAGTCGGGAAAGGTGAGATCTATGTTTCAAAGAGCGGAAACAAATCTCCTAAGTGGTTCACTGATATATTCTTCTCGGGTGTATCGCCTGAAGAAAGAAGAAAACTGAGGAGTAAGACCTTTCCCGGAATAGCGGATGCGATGGCTCTACAATGGGGAGGCAGGATTATAGCAGCGTAGAGAATATTTTGATGATATAATTGTGGAATATCCGGGGAAGAACATATTTATAACGCCACAACTTCCATTGTTCTCCCCGATAAATCAAGGATCGGCAAGGAAACCTAGTGCTGTCCGGATCAGGGGAATGTTGGTGGGTGCTGATTATGAGAGGGTGGTGAAGTTGGTATATTAGTAAGAATCATATTTTCACAGAGAAGTATTGTACGTAATGTATGGTGCTTCTCTTCTTTTGTTGGTGAGGGGTTTCGGAGATTCATCGGATTATGTTATCTTTGCAATATAGTACAGATTTTTTCTATATATACCAATCCGTCAGGCTATGAAGTGTGATGGAAGTTTTGTTATTGTTATTAATTTATCCATCAGTCTGCTTTATTCACAGGCTGGTGGATTTTTGTTTTTATAGGAATATAACTCATTAAATTTATCCGCTTGTCGTCCGCTTATGAAATGCGATTCATATTAAATAAGGTATATCTGGCTTAACTTCGTTTCACATAACAGTTTGAGAAATGATTATTTTACGAGATTCTATATTTTTTTATAGGAAAAATGTACAAAGTTTCGAGAAAGTATGTATATTTGCACCGAAATAACGTTTCATTCTATTAAAAAACAGGAAAAAATAAATTCACAGACAATATTGATAATGGCGTGTGTGGAGAAAATTAAAAAAGTATGGAATATCTATTTCTAAGACGTAGGGAAACCATCTCCACTTCTCAAAGACAGAAGGATTTGCTCTTCAAAGCTGCTGAAAAGCACTGGAAGGAGGAAATTGTCATGAGAGGGAGAAACAACAGGGAAATAGATTGCCTGATTTACAAGAAGTTGCTTTACCAGTTGGAAATAAGGATGGTGTTTTTGGATTCGGAATTATCCTTAACAAAGTTGAGTGTTATGATTGATACAAACCAGACCTATCTTTCTAATGTAGTGAACAGATATTTTGAATGTAATCTGAAAGGATTGTTGAACAGGTATCGGGTAGAATATGCGAAGGAGTTGTTGCAAAATGGCTATAGTACTTTGGAAAATCTTCCGAAGAAATGTGGTTTCGCTTCAAAAAGTCCTTTTTATACAGCTTTCAAAAAGTAACAGGAATAACTCCCATACAATATATGACAAGGTTTAGACAAAGTAATTAAGCCTTTTATAAAATATGTATAACCAATTTTAGTTTTTAAATTTATAAATTTAAAGTTTTAATTATGAACAAAAAGTTTTTAAGTGCAATCCTGTTCGGAGCCTTGATGGTTTCGTCAACAGGAACATTTGTGTCTTGTAAAGACTATGATGACGACATCGAAAATTTACAAGGTCAAATCAATGCCAATGCCGAAGCTATTAAGACCATTAATGACCTTGTCGCTAAGGGGTCTGTTATCTCCAGCGTTGAGCCTACTGCTAATGGCATCATTATTAAATTGAGTGATGGAAAGTCTTATACTATTGAAAACGGAAAAGACGGTAATGACGGTAAGCCTGCTGACGTTTGGACTATTGGAGAAGACGGATTCTGGTACAAGAATGATCAAAAGACAGAGTATAAGGCTGTAGGTTCCAATGGAACTAACGGTGCTGATGGCGTTAATGGTGGCTTTTACCGTCCCAATACTGCTACAGGAAATTTTGATTATGTCGTAGTGGGTAAAGATGGAAAAGAAACTGTGACTGACAGTGGTATCGCTTGGAAAGTTGGCGGAAACAACATCACAGCTGTAGTGACAGACGGAGATGTTATTTTGCAAGGCGTTCCGGGTATTCCTGATGGAAAAGTGGTTATTCCACGTAATAACGTTCTTCGTTCATTGGTGTTTGTTCCTGAAGTTTATGTAGAAGGTATTCCCGGTATGCGCTATTATAATGTAGCTTACACACGTCAGGATTTGGATAAGAAAAATACTAAAAACGAAGCGTTTAAAGATATAAAAGATGGTGCGGTTGAATTGAACAGAGGAATTTTGGCACAATATCATGTCAATCCGTCTTGTGTTAACAAGTCAGAATTACAAGTTTTGAATCTGGCTACACGTAATGTGCCTTATCTGACAGCACGTTCGGCTGATTTTGAAGCTAAGGCAACATATAAGGATTTTAAGGACGGACTTTTGACTGTTGGTATAGAGTTAGGTAAAGGGGTTTCTTCTTGGTTGGACCAAAATACCAATGATTCCGTTCCTGTAGCTGCGTTGCAGGTAATCCGTGAAGGCAAAGATACTATTACATCTGACTATGCGACTCTTTATAAAGCAGCTGTGAAGAATGTAAGAATCGCCAATCCGAATGCGAAAGCTGAAGAACATTACCGTTTTGCAATCAATGATAACACTTTGAAATCTAAAGATTCCAAGGTTGTGTTGGGAGACAAGATTGTATGGAATGAAACTCCTCAAGATTATAAGGATTGTGATACAACTTTGGTTGACGGCTCTTCATTAGATTTGATGAGTCTTGTTTCTGCTCATGGTTTGATGGAAAATCAGGATTGTGCAAAACTTGACACCGAAACATATGGTTGGACATGGAAATTTGAAGTGGTAACAGGTTATGTCTTAGGTGTAAACAAAACTCCGCAGGATAAATTTGTTGCTTTGGAAGCTGACGGACATACTTTGAAAACTACGGTTTATGGTGATGATAGTCAGGGTGCTGCTATTGGTCGTACTCCGATTATCCGTGTTACTTTGATTGATGAAGCTGGTAAGATTGTATCAGGAGCTTATATCAAACTTCAGATTGTAAAAGAGGATGTTCCTTCAAGAGAACAGATTGAAATTGATTTGGGTGGAGCTAAATTCTCTTGTGCTGGTTATACAGGTCCGGTAGATACGAAGATGATGAATCAGTTGATTTATAATGTTGTTGGTATGAGCAAGGATGCTTTCCACAATCATTTCGATGTCTTCAAAGCTTACAATGCTCCGGCAGAAGGAATTAACAAAGCTAATGTTGGTGAGGTTGAACAGAAAGAGGATACAGAAGCTATCAGTGGAAGAAGCTATAACTTGATTTGGACAGCTACCAGTATGGATTTGTGGAACAATGCAGGCAAGGTTATGACTCATAGAGTTGTATACTATGATGATGCTAATGCTCCTACTGACTCATTGGTTGTTATATTGAAAGCAACAGCTGAAGATATTGCTAAGAATGCTGACATTGATGCTGCCAAGATGTTGGACAACTATTGGGATGCAGCCAAGACTTACACAAGTTATAACTTCAGAACTCCTGTTGTTGGTGAAAACAAAGTTGACAAATTTGAATTAATAACTGACCCGAATGCTTCATTCAAGACTGTTAATGGTAATCTGTTACTTTCTGAAGGATTGTCTGCTGGTGCTGTTACTAAATACTATTTCTGCATGGATGACATGAAGAAGATTGAAACAATTGGTAACTTGAAAGTTAAATTCAGCTTTAATGAAAAAGACAGTGTGTCATTATATGCTCAAATTTATGATGACTCTAAGAAGACATTTGGAGATCGTGAAATTGTAGCCAAGATTACAAATAAGTTCAGCAATACAGCTGATAAGGATGCTGTTGGAACTCCTTATGAAAGCTTTGATGGTGGTAAGATGAATAGTTTCTTGCAATATGGTAATTCTGTTGCAGGAGAGGGTATGGCAAATGCAACAAAACAGGGTGAGGTTGCTAAGAAGTTGCTGAACACTGGTGCTATGTATGCATTGATTTGTGCAGACCAATATCCTTGTGCTGACCTTAATAAGCGTGTTTCTGTAAGCTTCAAGGGGGCAGATCATTTCAAAGCTAATATTATCCGTCCTGTAAACGCTAAGGAAGTGGCTAATGGTAACTTCATTGATGGTAAGGATAAGATTCCGACAGACAAAACTCAAGCTGAGGTTGGTACATATATGTCAATTGAAAAATTGGTTGACTTGTATGATTGGCGTGGACGTCAGTTCTCTGCTAAGGAATATAAAGAATATTATTATGGTTATTATGGAATTAAGAGTATCATTCCTGATCTTAAGAACGTAACTTGTGACTTGAATGGTGAAAATACTGCTGTTCCTACGACTGTAGTACTTGGTTGGGAATCAACAAATGGTAATGAAGTAACTTATGGTAAAGATGTTACAGATGATAAAGGAAATGTAACAGAAAAACGTGCTCAAACTTCTAAATACGGTTTTGTAACTTACTATAACAATGGTGCTAAACTTGATAAGGATTTCAATTTGATTATTCCTGTAACTATTGAGTATGCTTGGGGTAAGATTGAAACAACTGTAAAAGCCCATGTTGTCAAGACAGAACAGAAATAATTATTTGAAAGAATAATTAAAAGAAATGAGAATTTTTCTAGTAAGAAAGATTTTTATATAATAGAAAAACTTTAAATGAATCCCTGGCTTGTGAAAGTCGGGGATTTTTTTTTAGTATGCCCAGTAGTGGTGTACGTTATAGGGGGTAAGTTTTGAATGAGCTCTGATAGTGGAAATCGTTAGCCAATAACAAGGGTGTCCGTGGCGACTCAATCTGAAGGAAGCTGGTGACAAGTGCTTAGCCTTGCGAACAGGAACTGCATACAAGTCCTGTTAAACAAGACGAAGTCCAATAACTATCCGAATCCATGTAAAGTAAATGTAAAAGGTATATGAATTGAAAGTGTACGCTCTTATCTGAAGAGGTCTCACGGACATATGGTACTTGATATGTGACGTGTGGCTGAAACAAGATTGGTCATGAGAAGTCAGCCGAGACCATAGTACCGATGAGTGAATATTGAGAAGGAACCAACCATTATTAGTAACTCCAATGAGGATTACCTTATGAAGGGAAGAAAGCAGAATAAACCGATGAGGTTAGACCAATCGGAGAGTAGGGTGAAACCTAAGAGTATGATTGGCTTGCAGGCCTGTATGGGGATGAGTGAAACTGGATTTACAGATTTTACCCGCCCAAAGTACAGATTGTTAGAGTTTATTCTCTCATCCGCCAACCTTAATGCTGCTTACAAGAAGATGAACAGTAACACGGGTATCGGTGGAATAACGGCATGAGTACAGAAGACTTTGCCCTATCTAAAGGAGTATGGTTCTGAACTTGTAGGGGCCATCCGTGAAGGCACATACAAACCGAATTCTTTCCTTAGGGTAGAGATACCCGAAGCGAACGGTAAGAAGCGTGGACTTGGTATCTCTATGATAGTCGACCGTGTGGTATATCAGGGCATCAATCTGGTACTTGAAGCGTTCTATGAATTTCAATTCAGCGAAACGAGTTATGACTTTCGCCTCCATTGTGGTGCTCATCAAGAATGAAACAGATGATATTCTATCACTAGTGTCCCGTTAAATTCTTGTATGTATCACTTTAGAGAGTAATAAACTCATAATTAACTGATATTGAATATAAATTTTTCTTTCAGAAATGCATACTTTTTGGATTTCTCATTTCAAATCTGTTTGTTTTAAGTTTTAATGTAAATGATTAAGTAACAGTTTTATATAATGGCGTTTTTTAATTTTAACGGGATACTAGTGATATTCTATGTGGAAATGTTTTGTATGGTTTGTTTATGAGTTGTTAAAAAAACAAATAGAAAAAGGTCTTGACATTGTTGCTTTTTTGGTAAAATACATATATATTTGGAATGTTCATCAAACTGGACAAGGAATTATAAACAAAAGCGTTTAGCTGGTTCTGTATAAGTGAAAAGTCGAAATTTCCTGGAAAGTACCAAGAATAGCCATACGTTTGGTCTGCAATATTTAGTAGGGGCGTTTCTTGTTGTACCAAGGGTTTCGACTCCCGCACTTATAGACGAGGTTAATGCCCTTCCGCTTTTAATTCAGATGGGTTTGCACATAGGGCACAAGCCTGTATATAAAGACATATGATAAAAATGAACAAGTGCAAGTCCCCGTTCTTATCTGAAGAGCATTATCAAACATTGGAACTCCACCGAAAAGAAATTTCCAATACATGACTGATATGTAGGCTTCCACCATTGTCTATGTATCATCGGATAACGATTTCCTTTTTGGGGATCGGTTGTCTTTTATATCCTTTTATCAAGGTACTTCTGTCGGGTTATTATTAATTGAATATAAATATTTAAATGTAAGACGTATGGACAAAAGAATCGTAGGTGTCAATGCCGGTAATGTATGGCACGTCCTTAATGAAGTGAAAAGAATATCAATCCCCGAACTTGCCAGAAAATTGAATCTTAGTGTTGAGAGCACTGCATTGGCTGTCGGATGGCTGGCCCGTGAGAACAAGGTTTGCATACACCGGGTAAACGGATTGATAGAGGTATATGATGAAAGCCATTTTGGTTTTACATTTGGATAAGTGTATGTATTGTTATGGAGGGAAATTGGGGCTGGTAAAATGTTCCGGTTTCCTTCTGTTTTTATTTGGTAATGAATGGATAATATCGTTTTCAAGGGTAAGTCAGCGACGGGAGTTCATACGAAGTATGAGTATGGTACATAACCCGAAGGGATGTTATAAAAAAACTGACAAAACACTTATTCTTTAAGCATTTGTACCTGATTTGCACACTTTTTTATAACACTTTGTCTTACAGTTATGTCATACATTCCACTTACGTTTCATACTTCCGGCCCTGCCAAACTCCTGATAATAACTTGGTCTGTCAGGAAAAGAAATGTTTTGGAACAGGATATCGGGAAATAAGAATCAAATACCCTTCAAATTTCGGATAATATCTTTATCTTTAGAGAAAGTTTTCATGAATCAACAGGTATCACAAGTATTATAGGTGTATGGAAACAGGGATGCTATATGTTTTAGTATGTTGTCTTTTTCTGATTGGTTGCAATGGAAAAAGTAATAAAGAGAGTCACGCTGGTGTTACTGACACGGTCTTTGATGCAATATCTCCTGTAGATAATGAAACGGACAGTCTGATAAAACTTGAGGGAGAGAATTTATGGAAAGAGGCGAACAGGTATAAGGCTTCCATAACCGATACCACTTTCCTTAGGACAAGAGGGATAATGTCCTATGCCGCAATAGATATGTATACAGGAGAAGGTCTCAACAAGAACTACGCCTTTAACCGGATTGTTTATCTGAAAGCGTTGGATAGAGCCAGGAAGTTTCTTACTGTAGCGGATGACAGACTGAAATTCAATGTCAAATCCGGTAAAGAAATTCATATTTCAGAAGATTTATATCTGTTCATATCCGATTTGTTCAACGAATGGAATAAATGGCTGGAATCGAGCTGTCATGAAATATTAAAAGATGAGCAGGGACTCTATACTGTATTACCTAAAGAAAACAACCGGATTCAACCCATAGAAATTGAAGAGGAACCCAGACAAGATCCGAAAGATACAGGAGCCATCGAAATTGAGTATATTCCTCCCGTAGATGCTACTTCTCCTGTAAAGAAAGAGGTGCCTGTAAAATGGGGACATTTGATAGATGATACGGAAGGAGTGGTCAAGGCTTCTTTTGACAGGCATAACAACCGGATAAACCGTGAAAAAAGTGAGGATATCATGGTAAATGATATCAGTATTTCCGAAAGCAAGGTTTATATTTCCATTGTCAGTTCCAATTATAATCTGATATATAAAGGTGAGGCTGATTTCTATCTGGAGGACAAACAGAAGAAATTACATAAGATTCCCGGTAAAGACGTGGATAAGGAGTCTGTCGCGCTGCATCTTGAAAAAGGGAAGACTGCCGAGATAAGTGTTGATTTCCCTGATAGCTGCCAACCGGGTGATTATCTTTTGAAAATCAGGGTATATAATAAGAACGAGGAATGTTATTATACAATCCATCAATGGTTTGAAGCCTATACCTCTCATCAGGTTTCATCCAGGGACAAACCTATTCCTATAGGACCTGCACGGTCTTCGGACTATAAGGTACTTTCAGACGAGGATGATATATTTGATGTTGTTCGGAATATGCCTGAATTTCCCGGTGGTATGCCTGGACTGATGGAGTTTATAAGACAGAATATCCGATATCCACAAGCTGCAAGACAAAGCAGACTGGAAGGCAGGGTTATTGTACAGGTTGTCATAGACAAGGATGGAAGTGTGATACAGCCCAGAATTCTCCGTAGCATCAATCCTGTACTGAGTGCTGATGCCGCTTTTTGTGAGGAAGCATTACGTATCGTTTCAATAATGCCTAAGTGGAAACCCGGTAGCCAGCATGGAGTGAATGTGAAAGTAAGGTTCACGTTCCCGATAGGATTTGCATCTCCCACTGATTGAAGATTGAAGGGAATTATCCGCAGAGCATAACCGTTAACTTTTGCCAGGCAACCGCAGCCATTTCAGACAGGATCAGGCAAATGTTTATGATAGTGTAAAAGCTGTCTGTTTCCATTTCATTACTTGTGGAATACATAATGGAAAAATTGAAGCTGATATTTTGTGAAATCGGGGAAAAATATTAATAATCAAAATAGCCAATCCCCCCATGATGGAATTGTATAATTTTCAACTTGACATCACATTGTAAAACAATAGATAATTCGTTGAAAAACAATATTCTTATCTAGCTATTAACCTTTTTAACTGCATATTATCAACTAAAAAGAAAATATATATTTAGAAAGAGTTATATAGTAAAAATTATGCCTGTTTATAAAAAAACTTCCCAAGCAATAGTCTGACAAATATTACCGGAATAAAATCGTCATCCTTCCTCAACATATCGGATAGAATATGCATATTGTCGAATTTACGGAAATAATATCCGATCTTCCCAATGTAATTCATATATATTTTTACTTCAGTGTTGTTTCAATTTTGTTGTTTTAGGAGCAAAAGCAAGAAAAACATTCCGGACATAAAAGCTGTGATGTGCCATAGCCTGCTTTTCTTTTGTTAACAGTAGCTCTTTTGTATAATTTTACTTTGAATTGAAGATGACAAAATAGGAGACCGGTTAACAGGACTCTTATTGAGATGAATTGAATTAAAAAGTATGTTTATCTCTATTTTAATTTCTTAACATTTCACTAGTCTGTTTCATTTTGCAGGTTGGTGGATTTTTTGTTTTTCCTGCTGATATTCTTATTTTCATTTTTAATAACTTTGCCATGTTCAAAATTTTGTGATAGCATGAAAATAAGGCAGATAGAAGATAATGATCCGGAACTTTACAGTCTGATAGCTCCTTTGGTTATGAATCCGAAAGTATTGAAGAGTAACAACAATTATCCTTTCAAGAATTTCTCGGGAACAGTATGGTATATTGCTATGGAAGATAGTGATATTTCCGGTTTTATGCCCTTGAAGAAGAACAATACCGGTTTTCATATAGATAATTATTATATAAGAGATAATGATCCGGATACGATAGACGGACTGCTGGATTCAATAACTGAGGATATTTCTGCTGATGTGATTCTGACGGCTCTTGTACATAAACGTCATATAAATGATTTCCGGCGTAACCATTTCAGTACGATCAAGGAACTGACCAACTATGATATGATGCAGTATGTCCTTATGAAATCTTGAGTAGTGTATTATATGATGTGAATGCTTTACTTCATAAATGGGGGATCGGTTTCTAGAATGAATTCGTGAACTTTCAGCATCATATCCTCTATTTTCCAGTAACTGTTTATTCTTGCTGACGGATGAAAACTGTCTATCAGCAGAATATTCAGTTTCCTGCTATAATGGCAGAAATAATTTATTTCCCTGAATGATTCATCCTCATATATTATGTTTTTGGCTATATTCAGAACCGTACCTTTTCCTCCTCCACATACTATGATATTGGGGGTGAAGGATGCCACGTATCTGCTCCTGTAAGAAAGCCTTGTCCCTGTTTGCATATTCGTACAATGTTTTGTTTGAGACGAATGAAGTTCCTGAAATTTTTTTGATATTGACTATGGCAAGTGGATATTTCGTAACAATCAGCATTGGGTACGGCTTGCATAATCTCCATTTTCCATTGTGGGAATAAAATCTTTGCTTATTCTCGACAATCCTTCCAGCCATTTAAATATGCAGTTGAAAAAATTGTGATTTATATTTCTCCAGTGCCATTCCCTGTAATCACTGTCTGAATTGTTGTTTGTATCCTTCATCAGAAAGAGTATGCGTCTGTCGGTGTTGTTCCAAAGTTTCTCCTCATTACCTTGGTGTGCATTCTTACCATCATTGTAAATTTCTCCATTATAGCATAGTCCGTCAAAACAGAATGCTTTCCGTTCGTCATCGGGATAGGATTTCAGCCAGCGTTCCCGTAGATCGTCTTCAAGTTCATGAGTGTTTTTCATTTTGTTCTTTTATCAAATTAATAATAGTTTTGAAATATGTCTTATTTCAAGTCTTTGTAAAGATAGAAAAAATATTTCATATTTGCGTTTTTTTGAATGGAATTCCTTGGCTGTTTGATTATGCAATCCGGGGTGGACATGGCTTGTTCTTTCTCTTTTTTACCCTCTGTTAATGTAAGTGTCTTATTCTTTAAAAAACAAGTTTTCCTATTTTTTATACGCTTTTATTGCAGGATAATCAAAATACTCTTATCTTTGTTGCCTGAAAAGATCGAAACATTATGTAAACGGAAGAGTTCAGTTCTTTCGGTAATTTTAGACAGTGCTTCGTAAGTGATTGAAATACAAAAACATAGGCGTGTTTCAATGCTCCGTAATTATGTGCTCAAGTGAAAAAATGCAATGGTTTGCGATGCGTGCTACTTATCGCAGAGGGATGCAAATCAAAGGACTTCTTGATCAGAAAGGAATCAACAGCTTTATTCCGATGCGTTATGAAATCCATTTAAAGAATGGACGCAGGAGACGTGAGTTGGTTCCTGTAATCCGTGATATTGTCTTTGTCCATACAACCCAGTCCGAACTTCAGAGAATAAAGTATGGTATCCCCTATTTTCAGTATATGATGGATATCCGTAACGGTGAGAAGATCATAGTTCCCGATGAGCAGATGAGACGTTTCATAGCTGTCGCCGGAACTTATGACGAACAGATTATTTTTTTCAGTCCCGATGAGGTTAACTTAAGAAAGGGAACAAAAGTCAGGATCACAGGCGGACAGTTCGAGGGGTATGAGGGGATTTTTGTGAAAGTGAAGGGAAGCAGGGACCGGAGAGTGGTTATCAGCTTGCAGGGTATACTGGCTCTTGCAATGGCTACTCTTTCTCCCGACCTTATAGAAGTAATTGAGGAACCGAAGAAAAGAAATCATGACTAAGGCTTTACCGGCAGGAATCAGGCTTCAGATGCTGATAAAGGATTATCATAAGGATATCTTGGAGAGAGAGAGGAACAACGGGAAGTTCATCCACCTTTATAATATAGGTACATACTGGGTGGCATTCGAGAGATCAGCCTTTCGAGTGGATAAAATCTTTCAGGGGTGTGAAATCAGTCTGTTCATGGTTTCCGGTTATCCTGAATATGTCGTGATGGCTTCTGTCCCACATGATGAGGCTGATGACTATTTTCGGAAACATATTATTCATCACGACAAACCTGATTATAAGGTTCTGTCTATTTCTCCGGCTGCTTTGAATGGAAATTATCATAGGTGGCATATTCAGGCGGTGAAGAAAGTGTTGTGAAGTAGTAGTTAGTATAGAAAGACTATATGGTTAATATAAGATCTAAAATTTACTCTTATTTTACAAAAGGTAATGAACGTAGCGTTATCGTAAAGAAAAATATCGCTGCTTCATTGGTATTGAAATGTGTCAGTATTCTGATTTCATTGCAGGTTGTTCCTTTGACCATTGATTATATTAATCCGACAAAATATGGAATCTGGCTGACTTTAAGTTCAATCATAGCCTGGTTGTCCTATTTTGACTTGGGATTTGCCCATGGTTTTCGTAACCGTTTTGCAGAAGCGAAAGCGAAGGGGGATATCAGGCTGGCTAAAGAATATGTCAGTACCACTTATGCTGTACTGTTCCTGTTGTTTTCTGTTATTCTATTGATAACCTTGATGGTGAACAAATATCTGAACTGGAGTAGTATCTTGAATATTGACGCGGTTTATAATGAGGAACTTCATATCGTATTTGGTTTGCTGGCCTGTTTTTTCTGCATCAATATTGTAGCCAGTGTTTTTACCACAATGCTGACTGCTGATCAGAAACCTGCCCTGGCTTCACTGATACAGACCGGAGGACAAGTTTTGGCCTTTGTTTGTATTTATATTCTGACGAAAATTACGACAGGAAGCTTGAGTGCTTTAGCTCTGGCTTTTTCAGGAATTCCATGTTTGTTATTGGTGGTGGTTTCTATCCTGATGTTTTGTGGAAGGAGATATAAGATTGTAGCACCGTCATTGCACTATATTCGTTTTTCGTTGACTAAAAAAGATTTTGGGATTAGGAGGACAGATTTTTTTGTTATCATGATTTCCATGTTATTTATCTTCCAGTTCATTAATATTAATTTTGTCTAGAGTGGAAGGACCGGAAGCTGTGACTCAGTATAATATAGCCTATAAGTATTTTAATGTACTGAATATGGTTGCTAATATAATTTTAACTCCATTTTGGTCAGCCTTTACGGATGCATATATAAAACATGATGGCTTATGGATGTCAAAAGTTCAAAGGAAATTGGAAATGATGTGGTTATTATGTATTCCAATTTCATTGGTCATGTTATTTAGCTGTGATTATTTCTATTTATTTTGGATTGGCAGTGATATACAAATACCTTTTTCTTTATCTGTAACTATTCTGCTGTATATTTTGCTACAAATTTTGGTAGGTGTATATGTGTATATGATTAACGGGATAGGAAAAGTTCGTATTCAAGCTCTCATTTATTTGTTTTTTGCATTGATAGCCTTGCCTACAATGAATATGGCATGTGAATATTGGGGAGAGATTGGAGTATTGTCCGTTCCTGTTATAGTTTGCTTATGTCAAGCTATTGTAGGACGTTTACAGATACAAAAGCTAATAAAAGGCACTGCCCGGGGTATCTGGAATCAATAATTAAAAAGATGAATAAAAAATTCCTGTTATTTTTGACAGCTTGTGTGAATCCTCAAGGAATGGCTTTTACAGTTTTACAGAATCCTCAGATAAGATTGGAGCAATATTTAAAATCTATAACTTATTATTTGACAAAGACAGATTTTGATATATTGTTAGTGGAGAATTCCGGCTATGATTTTCTTCCACATTTTAAGGAATATGCCAAGAATAAGCGTATTGAAATTCTATCATTCAATGGTAATGGATATAATAAAGCTTTGGGAAAAGGTTATGGCGAAGGATTAATCATCAAGTATGCATTTAATCATTCTTCTTTCATAAATAATCATGACTATATCGTCAAAATAACCGGCAGGCATATAGTAACGAATATAAAGCAAATATTGGGTGGCGTGTTTTTCTTCCATCATTTCAATAAAAGAACTGTATCGGCAGCCTTGAATCTAAATGAAAAAGTCGCTTATTCGGAGGTTTTCGTTGCCTCTCCGGAATTTTATTCTTTATATTTTTTGAAAAGGCTGAATGAAATAAACGACAGCCGGGGCATATTTTTTGAACATATTCTTTACGAGGCAATATCAGAAAGTCGTTTGTATGGTTATATGTTTATTCATGTTCCTTTTGCCGTTAGGCAACTTGGTATTTCAGGATCTACAGGTGTAAAGCTGGATTCATCACAAAGTGTTTTACAGGATTTAAAATCTTTCGCCAAGTGTGTTTTATATATATGTAGGCAGGATCGTCTCATCTCAAAATTGCAACAATGAAAAAGGGACGTGAAGATATTGCCGATAGCTATTCCTTTGGAAAAGAGGATGGAGGACTTTTAAACAATATTTTGGATTCAAGCAGCCGGATAGTCTTTTCAGCCAAATTTGGAGATGGAAAAACTTATTTTCTACAGAAATTTAAAGAAAAATATTTTCAAAAATATTATTATATAACTATACATCCGGTGAACTATTCAGTATCTCCGACTGATGATATATTTGAATATATTAAACGGGATATATTGCTTCGATTGGACGAAGACGGTAAATTGGAGAATCTTGATTTTGGAAAAATCTGTAAATCTGCATTCTCATGGAAAGCTGCATATGAAATGTTTGCGTGTTTGTTGAATTTCATACCCGAAGGAGAAAGACTGACAAAAACAATGGAAACTTTTAAAACGCTCAAACAGGAGTATGAAAAAGCGAAGGTGTAAAACTGAAAAATATTTTGACTCTTTCCTTTCAATGAAAGGTGGTATTTATGAACATGATATTTATACTAAAACAATTGAGGAAGCTCTTTTAAAGATTCATGAGGATGACAGCAAGACAGTTCTGATTGTAGAAGATTTGGACCGCATTGATCCTAAACACCTGTTTCGTCTGTTAAATGTTATCAGCGTCCATTTGGATGAAACTGAGGAGCATACCAATAAATTTGGTTTTGATAATATTGTATTAGTGATGGATTATGGAGTGACAGGGCATATTTTCCATCATTTCTATGGTGAAGAAGCAAATTATGAAGGATATATGTGTAAGTTCTTGTCCTGTAAACCATTTCGTTATTCTTTGCATGAGGTATGCTAACAGCCTTTTGAAATGTCGGTTGCAAAAAGAAGATAGGTTTGAAAAATATCTTTGATAAATTTATCAATATGAAACAGCAAATAGACAATTTATCCTTGCGGGATTATGTACATATCTGGAGTTTTGATGTAAAATCGCGAATCAAACAACCGAAATTTGTAGCACATGATTTTATTTTTTCTACCGATCTTCCCTTGTTTCCTTTACTTGTTTATATGATTGAATTGGGACTGGATAAAGATAAAATGATAGATGGACTTTTCTTTGAAAACAGATTATGATATAAAAGATATGGAAAGTTATATCCAATTATTATTTCCTGTATTTGTTGCTTGTCATTCTCAAATAGAAGGATGCAGGTATATGGGACATGATTTTAAAATAAACTTCGTTTTAGATGAAAATAAAAAAATAACGTCTATGAAGTCTATGAAGGCAATGAGTGATATCGGGGATGGAAATTTGTTTGAATTGAATGATTCAAATGTAAAGTTGGCATTAGAGAGTGTTCTAATTCAGATGAATAATACTATAAATTTGTCAGGTTGGAAAAAATGAATGATCCTTTAATTTCAATTGTAACGGTATCATACAATGCTGTTGCTACTATTGAACAGACCATTCTTTCTGTTATAAATCAGACTTATCCCAATATAGAATATATCATTATTGATGGGGGGAGTAAGGATGGAACAATAGAT
>ENA-OQBD01000681-OQBD01000681.1-human-gut-metagenome-genome-assembly--contig:-NODE-681-length-17587-cov-3.556586_pt1 | contig 17587 bp, 14 predicted proteins | sample MGYA00242742_ERZ504543 | MGnify/ENA primary metagenome ERZ504543 (study PRJEB26092, sample SAMD00036239) | human gut metagenome | host: Homo sapiens | study: EMG produced TPA metagenomics assembly of...
ATGAATAAAAAAAGTATAATAATTACAGTTAGCTTGCTTTACTCTTTTATCTGTTGGGGACAAGGCTTTAAGAATCCGGTTCTTCCAGGCTTTCATGCCGATCCTAGTGTTTGCCGGGTAGGTGATGATTTTTATTTGGTAAACAGTACTTTCCAGTATTTCCCAGGAGTCCCGGTTTTCCACAGTAAAGATTTGATTCATTGGGAGCAGATAGGGGCATGTTTGACGCGCCCTTCTCAAGTAAATCTGGAAAACATGGATGGTAATAACGGTATCTATGCTCCTACTATCCGCTATCATGATGGGGTATTTTACATGGTGACGACTATTTTCCCTTCTCGAAAACATTTTTATGTTTATACGGATAATCCGGCTGGCGAGTGGTCTGATCCTATTATGATAGATTTTGTGACAGGTAGTTGCGATCCTACTCTTTTCTTTGATGAAGGTAAATGTTATTTTCTTTGGAAGGATGGGACAATTAAAATTTGTGAGATTGATGTCAATCACCGGTAAACAGCTATCTGAGATTAAACGCCTGTGGTCAGGAATGGGAGGACGTTATCCTGAGGGCCCCCATCTATATAAGAAAGACGGATATTATTATCTGCTGTTGGCGGAAGGGGGAACAGAACATGGTCATCATGTGACGTTGGCCCGCAGTCGTTATTTGGAAGGTCCTTACACACCATGTCCGTCGAATCCTATATTGTCCCATTTTAATAATGAGATGCAGAATAGTCCTATTCAAGGATTGGGACATGCTGATTTCGTACAAGCCCCGGACGGTTCTTGGTGGGTGATTTTTTTAGGCTATCGTACACATGGTTATTTGCAACATGTGATGGGGCGTGAAACATTCTTAGCTCCTGTGCAATGGGAGAAAGGAAGTTGGCCCGTTGTGAATAAGAATGGAACTGTTCAAATTAATATGGATTGCAAAACCCTGCCACAGGTGAAACTACCAAAAGATCCGGAAACTGATGATTTTTCTCAAACAAAGCTAGCGTGGTGTTGGAGTTATTTATGTAATCCGGTTTTTGAAAATTATTCATTGACAGAACGTAAGGGCTATTTACGTATGAAGGCAAGTGAGAAAACAATAGATCAGGTAGGAACACTGACTTTTATTGGACGCAGGCAAACTGAACCTCGTTTTCAGGCAACTACAGCTATTGATGTTTCTTCTCTAAAAGAAGGAGAAGAAGCTGGAATTACCGCTTACGCAGCTCATACTAATCATTATGATGTTGTAGTGGAATGTCGTGGGGGGAAGAAGTATGTCAAGGCATATATACGTATTGGACAAGTACGGCATGTAGAAAAAAAAGTCTCATTGAATACGGACTTGATTTATCTTCGTATAGAAGGTGATTATAACTATTACTATTTGTCATATTCAGAAGATAATCATCGGTTTCTCCCTTTGGGTAAAATGGAGTATCGCTATCTTAGTACAGAAACCATCGGAGGATTTACTGGAGTTCATTTAGGGCTTTTTGCACAGCAGGCAAAAGGTAAGCCAGGTGGAAGTGTGGATGTGGATTGGTTCCGTTACAGTGTAGTAAAATAAGAAAAGATAAATATGTTCTATTAGAATAAAGAATAAGTTATGAGAGTCAGAACAATGTTTTTTAATTTGTTGTGTATGATAGTTTTGTTGCCAGCATCTCCTGCATGGGCAGCTGACACTTTTGTCGTTTTTAAATCGGATAATGCCAAGTTTGGCTTGGTTACTCCCCATTGTAAGGCATTTTCGGTGTTATGTGATAAGGAGGAACATAAAGGAGTCTTGACTGCCGTAAAGAATCTGCAGACTGACTTTCAGAAAGTAATTGCCGTACGTCCGGATATGGTGTACAGTACTGATGAGACAGTACGTGTCATTGTTGGCTCTTACGATAAAAGCTCATTTATCCGTCAGTTGTTGAAGGCCGGAAAGTTGGAAAACGATCTTCTGAAAGATAAAAATGAAAAATTCATCATAACTACACTTCATAATCCTCTAAAGGGGCTCGAAGGTGATGTCTTGCTCATTGCCGGAAGTGACAAGCGCGGTACCATTTATGGAGTTTATGAGCTTTCGCGTCAGATAGGAGTTTCACCTTGGTATTGGTGGGCGGATGTTCCCGTAACGCACCAAGATGCTATTTATATAAAGGACGGTATTTATACAGACGGAGAACCCGCCATACAATATCGTGGCATTTTTATTAATGATGAATGGCCTTGCATGGGAGGATGGACCACTGAAAAATTCGGAGGGTTCAACAGCAAGATGTATGTACACGTATATGAACTTCTACTTCGCCTGAAAGCAAATTTCCTGTGGCCTGCTATGTGGAGTGCAGCGTTTTATGCCGATGACCCGATGAATAGTCCGTTGGCTGATGAAATGGGAATTATAATCGGTACCTCGCACCATGAACCTATGGCAAGAAATCATCAGGAATATGCACGTAGACGTCAAGAGTATGGACCTTGGAATTATCAGACGAATAAGGAAAACATAGACCGTTTCTTTCGTGAAGGTATCGAACGCATGAAAGGCAAAGAAGAAGTGGTGACTATAGCTATGAGAGGCGACGGTGACGCTCCAATGGGTCCCGATACTGATACACGACTTTTAGAGAATATAGTGAAGGAGCAACGTAAAATCATTTCGGATGTTACCGAAAAACCCGCTTCTAAAACTCCTCAGCTTTGGGCACTTTATAGCGAAGTACTGGAGTATTATGACAAGGGTATGAAAATTCCGGATGATGTGATGATACTGCTTTGCGATGACAATTGGGGAAATGTACGCCGTTTACCGGATCTGAATGCCAAACATCATCCCGGTGGATATGGCATGTATTATCATGTGGATTTACATGGTGCACCTCGTGCTTACCAATGGTTGAACATGACACAGATTCAGCACATGTGGGAACAATTATATCTGACATATACCTATGGTGTAGACAGAATGTGGATCCTGAATGTGGGCGATTTGAAACCTAATGAGTTTCCTACGGACTTCTTCTTGAATATGGCTTGGAATCCGGAACGTTTTAATGCTGATAATTTGCAAGATTATACCCGTAACTTCTGTAAACAGCAGTTTGGAGAGAAATATGCTGCAGAAGCAGCTCGTATTTTGAATCTGTATTGTAAATATGCATCTAGAGTGACTGCCGAGATGCTCGATAGCCGGACTTACAATCTCTCCAACGGGGAGTTTAAGGCGGTGACAGACGAATTTTTGGCATTGGAAGCCTATGCTTATCGCCAATTTCAGATTTTGCCCGATAAGTTGAAAGATGCTTATAAAGAATTGATACTTTTTCCTGTACAAGCCATGGCCAATCTTTATGAAATGTATTATGCTGTGGCTGTAAACCGTAAATTGGCTTCTGATGATGATTTGCGCGCTAATGAGTGGGCGGACAGAGTAGAATATTGTTTTAAACGTGATGCTGATCTCTGTTATGATTATAATCACAATATTGCAGGCGGAAAATGGAACCATCTAATGGACCAAACTCATATCGGATATACTAGCTGGGATGAACCCAAGGGAGGTAATATAATACCTGAGGTGAAACGTGTGGATGCAAGCTCTTGCAAACCTGGAGGATATGTGTACGAAGAGACCCCGGGGAGTAGTTGTTATGGAGGCTGAACATTTTGCGGAAAGCACTCAAGGAAGTAATACTCGATGGACAGTTATTCCAGATTTGGGACGTACACTCTCAGGGTTGGCATTAATGCCATATGATAAGCCAGTGGAGGGTGCTTCATTAACATATCGGATGAATATTAAAACAGAATCAAGAGGAGTGCGCTTGCGATTGATTTTGGATAGTACATTGCCTTTTATAAAAGGAGGACATAGCTATGCTGTTAGTTTGGACAACGGAAAAGAACAGATTGTCAACTATAATTCAGATTTGATTTGGGCCAATTGCTATACAAAAATGTATCCTGCAGGTGCTGCTCGAATTATAGAGTCGATTGTGCATTTTCCCGATGTCAATTGGGAGAAAGGTACACATACACTGACCATTCGTCCGTTAGCTCCTTCTATAGTACTACATAAAATTGTGGTGGATTGCGGTGGAGATGAACCAAGTCGTTTAAATCTTATCGAAAGCCCTTATCGGAGAGAACAATAAGTATATTATACTTTATCAATTGATTAAAGCGCTCTGTGACTTATCTTTGTGGTCTAAAAGGGGCATCCTGTAAATACAATAAAATTGAAAGTGTGTCTTCAGATATGATAGTCTCAACCACAATCAAAGGTGCGCCCAATTATACAACTACCATCAATGCCTTAGTCCGTTTCATAGATAAAGAAGACAATAAACTAACTATCTCTTACGATGATGGTTATTTAGATATTCTTACTATCAATGGACTTATAGCTAATAGATTGCTTCTCGCCTTTGAAGATTGGGACAATACGGATGACGATGGTTTAGAGTTGGACGATATTACTACAACTACTTATAAAAAGATTGGCTAATTATCAAACTAATTTAAATCAGAGCAGCATTTGAGGAAACTCTTATGCTGTTTTCCTTTTTATAAAGCTACTACAATTCTAAGAAATACTTCTATATATAACCCCATTCGCAAGAATGTTGCAGCAGTTTATAATATATAATCTTCTATTTCTTGAGCAGCTACAGCATAAATCGGTGTAAGTTGCTCAAAATGGGAATCTCTTGTAAAACGAGAGCCGTTGATGGTCATAGCTAATTGACCCACATTCCATTTTTCCGCAAATCTTAATGTAACATAATAATACCTTCTTGCCAATAGCAGTTTATTGGCTGCATCGCAGTTAGTTACAACTCCACATGTATGAATTTATACCTTTTTATGGACAATTACAGATTTCACATTTCTTATACAATCCATACATTTGCACATCCTAAATTTTTTAAGTTTTACTTTTTATGAGACCAAAAGTTATCTTAAATCCTTTTATTCTTCCCTTTTCTGCTGTACAGCAGTACAGGCACAGACAGGAAGACAGATTACAGGTAAAGTGATTGATGCCATGGGAGAGTTGCCCGGGGTAAGTGTTGTAATTAAAGGAACAACCAATGGGACAACCACAGATTTAAACGGAGAGTTTAAATTGGACAATGTAAAAAATGGTGATGTTTTACAATTCTCATTTATCGGCTACAAAACGGAAAATGTCAAAGTAGGCAATCAAAGTAAATTTGATATTACAATGACAGAAAATACCCAAACCTTGGAAGAAGTGACCGTTGTTGCTGTAGGATATGGTGATGTCAGAAGACGTGACCTGACCGGTTCTATCGGTTCCGCCAATATGGGCGATTTGACCAAGACTCCTGTCAGCAATATTACCGAAAGCCTCGGAGGACGTATTGCCGGCGTACAGGTTTCATCCGGTGACGGTGGACCGGGAGATAACTTTAATATAGTAATCCGCGGTGCCGGTTCATTGACCGGAAGTACAGCTCCGCTTTACGTTATCGACGGATTCCCTTCCGAAAGTTCCGGCTTAGGATCAATAAATCCTAATGATATTGAATCCATAGACATTTTGAAAGATGCTTCCGCCACAGCTATCTATGGAGCACGCGGTGCCAACGGTGTAGTTATCGTAACCACCAAAAAAGGCGGAGCCGGAAAGCCTACCATTACATACAACGGTAGCGTAAAAGTAGGTCTTGTAAAAAACACACCGGAAGTGATGAATGCCTATGACTTTGTCATGCTGCAACAAGAAATCATGGGCAGCGGAGAAGAATTCCAGAAAAACTATATAACCGAACTTTATCCTACACTGGATGCCTATCACAATGCTAAATCTTACGATTGGCAAGACTATATCTACCGTACTGCTCTCAGCCATAACCATCATATATCTATGACCGGTTCGCAAGGCGATTTGAAATACACCACATCTTTGTCTTACGATGACACACAGGGAGTTATCATCAACTCCGGCGTAAAACGCTATCAAGGACGTGTGAACCTGAGCCAGAAAGTAAACAACAAACTGAAGATTGACTTTACAGGGAACTATGCCAGCACTGTTCAGGACGGTCCTACCGTATCGAGCGCCACAAGTTCCATGTCTACCGCCTACATGTACAGTGTATGGTCTTTCCGTCCGGTATCCCCTACTGGAAGCGATCTTCTCAATCAGATGTACGATGAGGGTGTCAATATGAGTGAGGACTACCGCTTTAACCCCGTGAAGTCTGCTCAAAACGAATACCGTCATAAGACAACCAATAATCTCCAGTTTAATGTAGGTGCCGAATATGAGATAATTAAGAAACTCAAACTGAAAGTTACAGCCGGATATACATCAACCGACTACAAAAACGAAGAATTCAACGGTTCTCAGACACGCACCGGTAACAGCCACCCTTCCAACACTCAAAGTAAGGGAATAAACGCTTATCTATACCAAAGTGAAGCAAGAAGTTACCTGAACGAAAATACACTCAGCTACCAACTGAACAAGAACTCTCATAATTTCAATGCGATGCTCGGTATGTCTGTTCAGAAAAATACCAGCTATATACATTCTATACGGACGGAAAAAATCAGCAATGAATCTTTCGGCATGGCAGGACTCGATAAGGGAAGCACACCAGCCGTAAATTCTTCCAAAGGCGAAAACAAACTGATGTCTTATTTCGGACGTATCAATTATAACTACGACTCCCGTTACTATATAACAGCTACCATGCGTGCCGACGGTTCTTCCAAATTTGCCCGCGGCAACCGTTGGGGTTACTTCCCTTCCGGCTCTTTGGCATGGGCTTTTGCGCGTGAATCTTTCATTGCCGAAAATGCCAGCTGGCTGTCAAACGGTAAACTGCGTTTCAGCTATGGCCAGACCGGTAACAACCGCATAGGCAATTATGACTATATGGCACACCTCATTACTGATGACGATCTTTACAAATATCCGTGGAACGGTCAGTTTGTACCGGGTTATGTATTGAGCAGCATGCAGAATGAAAAGCTGAAATGGGAAACAACCGAACAATTGGACCTCGGTCTGGACCTCGGCTTCCTCGATGGACGAATTAACCTGAATATGGACTATTACATCAAAACCACCAAGGACTTGTTGCTTGATGCCGATATATCTGCCAGCTCAGGCTTCTCTTCTGCTACCTTAAATGTTGGAAAATTGCGTAACAGCGGTTTGGAAATCACCTTGGAAACCACCAATATCAAAACTAAAGATTTCAGTTGGAATTCCAGCTTCAACATCGCTTTCAACAAAAATGAAATCATAGCCTTGAACTCAGGACAACCTTATATGACCAGCTATATCAGTTGGGATAACAAATATAAAACCACTCCGGCATATATCAGCAAAGTAGGTGAATCTGCCGGTAAAATGTACGGCTTCATCTATGACGGAACTTACAAATATGAGGACTTCAACAAGACAATAGATGAAAACGGCAAAGAGGTATATACCTTAAAAGAAGGCATCCCGTATTACGTAGCCGGTACTCAACCGGGAGACCCCAAATACCGTGACCTGACAGGTGAAGGCGAAATCAACGACAAGGACAAGACCACTATCGGTAACGGTCAGCCCAAACACATAGGTGGTTTTACCAATAATCTGGTTTGGAAAAACTTCGACTTGAACATCTTCTTCCAATGGAGCTATGGCAATGATATCCTCAATGCCAACCGCATGGTGTTCGAAAACCCTTCCGCCAAACAAAATACCAATATGTTTGCCGCCTATACTAACCGCTGGACTCCGGAAAACCCCACCAGCAACATACCGAGAGCCCGGGCGCAAGGTTCCAATGAATACAGCTCACTCTATGTGGAAGACGGCTCTTTCCTGAAACTCAAGAACATCTCATTGGGATATAATTTTGAGGCAAAAACACTGAAGCCCTTGCATATAAGCAGTGCACGTGTTTACCTTTCTGCCGAAAACATTGCCACTATCAGCGGTTATTCCGGAAGCGACCCGGAAGTTTCTACCCGTAATTCTCCATTGACACCGGGCTTTGACTGGTCTCCATACCCTCGCGCTTTCAGTATGTCATTGGGATTAAACGTAACATTCTAACCAAATATTAAAAATGAGACTGATATGAAAACAGTATATAAATTATTCCATGCAACAGTTTTAACATTATGCTCTGCCATAATGCTGAGCTCCTGCGACAGTTTTTTGGATACAAAGCCTTATGATTTCACCGCTCCGGAAACTTTTTATTCCAATGAAAGTGAATGCACGGCTGCTTTGGCTGGAGTCTATTATACTTTGGCCTACGAGAAAGTATACGGAAACAATTACTCATGCATGATATCCAACGTAGACGACCTGAGTTACTACCAGCGCCAAAGCGGACAATTGGCGAGTCAAGTCTATGGCAACGACCATAATCCGGGAAACCAACATGTATGGGGTACATGGGAGACTCTTTACAAAGGAATCAACAATGCCAACGTTTTTCTTGAGAATGTTGACAAAGCCGACATGGATGAAAGTGTGAAAACACGAATGAAAGGTGAAGCTAAATTTCTCCGTGCATATTTTCACTTCCTGTTAGTACAAGGCTGGTACGAAGTCCCCATCCGCAAGACCTCATTCAAAGACGTGAATAATTCATCCATAGAAGCAACTCCTCATACCGATGCGTTGGATTGGATTATCGGAGAAATGGAAGAATGCGTAAACTTGGTTGATGACCAGACCTACGATAAGTCTCCCTCTTATATCAAAAAGAATACAGTAATGGGTATCCTTGCCCGCGTATACTTGTGGCGTGCCGGATATCCCGCCAATGGCGGACAGCCTTACTATGCCAAAGCTGCATACTGGGCCAATGAAGTGAAAAAGTCGAACAAGCATAAAATGAATCCGGATGTCGAGGCTATCTGGAGGAACATGGCTTCCGACAAATATGATACCGAATACAATGAAAGTATCTGGGAAGCCGAATTTATCGGTAACCGTACTGCCGACGGCATAGGAAACTATACAGACGGACGTATAGGAAATGTTATAGGTAATCTTCAAAAGTGCACCAAATCTACCGGTAACGGATATGGTTACGGCTTCTATGCAGCCACTTTGATACTGTGGGATTTGTTTGACAAAAACGATAAACGCCGAGACCTTTCCATCGCTCCTTATTGGTATGATGTAAACGACAACAAGAAAACATGGACAAACAAACAAATTGTCCAACGTTCATGTGGAAAGTTCCGTCGAGAATGGGAAAACTCTTCTATGAAGGACAAGAGCTATACTCCGGAAAACTATCCTATTTTACGTTATGGTGATGTCCTTTTAATGCTGGCTGAAGCAGAAAATGAAGCCCATCAAGGACCTACGGATTTAGCATACGAATGCATTAATGAGATACGCCAACGTGCAGGCATATCCAAATTGGAGGGTTTGTCCTATACAGACTTCCAACAAGCCGTCCGTGACGAACGTGCCCGTGAGCTCTGTTTTGAGTCTCTGCGGAAATATGATCTGGTACGCTGGGGTATTTATGTAGAAGCCGTACACGACAAATTAGGAGCTGCGACTCAAGATAAACGCTGGGCTACAGGAAACCAGTTTATCGGTGCACGCGATTATGCAGCACGTACACAAGAAAAACACCAGTTCCTCCCCATTCCGACAAAAGAACTGGATGTAAACGGCAAATTGGAACAGAATAATATTGCCAATAAACAAACAGACATATTAAAGATGAAAATAAAATCCAAATAAGTACAAGTAAATAGGCTTTATATCAGACATTTATAAAGAAATCGTTTCTTTCAGTTGTTTTCGCTATTTTCTGTTAATTAGTTCTTTTTGGGTACATTTTTGTTCCTTGTTTGTTTCTTGATTTCGGTTTTAATTCGTACATTTGCATACGAAAAAGAACGAATGAAAGAATACGATTATGCCACGAATAAAGAAGCCTAAAAAGTAAAAGAGCCCATCCGTCTTCGGATGAAGGATTTGTCCGATGGCAGCAAAAGTCTGTATCTGGATATATACCGCAATGGCAAGCGGACATATGAGTACCTGAAGCTGTATCTTATCCCGGGAACGGACAACAATACCCGTCGGCAGAATGAAATAACAATGGCCGCTGCGAATGCCATCAAGTCGAAACGCATTATCGAACTGACCAGCGGCGAAGCCGGTATCGTGAACCATACAGATAAGGTTTATCTGCTGGACTGGATGCAAACCTATTTGGAGTACCAAGAGAAACGCGACAAGAAAGGCATCGGTCAAATCAAGGCCGTTACCCATATCCTGAAAGAATATGCAGGGGAAAGGTTTTTGTTGGATCGGGTTGACCTCGCTTTTTGCCAAGGCTATATCGACTACATGCTGACGACCTTCCGCCCTAAAGGAAAGCCGATAGCAGCATCTACACGCAATACCTATTATCAGATATTCAACGGTGCCCTGAACGCTGCCGTCCGGGCTAAACGGTTGTTGAGAAATCCGTTTAATGAAATGGAAAAATCGGAGAAGCCCAAAATGCCGGAGAGCGTGCGGTCCTATATGACCATCGAAGAGGTACGGGCGTTGATTGCCACTCCGGTACAGGATGGGAGGGTTAAAAACGCCTATCTGTTTTCCTGCTTCTGCGGACTGCGTATCAGCGATATTGTCGGCCTGAAATGGAAGAATGTCTTTGTCGATAACGGCCAATACCGTCTGGCGGTGGCTATGCAGAAGACCAAAGAACCGATTTACCTGCCACTCTCCAACGAGGCGTTGAAGTGGATGCCGGAGCGTGAGGACAAGGCGGCGGATGACCATGTGTTCAGCTTGCCTTCAAACATCAACCAGTATCTCAAGCCGTGGGCCGAAGCGGCCGGAATCACCAAGCGTTTTACTTTTCACACGGCCCGGCACACATTCGCGACCATGATGCTGACGCTCGGTGCGGATCTCTATACCGTATCGAAGCTGCTTGGTCATACCTCCGTGAGAATGACACAGGTGTACGCCAAAATCATCAACCAGAAAAAAGACGAAGCAGTCAATTTGGTCAACGGGCTATTCGACTGATGTAGTTATACATGTCAAATTCAATTTACAGGTAAATATTTCCGGCTTTTCTCCGACTTTTCAAATAGTCGAAGTAATGCCACTATTATAATAAGTATAAACCCATAAAAACAATTCGACATGAAAGGACAAAACAACAGGTCCTCTCTTTTTTTGAAGGGAGACCACATCTGCACCACTTCGCTACGGAACAGGATGTAGCGGAAGAATTTTACGAATTGCTCTCCGAAGCGAGGGAGCTTTATCTTCAAGACGTCATGGCAGGCGGCAAACGGTATGGCCGCTATGTGGATGACTTTATAAACAGTCACCGGTACATCGACTGCAACAGTGCGGTTTGCAGGAATTGCCATGAAATGAACATCCATATCATCAGAGGGCTGTTGATCGATTGCACAAGTCTCGTCAAAAGCCTCTTTACCGCAGAAACATTTTCTTTCGAGGAGTGCATGGCCTTGAAACGAAAGTACGACATTGCCGGAGTATGGTTCGGCTCTTCACGTATAGAAGATTCCAGAAACGATCCACCTCTCTCCTTCGGTTGTAATTTTTCCCGTGAACAGATGACAGGTATTGTGGCTTGCGCCAACGCTTATCATCTGTTTTGCGTTTCCACACTCCGCATCGAGGACATGGAAGCGCTTTTTGCCTGCAAGAAGGGCTTCTGCATACGTGTGAACAATATCCGCCATGTGGCGGTCCTGTTCGACGCGTTGCTCGAAAACACCTTCATCCTGCCTCACTGGCAGTCGGTTCTCGACAAGGGGCGGTTCCTGTTGTCCAAAGACGGCACAAGATACGTTACCGCTTCAAGCCTCTCGTCCGCCCTGTCTGCGGCGAGGAACAACATTACATCGGCAAACCTCGGCATACGAAAAGCCGTCAGCCGACTGAAAATATAACACGAAGTGCCAAAAAGCCAAGTATGTGAAAGATAAAACAGTGACAATTGCCGTGATACGTGCATAGTATCACGCCGGTATTTCCGGCTGTCCGGTTCACATCACATAACTTTGACCTCCGTTAGCGCGCTGCATAACGGAGGTAACTCTCCATTGTCTAATTTTAACATGTATTTTATGCAAAACAGAACAACATTCATGGAGCGGTTGAGCGAACGGCTGACCGCCATAGAAGCGGTTCTCAAGAAGTTGGAACCGGTGGAAGGTCTGTTGGAGCGTGTGGCTTTGCTGGAAAATACCATTTACACGACCAAGAAGGTCTTCACTTTTCAAGAGGCGTGCATGTATATCGGCGTGTCCGAAAGTATGTTGTACAAACTCACATCGAACAAGGAAATCCCGCACTACAAGCCTCGCGGCAAGATGCTCTACTTTGCGAAGGAAGAGCTGGACGCGTGGCTCTTGCAAAACTACGAACCTACGGTGGACGATGCCATGCGTATGGCGACGGAAGTGTCCGCAACCCAACCGTTCTTTAACCAGAAGCGCTATGGAAAACGAAAAAAGAACTGACCGTAACTCGTGGGCGGAGCTGGACGAGAACCGCCTGTCGGATATCCTCACGGCATCGCAAATAAAGGCCACGGACACCTACGAGACTCCGCCCCAGATTATATGGATTGACAACTCCACCATAGCGACGCTCGGTAATTTCAGCGCTTCGACGGGTAAGGCGAAGGCGAAAAAGACGTTCAACGTCTCGGCCATCGTCGCCGCGTCGCTGGCGGGCCGGCAGGTCTTGAACTATCGGGCGCACCTGCCCGAAGGCAAACGCAGGATTCTGTACGTGGACACTGAACAGAGCCGTTTCCATTGCCACAACGTGTTGGAACGCATTCTCCGCCTGGCGGGGCTGCCCACCACGACGGACAACGAGAATCTCGATTTCATTTGCCTGCGGGAATACACTCCTGCCGTCCGTATCGGGGTTTATCGACTATGCCCTGCGTCAAACAAGGGGTATGGGCTGGTCATCATAGACGGCATCCGCGACCTGATGCTCGACATCAACAGCACCAGCGAATCGGTGGAGGTCATCAACAAGATGATGGAGTGGTCGTCGAAATTCGACCTGCATATCCATTGCGTGCTTCACCTGAACAAGGGCGACAACAACGTGCGCGGGCATATCGGTACGGAGATGAGCAACAAGGCGGAAACGGTGCTGGTCATCAGCAAAAGCAACGAGAACCCCGCCATCAGCGAGGTCCACGCCTTGCATATCCGCGAGAAGGAGTTCCAGCCTTTCGCCTTTACCGTCAACGACGACGGCCTGCCCGTCATCGCGGAGAACCACCTGTTTGACAGCGGCGTGCGGTCGAAGCCCCGGACGGGTTTCATGGACCTGACCGTCGAGCAACACCGGGAAGCCCTTTCCGCCGCTTTCGGGGACAAGCCCATCAAGGGGTTCGAGAACGTGCTGCAGGCCATGATGGCATCATACGAAGCCATCGGGTTCAAACGGGGACGCAGCGTCATGATAAAGCTGCTGCAACACCTGACCGACAACCTCAAACTGGTCATCAAGCGGGACAAGCTCTTTTACTATGACGTAACCCCGACCGAAGCCATGCTTTTTGACGAGGAATGAAGGCGCGGACAGAGAGAAAACAATTTAGTTTACTTTGGTCCGGGTATATATAGGAGAAAAACCAAAGTAAACTGTTTTTTGAAAACAAGTGAAAAGAAAATGACATGACCATAGCGGAAGCAAAACAACTGCAGTATCGTGGAACTATCTCGCCAGTCTCGGCACACTACCACCGAGAGTGATGATTCAAAACAAAATCAATCTGGTATCTGTCACCGCTGCGCGATGAACGCACTCCGTCGTTCAAGGTCAACGACCGGCTCAACGAATGGTATGACTTTGGCGCAGCGACGGGCGGCGACCTTGTGGAACTGGGCAAATACCTGTACCGGACGAACAGCGTGAGCGAAGTGCTTGCCTGTATCGGGAGACATGAAAATGCTGCCCCGATACAAAGAGTGCGGATTCCGGGGACAACACCCCGTCCCGTCGAAGCTGACATGAAGGACGTGCTCGTCGTGCCGTTGCAGCACCATGCGCTACTCTCGTACCTTCATTCCCGTGGAATCGACGGGGACATCGGCCGCATGTTCTGCCGGGAGGTCCATTATGAATTACGTAAACGGCGCTACTTCGCTCTTGCCTTCGGCAACGCGGCGGGCGGGTACGAGGTGCGCAATCCTTATTATAAGGGCTGTATCCGGTGTAAGGACATCTCTGTCATCAGGCAATCTCATGGTGAAACACAGAACCGTGTTTGCGTGTTCGAGGGCTTCATGGATTTTCTCTCTTACCTGACGCTGAAACAGGCGGGTGATGATACGGTCTGCATCGACGCACCTTGTGATTACCTCGTGATGAACTCGGTGAACAACCTGAAAAAAGCATTGGAACACTTGCAGGTGTACGAGGAAATCCACTGTTATCTCGACAATGATCTCGCAGGGCAGAAAACGGAAGAGACCATCGCCGGCATGTATGGCGGGCGTGTACGCAACGAAGCACCCCGTTATCGCGAATACAAGGACCTGAACGATTACCTACGCGGAAAGAAACGGTAAGGCATCATCGTTACCCTTTCCCTTGAAAGCTCTCCTCCCGGAGGGCTTTTTTTATGCCCGATTTTTCTGCTTCGATACCTCAAAGTATGAAATTAAAGTTCAATTTTAGTGTTTCAAACTTATTTCTATGTAATAAAATACTGTTTGATATAAAGAGTTTTTGTTACATCAAATATAATATTTTTCTTTGCAACCGTACTTTCAAAGTTCAATTAAAGTTTAATTTCATACTTAAAAACAGATGGGTTCATACTTTATATTCGCCCTTGTACTGACGGTGCTGTACATCGTCTATTTCGCGGTCAATATCATCCGTGACCTGTATGGAAAGAAGGGAACGGAGAAGACTGACGAGGAAGTTTTCGACCTCGGTCCGATGGATTCCACGGAAGAGAGTGTCGAGGTTTCGGAGAACGAGACCGGGTTCAAAATCGGAAATGAAACATACGGCACGGAGACTGTACCTGCCGCTTCGCCTGCCGCCCAAAACGGCGACACCGGGAAAAAAAGATGGAACAGCCAAGGATCGGCTCGAACGGCTGAAAGCCAAGGCAGAGGCACAGATGGAAAAGGTCGCACCCTACCTGTCCGACGGCTTTACCGACGAAGAGATGTATAAGGCAATGATTTCCAAAGGACGCTTGGACAACCGTCCCAGCCTGAAATGGAGACCGGTCAAAGATAAGCTGTAAGATGTCGAAAACGAAGAAGATACTATGTGCGCTTTGTTCCATCATCCCCTGTTCGGCTCTGGCGAAAAGTGGCAGCGTGAATTACAGTTGGGGGGCGGATGCGCTGGCGACGATGCACGACTACGTGGTAACGATGATGTTCTACGTCCAAGCTCTCTGTTGTGCCATCGCCGGGATTTGTGTGATTGTGTCCGGATTCCAGATTTACGTAAAGATGAACACGGGCGAGGACGGTATTACCAAGTCCGTCGTAACGCTTGTGGGCGCGTGCCTGTTCCTGATCGGTGCCTTCCTTGTCTTTCCTGCCTTTTTCGGCTATCGCATATAGAAACGGGATGCAGGAATGAGGTGCCGCCATAACGATTCGAAAGAACTGCAATACTTACCCTAAAATAAATAATCATGTTTCAAAAAACAAAAAGACAAATGAAAAGAATGTTTTCTGCTAAAAAGGTACAGATGCTCACACTGATGTTGCTGTGTGGCACGACGGCCGTCATGGCCCAAAACTCCGCAGGCGATTACTCCGCCGGTACGACCGCACTGGCGACCGTGACGGAGGAAATCGCCAAGTACGTCCCCGTCATGGTCAAACTGTGTTACGCCATTGCCGGTGTAGTGGCTATCGTAGGCGCTATCTCGGTGTACATCGCCATGAACAACGAGGAACAGGACGTGAAGAAAAAGATTATGATGATCGTTGGCGCATGTATTTTCTTAATCGCTGCCGCACAAGCACTTCCGATGTTCTTCGGTATCGGCGCATAACCCTCCCGCACGATGAAAGGCAAGGACGAACGCTATCCCGACTACCCGCTGTTCAAGGGCCTGCAACGGCCTTTGGAGTTCATGGGTATTCAGGGACGCTACATCTACTGGGCGGCGGGCGTTGCCGGCGGAGCCATCGTCGGATTTATCATCGCCTACTGCCTCGTGGGTTTCGTGGCCGGACTGGTCGTGCTGGTTGCGGTCGTCTCGACGGGTATTGCGCTTATCATGCTCAAACAGCGGAAAGGGCTGCATACCAAGAAAGACGGTCGCGGAGTGTATATCTACGCCCACTCGAAGAAACTGTGAGAAGAAAAGAAAAACCATCACGGGCAACGTGTGGTCTTGTTGAATGTTGAACGCGGGCCGGCCGCCTGAAATCCGGGTGGACCGGCCTTTTTTATTGTATTTTGAAATGACCTTGTACATCATTCTACTTTTTATCGCCTTGTGTGCCGGCATGGCCCTGTCGGTCTATGCGTTCGGTACCGGAGGCAAGCGTAAGCGTATCTTTCAGGACATCTATTTTTCTGTGGAAGATACGAACGGCGTGGGCGTGCTGTACACCAAGACGGGCGAATATTCAGCCATCCTGAAAATAGAGAATCCCGTGCAGAAATACTGTGCGAACATCGACAGCTACTACGAGTTCACGCACCTTTTCACCGCCCTCGCGCAGACGCTCGGCGAAGGATATGCCCTGCACAAACAGGACATCTTCATCCGGAAACAGTTCGAGAACGAGACGGGGGACAAACACGAGTTCCTCTCATCGGCCTACTTCCGTTACTTCAAGGGGCGTAACTATACGGACAGCGTGTGTTACCTGACCATCACGCAGGAGGCGAAGAAGAGCCGCCTGTTCTCGTTCGACAACAAGAAGTGGCGCGACTTTCTGGTCAAGATACGCAAAGTGCATGACCAGCTGCACGATGCCGGGGTACAGGCCAGGTTCCTGAACAAAGCCGAAGCGAGCGAATACGTGGACCGCTATTTCGCCATGAACTTCAAGGAGCGGATCGTGTCGATGACCAACTTCAAGGCGGACGACGAAACGGTCTCGATGGGCGACAAACGCTGCAAGGTATATAGCCTTGTCGATGTGGACTGTGCCGCACTGCCCTCACTGATACGGCCTTACACCAATATAGAGGTCAATAACACGGATATGCCCGTGGACCTGCTGGCTGCCATCGACAACATTCCGAATGCGGAGACGGTCGTCTATAACCAGATTGTCTTCCTGCCCAACCAGAAAAGGGAACTGGCCCTGCTGGACAAAAAGAAGAACCGGCACGCCAGTATTCCCAATCCGAGCAACCAGATGGCCGTGGAGGACATCAAGCGGGTGCAGGAGGTCATCGCGCGGGAAAGCAAGCAGCTCGTGTACACCCATTTCAACCTGATCGTCGCCGTACCGGCCGATACGGACCTGCAAAAATGCACGAACCACTTGGAGAATGCTTTCGGACGTATGGGTATCCATATTTCCAAAAGGGCGTACAACCAAC
>ENA-OQBD01000684-OQBD01000684.1-human-gut-metagenome-genome-assembly--contig:-NODE-684-length-17562-cov-3.371265_pt1 | contig 17562 bp, 14 predicted proteins | sample MGYA00242742_ERZ504543 | MGnify/ENA primary metagenome ERZ504543 (study PRJEB26092, sample SAMD00036239) | human gut metagenome | host: Homo sapiens | study: EMG produced TPA metagenomics assembly of...
GATTGTTAGTGCCATTATAATATGTTTTGTGTAGATTTTTCAACGAGAACATATTTTCTGTGAGATTAGGTTAGAATGTTGTGAAATTTCTGAAAAGTTGAAAAGAATTCTTTTATAAAATGAAAAATAATTCCAATCTGTTTAAGAATGTGGTATTCTAATATATAAGCTCGATTTTTGGGGGAAATTTTCTATAGTTTTACAGGAATCGAATTATTTTGAACTATAGGAGCAGATAATGAAATCAGACAATGAATTTCGAAGAGGATTAATTGATGGAATTCCAATCGGACTAGCATATGTGGCTGTTTCGTTTGCATTTGGAATTTCAGGAGCGTCTAAGGGAATTCCTGTATGGGCACTTACTTTGATCTCAGCAACCTGTGTAACTTCTGCAGGACAGTTTGCAGCGGTCATAACAATGACGGCAGGAGGATCTTTGGTGGAATTAGTTTTATCACAGATCATTATTAATTTAAGATATTCGATCATGTCAATTGCGATCGGACAGAAATTAAGTGAGAAGTCGACATTGTGGAATCGGATCTCAATGGCATTTATGGTAACGGATGAGATTTTTGCAGTATCCTGTGCGGGGAGACATGAGATTACGCCTAGATATTTTTATGCTTTGATGTCAATTCCATGGATCAGCTGGACCATTGGAACTCTTTTAGGAGCGACGGCCAATACATTATTACCATTGATCTTAAGGAATGCACTTGGACTTGCAATTTATGGAATGTTGATCGGGATTATCATTCCACCAGCCAGACAAGATAAGCATATAACTATCGTGATCATTCTTTCCATGATCGTTAGTTTATTATTTAAATATATCAAAGCGTTATCTTTTCATATCCAGTGGGTTCGTGATCATCATTTGTACCTTGATCGCAGCAACATTTGGAGCAATTTTATTCCCAGTAGAAGAGGAGGAGACTCATGAAGCTTAGCAGATTATTAGTTTATATTGCAGTCACAGCAGTTTCTACATATCTAATACGAGTCATCCCATTGGTTGCAATACAGAAGAAGATAGAGAATAGATTTTTTTGCGATCATTTTTGATACTATGTTCCATATGCAGTACTGGCAGCAATGATCATGCCAGCAGTGTTTTATGCGACAGGAAATTTGATCGCATCGACAATTGGATTTGCAATTGCGATGATTTTTGCATATAATAAAAAAAATATTGTTACAGTTGCATGTGCAAGCTGTATCGGAGCATTTATTGCATTAGTAGTTTTAGGGTAAATTAATCTGCCAATTCATTGACAGACATAAGTAATATCAAGAAGAAATGAGGAAGAAGATATGAATTGTAATTTAGCAGTCATTAAAGGTGACGGGATCGGGCCAGAGATCGTCACAGAAGCAATGAGAGTTTTAGATGCTGTAGGAGAAAAGTATGGACATACATTTTCTTATACACAGATACTGATGGGTGGAGCATCCATTGATGTTCATGGAGAACCATTAACAGAGGAAGCTTTAGAGATTGCTAAGAAGAGTGATGCAGTATTAATGGGTTCGATCGGTGGAAATACAAGTACATCTCCATGGTATAAACTTCCAGCACAGTTAAGACCCGAGGCAGGCTTATTAAAACTTCGTAAATCCCTTGGATTATTTGCTAACATCAGACCAGCATACTTATATGATGAATTAAAGAAAGCATGCCCACTTCGTGATGAGGTGATCGGTGATGGATTTGATATGGTCATCATGAGAGAATTAACAGGTCGGTCTTTACCTTTGGAGAAAGACATACAGAAGAAAATTGATGGTGTAAGAACAGCCGTTGATACATTATCTTACAATGAAAATGAAATCAGAAGAATTGCGATCAAAGCATTTGACATTGCAAGAAAAACGTAAAAAACATGTGATCAGTGTTGATAAGGCAAATGTACTTGATTCTTCCAGATTATGGAGAGCAGTTGTAGAAGAAGTAGCCAAGGACTACGAAGATGTTACATATGAACATATGTTAGTTGATAACTGTGCAATGCAGTTAGTCAATAATCCACGTCAGTTTGATGTGATCTTAACAGAGAATATGTTTGGAGATATTTTATCAGATGAAGCAAGTATGATCACAGGTTCTATTGGAATGTTATCATCCGCAAGTCTTGCAGAAGGTAAGTTTGGATTATATGAACCAAGCCACGGATCAGCTCCAGATATCGCAGGACAGGATATTGCAAACCCAATCGCAACAATTCTTTCCGCAGCTATGATGCTTCGTTATTCATTTGATTTAGATAAAGAAGCAGATGAGATCGAAAAAGCAGTCAAAGCAGTTTTAGCAGATGGATACAGAACAGTTGACATTATGTCAGATGGAATGAAGAAAGTCGGATGTAAAGAAATGGGACAGCTGATCATTGATCAGATCAAATAAGAATTCGATGCTCACCATAGATAGAATGAGGTATATTATACTAGGAGGTTAGTTTTATGAGTAATACATTTACAGAGGGAGAAGCATTTGCACCTCAAAGATCGTTATTTAACGCATTAGGTTTCACAAAAGAAGAGATGAGAAAGCCATTGGTCGGAATCGTAAGTTCGTATAATGAGATCGTGCCAGGGCATATGAATATTGACAAGATCGTAGATGCAGTAAAACTTGGAGTTGCTATGGCAGGTGGAACACCAGTTGTATTCCCAGCGATCGCAGTATGTGATGGAATTGCCATGGGACATGTTGGAATGAAATATTCACTGGTGACAAGAGATCTGATCGCTGATTCTACAGAATGTATGGCATTAGCACATCAGTTTGATGCTTTAGTTATGGTTCCAAACTGCGATAAGAATGTACCAGGACTATTAATGGCCGCTGCACGTGTTAATGTACCCACAGTGTTCGTCAGTGGCGGACCAATGCTTGCCGGACGTGTAAAAGGATGTAAAACAAGCTTATCAAGCATGTTTGAGGCTGTTGGATCTTATGCAGCAGGTAAGATCACAAAAGAAGAATTAGATGAATTTGAAAACAAAACATGTCCTACATGTGGATCATGTTCTGGTATGTACACAGCAAACTCTATGAACTGTTTAACAGAAGTTCTTGGTATGGGATTACAGGGAAATGGAACAATTCCGGCTGTATATTCTGAAAGAATCCGTCTTGCAAAACATGCAGGTATGAAGGTTATGGAATTATTAGAGAAGAATATCCGCCCAAGAGATATCTTAACAGAGAAAGCGTTTGAGAATGCCTTAACAGTTGATATGGCACTTGGATGCAGTACAAACAGTATGCTTCATTTACCAGCAATCGCACATGAAGCAGGTGTTGATCTGAATCTTGAGAAGGCAAATGAGATTAGTAAGAGAACTCCAAACTTATGTCATCTTGCACCAGCAGGACATACATATATTGAAGAGTTAAATGAAGCTGGTGGAGTTTATGCTGTTATGAATGAATTAAATAAGAAGAATCTTCTTCATACAGATCTTATTACTGCAACAGGTAAGACAGTAGCAGAGAACATTGAAGGATGCGTAAACAAGAATCCAGAAGTTATTCGTCCGATTGACGATCCATACAGCCAGACTGGTGGAATTGCTGTATTAAAAGGAAATTTAGCACCAGATTCAGGTGTTGTAAAACGTTCTGCAGTTGCTCCTGAGATGCTTAAGATGGAAGGACCAGCCAGAGTCTTTGATTGTGAAGAAGATGCGATCAAGGCGATCAAAGGTGGAGATATTAAACCAGGGGATGTCGTAGTGATCCGCTATGAAGGACCAAAAGGTGGACCAGGTATGAGAGAGATGTTAAATCCTACATCAGCGATCATGGGTATGGGACTTGGATCAAGCGTAGCCCTGATCACAGATGGAAGATTCTCCGGAGCTTCCAGAGGAGCTTGTATCGGACATGTTTCTCCAGAAGCAGCAGTTGGAGGACCGATTGCATTAGTAGAAGAAGGAGATATCATTGCAATTGATATCGATGCCAATACATTAAATGTAAAAGTTTCTGACGAAGAATTAGCAAAGAGAAAAGAAAACTGGAAGCCTAGAACACCTAAGGTTACAACAGGTTATCTTGCAAGATATGCATCGTTAGTTACATCTGGAAACCGCGGAGCAGTTTTAGAAATCAAACAGTAATTAAGTAAGAAAAGAGGATCAAATGATGAAACAATTGACAGGTGCTCAGATTGTTTTAGAATGTTTGAAAGAGCAAGGCGTGGATACCGTTTTTGGGTATCCAGGCGGAGCGATCTTAAACATTTATGATGAATTATATAAACAGAAAAAAGATTTTACACATATCCTGACATCTCATGAGCAGGGAGCTTCTCATGCAGCAGATGGATATGCAAGATCTACAGGAAAAGTCGGAGTGTGCTTTGCAACCAGTGGACCGGGAGCGACAAATATCGTTACAGGACTTGCAACAGCGAATATGGATTCAGTGCCAGTTGTTGCGATCACATGTAACGTAGGAGTCAGCCTTCTTGGAAAGGACAGCTTCCAGGAAGTTGATATTTCCGGAGTCACAATTCCGATCACAAAGCATAACTTTATTGTAAAGAATATAGAAGAACTTGCAGACACGATCCGAAGAGCGTTTAGAATTGCAAAGACAGGAAGACCAGGGCCTGTTTTGATCGATATTCCAAAAGATGTGACAGCAGCAACGACCCTATATGAAAAATACAAACCAGCGAAGATCATACGTTCCAGTGAATATATCAAAGAAGTAGATATCCAGAATGCGATCAGCATGATCAGAGAAGCAAAACGACCATATATCTTAGTTGGTGGTGGAGCTGTGATCTCTGATGCAGCAGATGAATTAAAAGAATTTGCAGAGAAAGTAGATGCACCAGTATGCGATACCCTCATGGGAAAAGGAGCATTTAATGGTACGGATGAACGCTATAGTGGAATGCTTGGAATGCACGGAACAAAAGCATCAAATCTTGGAGTATCTCACTGTGACCTTCTGATCGCAGTCGGAACAAGATTTAGTGACCGAGTTTTAGGAAATCCAAAAACATTTGCAAAGAATGCAAAGATTTTACAGATTGATGTTGATCCAGTCGAGATCAACAAGAATATTTGTGTATCAGCTTCTATCATCGGAGATGTAAAAGCAGTATTAACAGTGATCAATCGCCGTTTAGAAGCCCAGGAACACAAAGAGTGGCTTGATACGGTCAAAGAATATAAAGAAAAATATCCATTAACTTATGATAAAGGACGATTAACATGTCCTGAGATCATGGAAGCGATTTATGATATTACAAAAGGTGAGGCAGTCATTACAACGGAAGTTGGACAGCATCAGATGTGGGCCGCTCAGTTTTATAAATATGATAAACCACGTAAATTCTTGACATCTGGTGGTCTTGGAACAATGGGATACGGCCTTGGAGCCAGCCTTGGAGCCAAAGTTGGTAATCCAGATAAGATCGTAGTAAACATTGCAGGAGATGGATGTTTCCGTATGAATTTAAATGAGCTTGCGACAGCCTCGCGATACAACATTCCAGTGATCGAAGTTATTATCAATAACAGCGTGTTAGGAATGGTAAGACAGTGGCAAGATCTGTTTTATGAAGAAAGATATTCGTATACAACACTTCAGGACAAAGTAGACTTTGTGAAAGTTTCAGAAGGACTTGGGGTGCAAGCTAAGAAGATCACGGATATCGAACAATTCAAAGATGCATTCAAAGAAGCTTTAAATGCAGGAGAACCAGTAGTTCTCGATTGTCATATTGACTTAGATGACAAAGTATGGCCGATGGTTAATCCAGGAGGTTCTATTGAAGATGCATTTGATAAATCGGATCTTGAGGCGCAGGCAAGGTAATTTTTAATTTATTTTCATATAAAGGAGAAAAAAGAAATGGCAAGAGTATACAACTTTTCAGCTGGACCGGCAGTACTTCCGGAAGAAGTGTTAAAAGAAGCAGCAGAGGAAATGCTTGATTACAGAGGATGTGGAATGTCCGTTATGGAGATGAGCCACAGATCCAAGATGTTTGATGATATCATCAAAACTGCAGAAGCAGACTTAAGAGAATTAATGAACATCCCTGATAATTACAAAGTATTATTCCTTCAGGGTGGAGCATCCCAGCAGTTTTCAGCGATCCCTATGAATCTGATGAAGAACAAAGTTGCAGACTTCATCATCACAGGACAGTGGGCAAAGAAAGCATACCAGGAAGCTTCCAGATATGGAAAAGCAAACATTTTAGCTTCATCAGAAGATAAAACATATACATATATTCCAGATTGTTCTGACCTTCCTGTATCAGAAGATGCAGATTATGTATATGTATGCTATAACAACACGATCTATGGAACAAAATATCAGCAGATTCCAAATACAAAAGGTAAAATCCTTGTTGCAGATATGTCTTCTTGCATTTTATCTGAGCCAGTTAATGTAGAAGACTTTGGAGTGATCTATTTTGGAGTACAGAAAAACGTTGGACCAGCAGGAGTTGTAGTTTGTATCGTACGTGAAGATCTGATCACAGATGATGTGTTAGAAGGAACACCAACCATGTTAAAATGGAAAACACAGGCAGATGCAGATTCACTGTATAACACACCTCCATGCTACGGAATCTATATCTGTGGAAAAGTCTTCAAATGGTTAAAGGACCAGGGTGGACTTACTGCAATGAAGAAACGTAACGAAGAAAAAGCAAAGATCTTATATGATTTCTTAGACCAGAGTGAAATGTTTAAAGGAACAGTTGTGAAAGAAGACCGATCTTTAATGAACGTTCCATTTGTAACAGGAGACAAAGATCTGGATGCCAAATTCGTAGCTGAAGCAAAAGAAGCAGGATTTGAGAACCTAAAAGGACATCGTACAGTTGGTGGAATGCGTGCAAGTATTTATAACGCAATGCCAAAAGAAGGTGTTGAGAAATTAGTAGCATTTATGAAGAAGTTTGAAGAAGAGAACAAATAAGGAGGAGCCATGTATACAGTAAAATGCTTAAACCCGATCGCAAGTAAAGGACTAGATTTATTTACAGAAGATTTTAAAGTGATCGATGACTTAGATAAAGCAGATGCAGTTTTAGTAAGAAGTGCAGCTATGCACGATCTTGCAGTTCCAGAAAGCCTTCTTGCAGTTGCAAGAGCTGGAGCAGGAGTTAACAATATTCCATTAGATGAATATGCAAAGAAGGGAATCGTAGCATTCAACACACCAGGAGCGAATGCTAATGGTGTAAAAGAACTTGTTGTTGCAGGACTTTTACTTGCATCTCGTGATATCATCGGTGGATATAACTGGGTTAAGGAAAATGCATCCGAAAAGAACCTTGCAAAACTTGTTGAGAAACAGAAAAAACAGTATGCAGGTAACGAATTAAAAGGAAAAAGTATCGGAGTTATCGGACTTGGAGCAATCGGTGTTTTAGTAGCAAATATCTGCAATCGTCTTGGAATGAAAGTTTATGGATATGATCCATACGTATCCGTACGTTCTGCATGGAGCTTATCAAGAATGGTAAAACATATCGCTTCCATTGACGAATTATTTGAGACATGTGATTATATTACAATTCACGTTCCATACATGGATTCTACAAAAGGAATGATCAACAAAGAAGCTATCGATAAGATGAAAGACGGAGTTACATTATTAAACTTCGCCAGAGGAGAACTTGTTGATAATCAGGCAGTGATCGAAGGATTAGCATCAGGAAAAGTAAAACATTATGTAACAGATTTCCCAAGTGCAGAAATCGCTGGAGTAGATAAAGTGATCACAATTCCACACTTAGGAGCATCTACAGAAGAATCAGAAGAAAACTGTGCAGAGATGGCAGTGGATCAGTTGATGAATTATTTAGAGAATGGTAATATTGTCAATTCAGTAAACTATCCAAACTGTGATCTTGGAGAAGCAAGTGGAGCAGCTCGTATTACAGTACATCATAAGAATCTTCCAAATATGATCGGTCAGTTAACAGCGATCTTGGCAGCAGATGGACATAACATTTCCAATATGTTGAATAAATCCAAAGGTGAATGGGCTTATTCTATGTTTGACATGGAAAAGAAAGCACCAACAGAAGAGACAATCAAGAAAATGGAACAGATCGACGGAGTCGTTCGTGTTCGTGTACTATAGGAGAGAAAAAATGAGTGAAAAATTAAGAGTTGGTATTTTAGGTGCAACTGGAATGGTTGGACAGCGTTTTATTTCATTACTTGAGAATCATCCATGGTTTGAAGTTACAACATTAGCAGCAAGCCCTCGTTCTGCTGGAAAGACATATGAAGAAGCAGTTGGTGGACGTTGGAAAATGGATACTCCAATGCCAGAAGCAGTAAAATCTATGATCGTAAAAAACGTCAATGAAGTAGAAGAAGTTGCTTCTCACGTAGATTTTGTATTTAGTGCAGTAGATATGTCTAAAGACGAGATCAAAAAGATCGAAGAAGACTATGCAAAAACAGAAACACCAGTTGTATCTAACAACAGTGCTCATCGCTGGACACCAGATGTACCAATGGTAGTACCGGAGATCAACCCAGAACACTTCGAAGTGATCGAAAGCCAGAAGAAACGTTTAGGAACAACAAAAGGTTTCATAGCAGTAAAACCTAACTGCTCTATCCAGAGTTATGCACCAGTTTTAACAGCATGGAAAGAATTTGAACCATATGAAGTTGTTGCTACAACATATCAGGCAATTTCTGGAGCAGGAAAAACTTTCAAAGATTGGCCAGAGATGGAAGGAAACATCATTCCATACATCGGTGGAGAAGAAGAAAAGAGCGAACAGGAGCCTCTTCGTTTATGGGGACATATTGAAGACGGTGTGATCGTGAAAGCTGAAACACCAGTGATCACAACACAGTGTATCCGTGTACCAGTATTAAACGGACATACAGCAGCAGTCTTCGTTAAATTCAAGAAGAAACCAACAAAAGAACAGTTGATCGAGAAATTAGTAAACTTCAGCGGACTTCCACAGGAATTAGAACTTCCAAGTGCTCCAAAACAGATGATCCAGTACTTAGAAGAAGATAACCGCCCACAGGTAAGAGAAGATGTTGATTATGAAAATGGAATGGGAATCTCTGTTGGACGTTTAAGAGAAGACACTGTATATGATTACAAATTTGTAGGACTTTCTCATAACACAGTTCGTGGAGCAGCAGGTGGAGCTGTTTTATGTGCTGAGACATTAAAGGCAAAAGGATATATTACAAAAAAATTAAGTATTGTAATGAATAGATAAACTTGCTATGATAAGAAACACGTAGAAATACGTGTTTCTTTTATGTTAAGCATATGTGTAAAATGAATACCAAAAGAAACACAAGAAAAAAAGAGGAGAGTTTATGTTAGCACAAATACAAGCGATGTTCGCAGTAGTGGACTTGGGTAAGATTAACTGGAATCAGTTTTTAGAAAAATATCTGGAAATTGCAATGAGTATCATAGGAAAAGTCATAGTATCATTTTTGATCATTGCAATTGGATTTAAATTGATCAAGATCTTAATTAAATTGTTAAAAACAACCCTTGAGAAGGCAGAGATCGATTATGGAGTTATCTCATTTTCCTGCTCCTTCATAAGGATTGGATTGCGTTGTATTGTAATCTTTATGGCAGTTGCACATATGGGGGTAGAGGTAAGTTCTTTTATCGCATTATTAGGATCTGCAGGTGTAGCAGTAGGTTTAGCATTACAAGGAACACTTTCTAATGTAGCAGGTGGAGTTTTACTATTAATCCTGAAACCATTTCAGGTAGGAGATTACATCGTATTAACAGGAACCGACTGCGAAGGAGAAGTTGCAGCGATGGATATTTTTTATACAAAGCTTAAGACAATTGATAACCGAGTGATCGTCATTCCTAACGGAACATTAAGCAATTCAAATCTGATCAACAACACAAAACAGGAACGAAGACTGATCGATATTGAAGTTGGGATCTCTTATGATGCAGATATCAAAGAAGTAAAAAGAATTCTTACAGACATAGCAAAAAATGAAAAAAGAATTCTTGATCAGGATGGAGTTAAGATTTTTGTGAGCAGTTTGGCAGACAGTTCTGTCATGATGGGGATCAGATGCTGGGTTTCAACATCTGATTATGTAGCAACTAAATGGGCGTTAAATGAAGAGATTAAGATTCGATTTGATGAGGAAGGAATCGAGATACCATATCAGAAATTGGATGTTTGTATTAAAAATGAAGTGTAATAATGTTCCGTGCGCAGCCGAGAACAGAACTTAGTAAATTTATCAATGCTTATAAAAGTGCCAGTAGCAGGCACTCCAGTAGAAGTGATCCGTCAATACATCGAAACCCAGGGAGAGAAAAAGTATTGAACATAGCATATCGTTTCCGGATCTATCCAACAGAAGAACAGAAGATACTTCTTGGCAAAACATTTGGCTGTTGTCGTTTTCTGTACAATCAGATGCTTGATGATAAGATTCGAGAGTATGAAAAGACAAAGAAAATGTTAAAAAACACACCGGCCATGTATAAAAGGGAATATCCATTTCTGAAAGAAGTAGATTCGCTGGCACTGGAAATGTCCAGCTTCATCTGGAAAAGGCATATCTATCACTGTGAGTGTGGAAATAAGATGGACAGAGATCATAATGCAGCGATCAACATCCGTGAAGAGGCAAGAAGGATGTTGACAGCATAAACTGTCCGTATCCGGACAATTGGATAATAAGAAAACATGCCCGTGTCCGGGCAAAAGAATCGCGGGGCACGCGAGGATAGCTTGTAGATACTTGGCTCAGTAGAGCCATTGAGCAAGAAGCCCCCACTTCAAAATCAGGGATTTAAGTGGTGGGAGCATGTCACATAAAATACCAGAAAATTAATTTCGTCCTCTAATCTAACTTTGGATTGGAGGCTTTTTTATGTTTAAATGTACTCATTCGCTGGATGCAAAAGCATCTACATGCGGTACAGCATGCCTATGGTTACATCCCCGGGTGGTTGACATACATTTCCAGATAAGATTTACGAAGCTGATTTGTTACCGTTCGTTCTTTAAAAGCCACATTTTCAATCTGAAAAAGAGGCATAATCCCCATCAGTGAATTCGTCAGAAAGCACTCATCAAATGTCACAAGATCTTCCGGATAAAGGATGGTCTCTTTGACATCATAAGTTTCCAGTATGTATGCCCGAAGGATTCCCGGTAGCAGGCCGCAGGAGAGTGTAGGCGTATAGAGTTTCTTTTCTTTTACAAAGAAAATGTTGCTCACTGTGCCTTCACAGATCTGACCCTTCGTGTTCAGAAAGATTTTCTCATTGATGCCAGCATTTATGGCAGCTCTTTTTTCTAAAAATATTATCGCCATAATTTAACGTTTTATGAAACGTGAAGGGGGATGTTTCGTTTCGTCTTATGCTACTTATTGCGGAAGTAAAACCATTTTCATAATGAGCACTTGTATAAGGTGATTTTCGGTCAGAAAAAATGACATTTTCTTTCGTTAATATTATCTTCAGTGCACCATGTTCAATATAAGTACTGTTCAAATAATCTTCAATGGAATTTACGGTAACCTGGCGGTTTTCTAAATTTCCAAGATCAAATACATCGGCTGCGTGCTGAAGCCTTTGTAAATGTCTTTCAAGAAAAACAGGTTTGTTTTTCTCCACTGCGATCGTCTCAAAGGCACCCAGTCCGAATTGTACTCCGTCATCTATATGCAGATTCATGTTAGTTTCCTTTCGTATTATCATTTCCATATTACTGCAGGGCATCAAGGATAGCTTTTGCCTTCTGCAATGTTTCTTCGTATTCAAATTCTGTCTCCGATTCCGCTGTAATGCCGCCGCCGACACCTAAGTGATAGTGACCGTCCACGTGCAAGACAGTCCGGATGACAATGTTAAAATCACAGTTTCCATCCAGAGAAAGATAACCAATCGAGCCGGTGTAAAGATTTCGCTTTCCATGTTCCAGTTCGTCAATCACTTCCATGGCGCGGTACTTTGGTGCACCAGTAATAGAACCACCTGGAAATGTCGCCATAAGAAGATCGGCAAAGTTTTTCTCGTCCGCCAGATCACCTTCAATCCCGGATACGAGATGAAAGACTGTTGCGTATTCTTCGATGGTAAATAAATCAGTTACTTTCACGCTGCCACTTTTGCAGATTTTATTCAGATCATTTCGTTCCAGATCGACAATCATAAGAAGTTCACTTTTATCTTTTTCAGAGTTTTCCAGTTCCTTTCGCAAACGCAGATCCTCTTTTTCGGTTTCTCCTCTTTTGCGGGTCCCTTTGATCGGTCTTGTCTCTACATGACCGTCAGTGAGTTTTAGAAAACGCTCCGGTGAAGCACATACAATCTGATAATGATCAAAATCCAAATAGCCGCCAAAGGGAGAAGGGTTATTTTTACGGAGATTGTAAAATACATCCTGTGGTGCTTTTTTGCTTTCAATCGTCAGTTGCTGTGTCATGTTGGCGATATAAATGTCTCCTTCGTAAATGTAGTGGATCATATCGCTGATTGATTTTTTGTAATCCTCTTTTTCAAAGTTTGCATGAACCTGGATCGGATATTTTTCTTTGACAGGCTTTACAGGTTCACTGTCACTTGTTTTTAAAATGGCATCTTCCAATTTTTTTAAAAGTATATCAGCAGGTTCGGTAATTCCATTGGTAATGAGGTAACTCTCTTTTTTGTGACAATCTTCAATAATAAATGCATCGTAAAATATGAGTACTGCATCTGGAATAGAGATTGTGTCTTTGTGGGAAGATGGAATTCCCATGAGCCTACGGCCATATTCGTAAGAAAAATATCCAAGTGCACCTGACGCAAGTGGCAGGTGGGAAGAATTCGCAGTTTTCTGTTTATCCAGATAAGATCTCAGATAATTTTCGAAAGAAATCGAGGTTTCTTCTGTATCATTAATATAAAAACGATCTTCACGTTTTTCAAGCTTCAGATAAGGTTTGCGGCCGATGATGGAATAGTGACCAAGCTCATTTACAAGAGAAGAATCGAGAAAAATCGCATTTTCTTCGGAAGGCAGTACTTGAAAAATCTTAGCTGCCGGAATGTACATATCTAGTTTTTTAATTATTGTATTCGTGTTCTGCATGAAAAAAATCCTCCATTATCCTCGCTGCTCTGCGATTTTGCAAAAGTTATTTAAAAGTGCATGTCCATATTCGGTACATACTGCCTCCGGGTGAAACTGTACGCCGTATAGTGGAAGCGTTTTATGAGAGATCCCCATGACAACACCGTCCGCGGTTGTGGCATCGATGCTGTAGTTATTGGAAATAGTGTCTTTATTTACGACGAGGGAATGATATCTTGTTACATTGAATTTCGTCGGAAGACCGGCGAAGAGACGAAGCCCATTGTTGGAAATCTCAGAGATTTTCCCATGGATCGGAAATATCCCTTTTTCCACCGTTGCACCAGAGCAGAGTCCTAGCACCTGGTGACCTAAGCAGACGCCAAGTATCGGTATTTTCTCTTGGAATTTTTCTACAATATCGATGCAAAGCGTCGCGTCCTGCGGGCGTTTTGGCCCTGGCGAGAGAATAATCCCGGAAGGCTGCATATCTTCAATCTCTTCCAGCGTGATCTTGTCACAGCGGATGACGGCAATTTCCTTTCCAAGCTCTTCAAAATAAGCTTTCAGATTATATACAAATGAGTCATAATTATCAATCATTAAATACATGTCTCTTTCCTTCCTTTTCTTTAATATGTGCACAAAAAAGGGACAACGACAGGAGCACAAAAAATGTGCCCTACAGTCGTTATCCCTTTCAAATGGTCCGTAATCTGTGAAACTAAACTTTATACTATCATAGATGCCTTTTCTCCGTCAAGAGTAAAGGAAAAGAAGCCATTGAAAATTGTGAGTTGAGAGCCTATAATCATAGTTAGGAAACTAGAGTGGGAATCCTCGGTCATATGATGAAGGGAAACTTGCAAATGTTTCTCACAAAAACAGCGGAGAAACAGCTTCCGTAGATCAGGCATATGCTTATGGAAGTAATGGGAAGATGAGCAAGATCATTGATGCAAAGAAGAACGGGTACCAGATCACTTATACAGGAGAAAAAGCAGAAAGATTTATCCGTCCGAATGGAGAATACCAGCAGCTTTCTTATGGAGATGGAACAACGACGGTATCTTCCCACAAGGCAGACGGAATCAAAACAGCACAGGATTCCATGAGTTTTGACAAGAATACAGGAAAGATCCTGAAAAAGAAGGATGCCAATGGAATTGAAAGCAGTTACAGTTATGATGATGGAGGAAAAGGCGGAGAACAAAATGGCTGGGTAAATGAATATCTTGTAAGAAAGATCAAAACGGAAGTGGATTATCAGGAGCTGGATGCTGCCGGACTGGTGAAATTTTTGAAAACAGACAAGGAAAAAGAAGAAACCAAAACAGTTACATCCTATGATGATCACGGACAGCCAACAACAGTCACGACAACAAAGGAAGGAGCTCCTGATTCTGTAGAACAAACGACATATCAGGATACTGTACAGGGAACGACACAGACAACAACAACGACACAGGGAGAAGAGAAAGAGACATCTGTGATAAAAACAGATGCCATGGGACGTGAAACAGAAAATACCAGTAAAGACAGGAAAGGGAATATCTTAAGCAGTACGGAAACATCGTATGATTTCATGGGAAGAGCGATACAGACGAAAGTAACATCCGATGGAGTGACACAGACAGAATCTAAAACATATGATGATAACGGAACGGTGGCAACAGAAACCAGTGCATCAGGAATAAAGACAACGTATCGTTATGATTCACTAAACCGCGTGATCAAAGCAACAGAATCAGCAGACGGGACAGATACCGTCACGGAAACTTCCTATGGATATGAAGATGCACAGATCCATACGTTGAATGGAACGAAAGACTATCAGAATCTGAGCGTTCAGACAACAAAGACCAATGGACGTGTCAGTGAAAAGTCATGGACAGATGCAGCGGACAGACCGTCAGAAGTTTCAGCCATGGATTATATACGGATCATGTGTTCACCAGTGACGGAAAAGAGATCGCAACGATCAGTCTTGGAACAAAGACTTCCGGAGATGGAAAGATTGCCTTGCAGTTATATGACAAAGAAGGAAAACAGACAGCTGCGATCCAGAATCCAGAGATTACAAAAGGGACTTCTGATGCCACAGTAAAGGTTGGAAACAGTTCCATCTTACAGAAAACAGAGTATGACACAAAGGGAAATGAGACAACAAAAACCGATGGCAATGGAGATCAGATATCTTATGCTTATGATGACCAGAATCGTGTAACCGAGATCACACAGGGAGGACAGAAGACAAAAGTTTCCTATCAGGTGAATTCAGACGGATCAACGACAACAAGCGTTACAGATGCGAATGGACATGTCAAGCAGGAAACAGCCAGTGCATCCGGATCAGTGACAACAACATCGGATCTTGGAGACGGCAGTGAATCCATTACAACAAAGTATACCTATGATGACCGTGGAAATAAGATTTCAGAAGTCTATGCCAACGGGGCGAAAAAGACCTATGAATATAACAGCCGGAATCTTGTTGTAAAAACACAATCTTATGACAAAGAAGGAACAAAAACACTGATCAGTCGGTATCGTTATGATGATTATGGGCAGTTGCTGGAGATGACAGATTACAGGGTATCATCTGAAACAGAGACTGCGTATCGTTATACAGAATATACTTATGATCAAAGAGGAAGGATCACAGCATTTGCAGAGATCAGTCAGAATGCTCAGCCAACGGCAGATGATATCAAAGCACATCAGATCCGGTATACTTATAATGAGGATGGAAATCTCAGTAAGGTATCCTATCCGACAACCAAAGACGGAATCCAGTCATTATCTTATATTTATGATGAAAACGGATGGCTGCAGGAGATCAAAGGAGAACTGCATTCCAATGGGCAGACAACAGAGAAAGTCCTCAGAAGTTACAGTTACGATGCGTATGGAAAGGTCAAAGAGATCAAGGACTACAGAAATCGGTTAAAGAACGGTGCTCAGGCAGTTCAAAAAATCTATACCTATGACAGTTTTGACCGTGTCAAAGAGATGACCTACACATATCTTGAGACAGGCAAAGTGATGGAATCCTACCGCTACAGTTATGACAAGAATTCCAATATCACAGAGAAAACAGAAGTCAACAACTATCCAAAAGAAGAGAAAGACAAAGTCAATGAGACAAAAGCCTATACTTATGATGCACTCGGACGACTGACAAAGACTGTGACAACCGATCATAAGAATGATGACAGGACAAAGACCGTTACCTATACTTATGACAAAGCTGGAAACAGAACCAAAGAAGATGATGGAACCACACAGACAGCGTATACCTATAACGGACTGGATCAGTTACAGACAGCAACAAAAGAAAAAGGAACCGCAGTTGACGAAGTCCGCCAGTACAGCTATGATGCCAATGGGAATCAGACAGATGTCAAAAACACAAAGACTGGACAGACAGAATCCTATACTTATGATGCAGAGAACCGCTTAAGCAAAGTAGCGGTAACTGACAAAGATGGAAAGACAGCTGTGATCCAGCAGAACCGTTATAACGGAGAAGGACAGAGGATCCAGAAAGTGGAAGGAAGCAAAACGACGAACTATTACTATCAGGACGGAGTAGTTTCTTACACAACCGATGGAGAGAACAGCCAGACATCCCAGAACCTGATCGGAACCGACGGAAATATCCTTGCAACACAGAGATATGGAAGTGACCATACGGACTATCTGTTGTATCATAAAGATATCCAGGGAAGTACCACAAGTCTTGTAAAAGAAGATGGAAGTGCTGATGCAACATACCGGTATACAGACTTTGGAGAGACAACGATCAACGGAGATAACAAAGCAGAGAATGAGGTTTGTTATACTGGAGGAATCTATGATCATAGTACAGGGCTTTATTATCTGAATGCAAGGTATTATAATCCAGAAGATGGACGGTTTGTGACAGAGGATACTTATCGAGGAGAGACTGCTAAACCAGAGACAGGACATTTATATGCTTATTGTGCGAATAATCCGGTGAATTATGTGGATCCTAGTGGACATAAGGCTAAAACAGTAATTTATTATAATAAAAAAGGGAAGGGTTTTAAGAAACAAGCAATGCATTCTCCATATTATAAGAATAGTCAAGTTACATTTAAATCTGTGATTAAAAAAGCACAATTTTAAAAAGAGTGGGATAAATACCAAAAGGACATCTGAATTATATTTATATTTGCATGGTGGGGTTAGTTGTTTGTATTTTGATGGTTCTGATATGAATTTAAAAGAGTTGTTAGCTTTAAAAAGAAAAAATAAAAAGAAGATAGTATTGCTTTCATGTAAGGGAGGAATAGGAGACAAAAATAGTGTGGCTAAAATTATGGCTAAAAATGTCAATGTGTTGTGTATGCATCTAGTTATCCATATGGATTATCTTATAGATATGATAAAAGAAAAAGTGTATTATCCTAGATATGGAGGAAAGCAAAATTATTAT
>ENA-OQBD01000686-OQBD01000686.1-human-gut-metagenome-genome-assembly--contig:-NODE-686-length-17544-cov-2.722398_pt1 | contig 17544 bp, 16 predicted proteins | sample MGYA00242742_ERZ504543 | MGnify/ENA primary metagenome ERZ504543 (study PRJEB26092, sample SAMD00036239) | human gut metagenome | host: Homo sapiens | study: EMG produced TPA metagenomics assembly of...
GGATATCGACCAGTTCTTCCACGGTTGCCTGCATCATCCTCTGGGGGATCATTGTCAAATGCCCGGCAGATCATTTTTGCATTGGAAAGTCCGATATTTGCGATTCCAAGGCTGTAGATTACTTTCGGCATAGTCGTACTTCTGGAGTTTTCCACACTTGTGATCAGTTTTGCATAGGATTTTTCTCCGAACCCCTCCAGTGTTTTGATGGTTTCTTCATATCTGTCCAGATGATAAATATCTGTAAAATCCCGGATAAATCCTTCTCCAATGAACTTTTCCAGAGTTGCTTCCGAGAGCCCTTCAATATTCATGGCATCCCTGCTGACAAACAATGCAAAAGATTTCAAATGCTTTGCCTGACACTCCGGATTCGTACAGTACAATGTCTTTGTCTCATTTTCCATCTGTATCTTTGTCGCACCGCCACAGACCGGACAGACTTGCGGGATATCTTTTACACCGCTTCTGGTCAGATTTTCCTGCAATCTGCGGAATGATCATGTTGGCTTTATACACCTGAATGACATCTCCTACGCCAAGCTCCAGATCTTCCATAATGCTGATATTATGCACACTGGCACGGCTTACCGTAGTTCCTTCCAGCTCTACCGGTTCAAAGATCGCTACCGGATTAATAAGCCCTGTTCTTGATGGACTCCATTCAATCTCCAGAAGGTGCGTCTCGCGGATCTCATCTGCCCATTTGAAAGCAAAAGAATCACGTGGGAATTTTGCCGTTCTCCCAAGTGACTGCCCATACGCAATGTCATCATATACAAGAACCAGACCATCTGACGGAAAATCATTTTCTACGATCTTTTCTGCAAAAAATGCAACCTTCTCATCCAGTTCTTCCCTTGTCACCAGATAATGCTCCACCACATCAAATCCCTGATGTTCCAGCCAGTCAAGCTGTTCTTTTCTGGAATTGTGGAAATCCACATTTTCTGCACGTACCAGGGTAAATGCATAGAATTTTACGTTTCTCTGTGCCGTGATCTTGTTGTTCAGCTGGCGGACAGAACCACTGCATAGATTCCGTGGATTTTTATATTTTGCATCCACGTCATCAATTTCTTCATTGATCCGCTCAAAATCTTTGTAACCGATCACCGCTTCCCCTCGCAGGATCAGTTCCCCTTTATACGGAATATGAAGCGGCACGTTTTTAAATACTTTCGCATTGTTGGTAATGACCTCACCGACTTCCCCATTTCCTCTTGTAACTGCCTTAAAAAGTTCGCCGTCACGATAGGTCAGAACGATCGTCAGACCATCCATCTTCCATGAGATCACAGCCATCTGGTCTCCGACAAATTCCTTCAGCCTTGCCACTTCTTTTGTCTTGTCAAGAGAAAGCATCGGTGACTCATGACGTTCTTTCGGAAGCTCACTTAATACTTCATATCCTACATTCACCGTCGGACTGGAAGCCATAACGGTTCCCAGCTCTTCTTCCAGACCTTTCAGTTCATCATACAGCGCATCATACTCATAATTGCTCATAATTTCCTGCGCATCCTGATAATAAGCTTTTCCGGCTTTATTCAGAAGCTCTACCAGCTCCTGCATCCTTTTCATCTTATCCATATCCAAATCCACACTTTTAATTATTGTTCCACGGTGTCGGCTCTGACTTTGAATCCCTGATCAGCTCATAGAGTTCATTCAGTTCCTGATCCGTAACCTTCCGGTATTCTCCCGGCTTTAAATTACCAAGTTCGATATTCATGATCCGCACTCTCCGTAGCTCCTTTACCTCGTAGCCAAGTGCCTCACACATCCGGCGGATCTGCCGGTTGAGTCCCTGTGTCAGAATGATCTTAAATTTATATTTTCCAAGCTTTTCTACCTGGCATGGTCTTGTGACAGTATCCAGGATCGAGACACCGCCTGCCATCTCCTTGAGAAATTCATCTGTCACGGGCTTATCAACTGTAACTTTATATTCTTTTTCATGTTTATTTGCCGCACGCATCATCCGGTTGATAATGTCGCCGTTGTTCGTCATCAGAAGCAGCCCTTCCGAATCCTTATCCAGACGTCCTACATAAGTAATCCGTACCGGATAGTTAAGAAAACGTACAATACTGTCTCTCTCCCGTCTTTCCTCAGTACAGACAATTCCACGCGGCTTATTGACCGCAAGCACAATCATCTCTTCCTGTCTGGATACCTGCTTTTTTCCCAATCCGGACAACCTGCCACGGCTCTACCTTCATTCCGGTCTCTGCACGCACACCGTCAACCGTCACCTGTCCGGCTGCTATCAGTTTGTCCGCTTCCCTTCTGGAACATACACCAGCTTCACTTAAATATTTGTTCAGCCGGACCGGTCCTTTATTTTCCGTGTCCAGAAACTGCTTTTCTATTTTATTTGCCATGTTTTTCTCCTGTTAATTCTCATCCAGTACCCCCGCCAGCATCCGGTCTTCAAAGAATGTATTGGCATTATACAGGAACAGCACATCATCAAACTGTTTATCTGACATCACAGAACTTAATTTACCGGTATAATAACGAGGGTCGATCACAACGATTTCCCGGTAATACGGAGCCAGAAGTGGAAGAAAACAGTTTGCATATGAATCTTTGAACACCAGAAGTCTGCGTTTTTCTGTCTGTGTTGACTGGATATCGATCATTGCATGATTTCCACCGAAGAATACGGAATATTGATCTCTCTCATCCAGTTTGGATGAATCATACATAGAAGCACTCTTTTTCTGTTCTTCCACATAATTGACTGCAACCTGTGGTGCATCCGCACTCTTTGGCAGATAAATATAGATTGGTTCCTTATAATCTGTCTCATATCCACTCTTTGCGGATAACGTTCCGTTAAAAGAATCCGATACCGCATAGGCTTTCATCTTAATTTCTTCACTTTTATCCAGTCCAAGCTGCGTCTTTGCTCCCTGGAATGCATACCATGCACCAAGAGAAGTCCAGTGATGATCCGTGTGATAATAAATTGCTTCATCCTTGTGAGCATCCAGTACTTTTTCTGCATCGATCCAGTCATAAGAATCTCCAAGTTCTGCCTTTACACGGCTGATCTGTCTGCTCTGACTGGCAGTCACCGCAAATGCCGGAAGCTTGTCCTCCATAACATTTGCCGCATTCGGGACCAGCATCATATGCATCTGGATATCCGGATAACGCTCTTTAAAATTCTTCATTGCATCCAGATTCTCTTTCAGATCACTTTCATCTGCCACAGCAACATCTTCCATCAGATAATGATCCTTTCCTTTGAAAACACCACCTTCTTCTGTCCTCCCCGCCACACTGTCCGCAAATGTCTTGATTCTTACCCAGGTATCTCTTCCTGCAAACTGATCCGATACATACTCCTCGTACTGCTCCATAAACCTTCCGGAAGCAATTCCGGAAAGAGAAATTTCCGGTTTCTGCGCCAGCATACGCATTTCTTTTTCTGACATCTGCCTGTCTTTATGCATAAGGTTTACTCCGCAGCTGAGAATAAGGACTCCCAGAAATAAAAACGCACATACTGCCTGGATCTGTTTTTTCCCTCCTGGCAGAAAATACTTTATTCTGTTTTTTTGTTTATTATTCTTTCTTTCTACCATTGTCTTTCCTTAAAATCTAAAATATAAAAATGGATTGTAACTTTCTGTCACCAGATATGCCACACACAGCACAAACAGTCCTGTCATCAGGCAGCCTGCCAGAACCGTATGCGGTCTTTCCTCATTAAATACCAGCCGCTTTCCGAGCAAATGCATAAACGGTGTACTGCCTATGATCCCTGCCACCCAGAAAAGCCAGTTCCGCATGATCAGGTACAATGCCTGACTGTCCATAAATCCGGTTGCACCCTGTCCGAACATATTGCCAATCCAGGTAAATGCGCTTCCGAGTGTCGGGCTGAAGAACAGTACCCAGCCAAGCATGACCAGAATCATTGTATAAAGCGTCTGCACTGCCCCCGGCAGTTTTGCAAGTATTTTTCCTGTAAAATATTTTTCAACAATGAGGATCACTCCGTAGAAGAGCCCCCATGCTACAAAGTTCCAGCTTGCCCCGTGCCAGAGACCGGTCAGGAACCATACGATCAGAAGATTCAGTATATGCCGCGGAACCGTTACCCTGTTTCCTCCAAGCGGAATATACACATACTCGCGGAACCATGATCCCAGCGAAATATGCCATCTTCTCCAGAACTCGGTAACACTTTTGGAAATATACGGATAATTGAAGTTCTGCATAAACTCAAATCCGAACATCTTTCCAAGTCCGACTGCCATGTCCGAATAACCACTGAAATCGAAATAAATCTGGAAAGTGTAGGCAAGACATCCAAGCCATGCAGTCACTACTGACATTCCATCCATCGCCGCGATATTTTCATAAATCGAACCAATCGTATTCGCCAAAAGCACCTTCTTTGCCAGTCCCATCACAAAGAACCAGGCACCGTATCCAAACTTCGTCAGTGATTCCTTTCTCTCACGTAGCTGTCTCTCCACATCTGCATACTGTACGATCGGACCTGCGATCAGCTGTGGGAACATTGTAACATAGGTTCCGAAATCAATCAGATTTACCTGTACGTCTACATTTCCCCTATATACATCAATGATGTAAGACAATGTCTGGAAAGTATAGAAAGAAATTCCGATTGGGAGCTCCAGTTTTCTATATGGAATATAGAACGGAAGGATCGCATTTAAATTTGTTACAATAAATCCGTAATATTTGAAAAATCCAAGAATAAACAGGTTTACAACGATCGTAAAGATCAGACTGCGCACCTGCGATTTTCTTCCTGCTTTTAATGCAATGTCCATTCCGCAAAAATAATTGAACAGAATGGAAATCAGCATCAGGAAGATATAGACCGGCTCTCCCCACGCATAAAATATGAGGGAAGCGATCAAAAGTACCACATTTTTTACCTTACGCGGCACCAAATAATATACCAACAGTGTAATTGAAAGGGAAATAAAATAGCCAATTAATTTAACCATATTTAGCAATAAGAGGTTAATTTGTACAAGATTTGAATTTCAGAAACAGAAGATCAGGATACGCTTCACTTGTGTCCTGGCTGCTATAAACTATTAGATATGGAAAAAAAAGGATTTGAAACCGGCTGGCGTATTCCACTATTTCGAGGAAATCTGCCAGGTACCGCGCCCTTCCAAAAAAGGAAGAAAAGATTATCGCTTTTCTAAAAAGCATTCGGAGAAAAAACATAAGTTGGAAACAAAGGTGGACGAAGCCGGAAACGTACTGATTAAAAAAGCCTGCCACTCCGGGCATGGAAAACCGAAAGACCGTTGTGCTACAGTCGCATGTAGACATGGTATGCGAGAAGAATAATGATGTGAAGCATGACTTCCTCACCGACCCTATCGAGACCGAGATAGACGGGGAATGGCTGAAAGCCAAAGGTACGACGCTGGGAGCGGACAACGGTATCGGTGTAGCCACCGAACTTGCCATCCTTGCCGATGACAGTATCGAACACGGACCTGTCGAATGCCTGTTCACCGTAGACGAGGAAACCGGACTGACCGGTGCCTTTGCCTTACAGGAAGGTTTCATGAGCGGTGACATCCTGCTGAATCTCGATTCTGAAGATGAGGGAGAATTGTTCATCGGCTGTGCGGGCGGCATAGACTCCGTAGCCGAATTCACCTATAAAGAGGTGGATGTACCTGCCGGATATTTCTGCTGCAAGGTACAGGTAAAAGGACTTAAAGGCGGACATTCCGGCGGCGATATCCATTTAGGACTCGGTAACGCCAACAAATTATTGAACCGCTTCCTGAGCCAGACTTTCAAGAAGTACGATATGTATCTCTGCGAAATCGACGGCGGCAACCTGCGCAATGCCATTGCACGAGAAGCACATGCCGTTATAGCCATCCCCGAAGCCGACAAGCATGCGCTGCGTACCGACTTGAATGTATTCGCCGCCCAGGCAGAAGCCGAATATGCTGTAGCAGACCCCGATTTGCAGTTTACCCTCGAATCGGAAAATCCCCGTGCCAAAGCTATCGACAAAGACACTGCCAAACGTCTGTTACAGGCTCTTTACGCAGCTCCACACGGAGTATATGCCATGAGCCAGGATATTCCGGGTCTTGTGGAAACCTCCACCAATCTGGCATCCGTAAAGATGAAACCCGGTAACATCATCCGTATCGAGACAAGCCAGCGCAGTTCTATCGAGTCTTCCAAACAAGACATTGCGACTATGGTACGTACCGTATTCGAAATGGCAGGAGCCAGCGTATCTTTCGGCGACGGCTATCCGGGCTGGAAACCCAATCCGCACTCGGAAATCCTGGAAATTGCGGCGGAATCATATAAGCGTCTGTTTGGTGTGGATGCCAAAATAAAGGCTATTCATGCCGGACTGGAGTGCGGGTTATTCCTCGACAAATACCCCTCTTTGGATATGATTTCCTTCGGGCCTACCCTGCAGGGAGTACACTCTCCCGATGAACGGATGCTTATCCCCACTGTACAAAAGTTCTGGGATCACCTGCTTGATATATTGAAGCATATCCCTGCCAAGAATTGATGAGCTTACATAAATGGAGATATAAAGAAGGAATGCGGAGCAAAAGAAGACATGCTCCGCTTCTTTTTATCCCGCTATCCGCTCTGATGCTTCTTGCTTTCCTGACTTCCGCTCCACTCCACGGACAAGAGAAGAAAGATACTCTTACCTTCCGCATCATGGGTTACAACGTAGAAAACCTGTTTGACTGCCGCCATGATACCCTGAAAAACGACCGTGAGTTTCTGCCCGATGCCGTCCGGCGCTGGAACTATACCAAATACAAAAAGAAACTGAATGCCATTGCACGTGTCATCATTGCCGCAGGCAAATGGACACCACCCGCACTGGTTGCCCTCTGTGAAGTGGAGAACGACAGTGTGCTACGCGACCTTACCCGCTACTCCGTCCTGCGTGAGGCCGGCTACCGCTATGTAATCACTCACTCTCCCGACGAACGGGGCATCAATGTGGCGCTGCTCTATCAAAGAGGCATCTTCAAATTACTTTCCAACCGAAGCTATCCGGTAATGAAACCTCGCAGAAACAGCCGCCCCACACGCGATATTCTCCACGTCAGCGGACAGCTTTTAAACTCCGATACTTTGGACGTATTTGTCGTGCATTTTCCGTCCCGTTCCGGCGGGGCAAAAGCGTCCGAACCGTACCGCCTGGCAGCGGCACAAAGATTGAAAGACACAACAGACAGCCTGCTCCGGATCCGCACCCGCCCTCAAATCATCATTATGGGAGATTTCAACGACTATCCCGACAACAAATCCATACAGAAGATACTGAAAGCCGGAATACCGCCCACAGAAACGGACTCTTTGGATTCCCGGATGCTTTACCATCTTTTAGCAAGAAAAGGCATTGACAACAAGCATTTCGGCAGCTACAAATATCAGGGGGAATGGGGACTGCTCGACCATATCATTCTTTCCGGCAGCCTGCTGATGCCAGGTTCTCCCTTATACACCGCAGAGGAGAAAGCCGGTGTGTTCCGTGCTCCTTTCCTTCTGACCGAAGACCGGAAATACGGCGACGAACAACCCTTCCGCACCTACTACGGCATGAAATATCAAGGGGGATACAGTGACCACCTGCCCGTATGGGCGGAATTCCGCCTACTGTATTAATCGGAATACTGGTAGAGCTTTAAATCGAACTTGCCGACTATTGCCAGCAAATGATCGAAAATATCGGACTGAATGCGCTCGTATTCTCTCCAGACCTTATTGCGGGAGAAGAAATAAACCTGTATGGGTACTCCGTAAGTGGTCGGTTCTTTCTGACTGATAATCAAATCCATATCCAGATTGACAACCGGAAGGCTGCGCAGATAGCGTTCAATATAAATACGGTAAAGCTGCGAGTTAGTGGGTACTTCCCCTTCCGCGGGCTGATAATCCGCCATCAGAGGTACATTCTTACGGATAGCATCCAAGTCTTCCGGCGTACAGAACTTCAAGGTAGTCATATCCAGATAGATATTTTTATTGACCCGGCGTCCGCCACTCTCCTGCATCCCCCGCCAGTTCTGGAAAGAGTTATTGACCAGTGTATAGGGCGGAACGGTAGATATCGTCTCATCCCAATTCCGGATCTTTACAGTGTTCAACGTGATTTCCTCGACAGTACCGTTGGCTACTCCATTGGGCAACTGTATCCAGTCGCCGATACGCAGCATATCATTGGCAGAAAGCTGTAACCCCCGCCACAAAACCCAGAATACTGTCTTTGAATACCAGCATCAGTACAGCCGCCGATGCACCCAAGCCTGCAAACAAAGTCATCGGAGACTTATTCACCAGCACCGCGATTATAACAATGCCGCCGATAAAGAACAGCAATACCTGAAGAACCTGCACAAACCCTTTCATTGGACGGTTCTTCTGCTTGTCCCTTGCATTATATACATCCAGCATCACCAGCAACAAGCCGTTGATAGTGAACAGTATGGCAGCAATGATATACACTGCACATATTTTCTGTGAGAAGTCCAGTATCTCTTTTTCCTCGCACAAAGGCCAGGGGCAATAAGAAGTAAACCAATACACCGGGCAAGATATGAATAAGATGATGCACCACCCTGCGTTTCATCAGCAATGTATTCCACTGGTGGGGTGCACGCTTTGTATAATGTTTCATCCCCCCTACAAATATAGCCTGACACAGATAATCCAGCCCTATTGATACGCCTATCATTAATACGGCAATGATCGTCTCGTCAAACATATTCGCAAGTTTCGGGTCTACTCCCCAATCGATGAGGATTTCGTTCATCCAGCTTCCTAAGCTCACCATAAGCATTCTGTTTTTATTAGTCTGTCGATAAGGATAACAAATCCAAAGGAAAGATGTTTATTCGCCTTTGCCTCAAAAAAGCGGACAAAGCAAGCCACTACAACATCGCCCGTATCAGTGCATAAGCCAGAATGCCGGATATGGTAATTCCCCCTACCCAGATTGGAACATAGATATGCTCATAGCTCTCTTTACGCCTATACTTACACAACCGGCTGAAAAGCCAGTAACAGAGAGAAGCGCCTACAAAGCCAACAAAAGCACCTACCAGCAAGTCGCCGGGATAATGTACTCCCAAGTAAGAACGGGAATAGCACGTTACCACTGCCCATAACATGATGAACCAGTTCAAGGCACGGTTACGAAACAGATAGAACAGGAAGAAAGCCAGGCCGAACGTATTGGCGGCATGGCAGGAGGGAAAGCCGTACCGACCGCCCCTATAACCGTTTACTATCTGCACGAACTCCGAAACGGGATTCGCCAGATTCGCCGGACGAAGCCTGCACACTACCGGACGGATAACGGTTGCCCCCACCTGGTCGGCAAAAACAATGGTCAGCGCAATAGCCATGACACAGCCGATGGCAACTTTCCAATGCAGGTTGCGGACAACTACATAAAGGATGGCGGCATACAACGGTACCCAAATCCACTTCCCGCTAAAGGCATACATAAAATAATCCGCCCATTCGGCACGCCACCCGTTTATTGCGAGCAACAGGTCGGTGTCCGTTTCGACCAACCCCGACAAAACATCTGCTAATATCATTCTATCTCTTGGCTATATCGTCATACAACTTCTGCAGATAGGCCTGCCCCAAAGAGAGGTTTTGCCCTTTCTTCGGGCCTTCATCTACAACAATCACATCCGCTTCATTATTAAATATCAATTGGTTGTCCGGCGTCAAAAAGCCGAAAGCGTCCGGCACGGTAAAGAAAGCAAAATGAGGAGAAGCCGGATTGAGCATATCTTTGCTGAACGTAAACTCACCGTGCGGTATCGACAACTGCGCCAATAACGTAGCGGCAATATCCTGTTGGGAACCGTAGACACCGATACGTTCCGGCCCGCGTACCGCCCCGCCCACTATCAGCAGAGGAATCCGGTATCTGCCCGTTTCAAGGTTTCCGATACGTTCGGGATAGGCTCCCAAGTGGTCGGGAACCAGTACCACTGCCGTATTCTTCCATTGCGGCAACCTGCGGAACTGTTTCACAAAATCACCGATGCAACTGTCCGTATACGCAAAAGCATTCAAACGTTCGTTCGCCAAACGGCTGTACGGAACTTCAAACGGCTCATGGCTGCTGGAAGTCTGCAACACACGGAAATGCGGCGTCTCCCTACCCGCCAGGGTACTGTCGGCAGCTTCCGCCTTCAGGTCGTCCAGCAAACGGCGGAATACAAGATGATCGTGCACGCCCCACTTGCTCAGACGCTCCGATACCGGAAAGTCCCGGTCAGCAACAATGTCCTCAAAACCGGACGACATCAGATAGGAACGCATATTGGTGAAGTCGGCATCACCGCCATAATAATATTTCGTCCTGTAACCGGCATTCTTCAAACTGCCTGCAATGGCAGGGATAGACTGCGTCTTACGGGGATACTTCATTATGCTGGTAGTGGGCTGTGCCGGATACCCGCTCAATATGGCAACCAACCCGCGGTCGGTGCGGAAACTGTTCGCATAGAAAGTTCGTGAAGAGAACGCCCTCTTGCGCCAGACTGTCCAACTGCACGGCCACGCCGGGTTCTCCCCCCAAGTGTCGTCATCAGCCACGAAGAGAAACTCTCCATGATGATAAAGAGCACATCGGGATGCTTTGTCGTAAACAACGAATGCAAAGAATCCGGAGCCTGCTGCAGGGAAATCTGCCGAAATACCGTCCCGCATCGGAACGGCAGGGTCTGTCAAACCGGAAAAAATACGATCGGCCGCATCCGCTTCCATGAAACGGTATTGACTGCCAAAGTCCTTCTGCTTAGAGAGAGACTCCATTAGCTGAAAGCCGGATTAATGCGGCATGGTTCAAGCGCTGGTCGGTACTGAAATACACCTTCCCGGTATTCATGGTGGAGACTGTAAATCCGCCGCGAATCGGGATAAACAATAATCCGGTCAGCAGCAACAGTACCCCCGATACCCTCAAACGCCGATAAGGTATCTTCATGCGTTCGAAAACCCGTTTCCGCAACAGCACGCCATGGAATATCCCGTATAATGCCGCCGCATAGGCAACCATTGCAATAATTCCCCCGATTACCACCCATATGCTGACACTTGCCACCGCATCTTTGGGCGAAGAAAAGAAATAGAACAGAGGCGTAGCGTCCAACCGGAATCCCCAGTATTCGTATAATCCCAAATCGACGGTAAATATAACGGAGAGCAAAACCGAAACGAAAGCAAAATAACCGTACCATATACGGCGAAGAAGATTGGACACCGTCCAGGCAGAACAGATAAAGAGCAACCCCGGAACAGCAGTCAGATAGCCTGCAAGCGATAAGTCCAACGGAAGTCCATGCCACATCACACCCAACCACTCCGTCCACGAAACGCCCTCGTACAAGGAACGGTAGAAGAGCATAAAAAACGGTTTCTGTAATGCGAATATACAGATAAACAAGCAGTATGTCTTGAGAAATCCTATAAGCCTATCTTTCATCGGTGCTTTTTCTTAAACTGAATATATTCGGCAAAAATAAAGTTTTTTATTCTATTTCTCGCCAATATTGGTTAAGAAATGCGTGAAAGATAGGCTTATAAGAATTTAAGAGCTATCCGTTTACACGTTTATAGTCTTCCAGGAACTTCTTTAATCCGGCGTCCGTCAGCGGATGATTCAGCAGTCCTTTTATGGCGGAAAGCGGACATGTAGCTACATCCGCCCCTACCTCTATGCACTGGATGATATGCGCCGTATGGCGGATGGAAGCCGCAAGCACCTGGGTAGCGTAGCCATAATAACGGTATACGTCCACAATCTTGCCCACCAAAGCGATACCGTCTTCACTGATGTCGTCAAGACGGCCTACAAAAGGCGAAACGTAAGTTGCTCCGGCTTTTGCCGCCAGCAGCGCCTGTCCTATGGAAAATACCAGTGTACAGTTGGTGCGGATACCTTTTCCCGAAAAGTATTTAATGGCTTTTATGCCGTCTGCGATGCAGGGTACTTTCACCACGATATGCGGATTGAGCGCGGCGAGTTCTTCACCTTCCTTAATCATGCCCTCGTAATCGGTAGCAATAACCTCTGCACTGACATCTCCCTGCACGATGTTGCAGATGTCTACATAATGCTTACGCTGGTTTTCCACGCCTTTGATACCTTCTTTCGCCATGAGCGAGGGATTGGTAGTCACTCCGTCGAGTACGCCCATATCATATGGCTTCCCGAATCTGGTCTAAATTTGCAGTGTCGATAAAGAACTTCATAATATAATTTGTTTAAGGATTTATTTTACAAATATAGCGATTTACGCCATAGTCTGTTCTTTATCAGCAGGATATTTTAGCGGTTACGCGTCAGGCACAAACGGTGGGTTATCGTTTCCGGCAACTCGTTCTCGTAATGGGTCACCATAATCATGGTCTTGTCCCTACGACAGCAGAAGGCTTCTATGATTTTCCTGACGCGACGGCGGTTGTACGTATCCAGCCCATGCAGCGGTTCGTCAAGAATCAGCAGTTCGGGGTCTTTCACAAAGGCACGCGCCAGCAAGGCAAGGCGTTGCTCGCCGCTGGACAGTTGCAGGAAAGGCTTGTCCTTCAAATGCGCCACACCGAAAATATCCATCCACCACTCGCACACAGCCATCTGGCCGGCATACGGACGTTTGTACAAACCGATGCTGTCGTGCAGTCCGGAAGCTACGATTTCGATGGCAGGCAGGTTTTTCAGATAGGCACGGTGCATCTCCGGACTGACGTAACCTATATGCTTCTTGATTTCCCAAATGCTCTCTCCCGTACCTCGCTTACGGCCGAACAGACGGATGTCGCAGGCATAAGACTGAGGATTGTCCGCACATACCAGACTGAGCAAAGTGGACTTGCCCGCACCGTTCTCACCGCTCAATGCCCACTTCTGCCCACGCATCACCGTCCAGTCCAGTTCTTTCAGAATCGTACGGTCACCGTAGCGGATACTGACTTTGTTCAGCCGGACCACTTCGTCCGAAGTAAAGTTCGTGTTTTCGTAAGGAAGGCCGGCAATGCGCTGCTGCAATTCGCCCAAAGAAGCGGCATCCGCCTCAGCACGAAGGGTATCTTGTTCACGGAAAGCCTGCAAATAGGCTGCACGCGGCATTTTCTCTCCCACTGTTTTATTGTCAACAGGAACTACGTGGGTAATAAAAGACGGTATATCATCCAGCATGGAAAGTACCAGTACGATTTGCAAGGAAGCCAGTTGCGCCAACTTCTCCAAGACAGTATACAACAGCTCGCGCGTGGCAGCATCCAGTCCGATGAAAGGGTTATCCATAATAAGGACACGCGGAGCCGTAAGCAGTGTCTTGGTCAACTGGAACTTGCGGAGTTCTCCGCTGGAAAGGAGAATAACCTTCTTGCCCAGCATCGGTTCGATACGGAAAAGCTCAAACAGTTGCTGTCTGAGAGACTCGTCCTTTATCTCGCCCAGCAGGTCGCGCACCAGCGGAGCATCTTCCTGGTCGTGTGCATTCCAACGCTGCTGGTAGTAATAATTGGCATCGGCGGAACCGTAGGTGTCACGAAAAGCGATGTACCTGATGTTGTCGTAAGCGGTTTGTGTGGCGGAAGGACGGAAATCGTATGTCAGCGTACCGTCGCGCAAGGGATATTTGCCCGTAAGCAAATCGACCAACAGACTCTTTCCTGCCCCGTTAGGGCCTGCGATAGCAATATGTTCACCGTCGAGAAAATCAAGGGTCACGGGGTTCGATAAACGGACAAGCGGATTGCGTGCCACGCCCCCCGCTATATGTATGGTATGTTGTTGCATCCTGTCAATGGTTTGTGGTTTGAACGGAGCAAAGATAAGAGAAAAAAAGATGATACGGCAAAAGCATCATCAGTTTATCCCCATTAAACTTCAGGTTCATTAGGAATAAACTTCAGGTTTATTCCTAATAAACTATCAGTTTAACCTAAGTAATCAGGAATAAATTCCAGCATTCTTGTACCCAAAGCCCTCTTATTTATAGAAAATAAGCGCAGACTGTGCCGGAACTGAAATCTCCGGTCCGTACATCGTTCCCAATCCCTTCTCACTGATAAATCCGTCCTTGCAAACAACCGTATATTTGCCTTCGGGTACTGATACCTTAGCCGTTTCCTTACGCGCATTCAACACCACATAGATATCTCCCCACGCATCACCGCCGGCATGCTCTTTCAACCGATAAGCCACTACGTTGCCGCCCTCAGCCGGCAGGAACTCCAGGTGTTTGCGAACCAGTCCGGCATCTCCCAGGCGGAAAGCCGGATGATGCTTACGCAACTGAATCAATCCTTTATAATAAGCAAACACATCGGCATGCTCCGTCTTGCGTTTCCAGTCGATGGCATTGACGGAGTCCGGACTTTGATAGCTGTTGTGTACGCCCTTCTTATCGCGCATCACTTCCTCGCCTGCATAGATGAAAGGCACGCCCTGCGAAGTGAACACCGCCGTTTGCGCCAGCTTATCCAACCGGGCAAGCTCTTCGGGAGTGATACCGGGGATGCTGGACTTCAGTCTGTCCACCAGGCACATATCATCGTGGCAAGATACATAGCTAATCATCTGCGTGGGTTGTTCCGCCCAGGGAGCCTTACTGTAATTCACTTTTCCATTATCGACCTGCGGATGCCTTACAGCACCAACAATACCGAATTTGATACTCTCCTCTCCCCCCGGCAGTCCGGCAAGGAAAGCGCCCTGACGGTTATCGTTGAACGGACCGCGCAACGCATCACGCATTTCGTCGGAAAAAGCTGCAATGCCCGGCATCTTATAGGTATTGGCTTTCATCGCCAAGGAGTCCTGCGCCAATTGGGGAGCCGATGCAGCCCATCCCTCTCCATAAATAAAGATGGTAGGGTCTACCGCTGTTGCCGCCTTGCGTATTTCGTTCATGGTTTCGATGTCGTGAATGCCCATTAAGTCGAAACGGAAACCGTCGATATGGTATTCGTTTATCCAGTGCAATACGGATTCTACCATATATTTGCGCATCATAGGGCGGTCGCTCGCCGTTTCGTTGCCGCACGCAGAGGCATCCGCAAAAACCGCCGTCCGGAGCCTGACGATAGAAATATCCGGGGACGGTACGCTCGAAATTGCTCTCGGCCGTATTGAAAGTGTGATTGTACACCACGTCCAGCACTACGCGGATGCCTGCCTTATGCAAGGCTTGCACCATTTGCTTGAACTCACGGATACGCACATCCGGTTTATAAGGGTCGGTAGCGTACGAACCGTCGGGCACATTGTAATTCTGCGGGTCATACCCCCAGTTGTATTTGTTCTCGTCCAATCTGGATTCATCTACAGAGGCATAATCATAGGAAGGAAGGATGTGCACATGCGTCACTCCCAGTTCTTTCAGGTGGTCGATACCGGTTGCCAGCTTGTCCGGATTTACCGTACCCGTTTCTGTCATTGCAAGGAACTTGCCTTTGTTCCGAATGCCCGAAGAGGGGTCTATGGAGAAGTCACGGTGATGTACTTCGTAGATTATCACATCGGCAGGCGATGCCAGCGGCGGACGTTTATCTTCCGCCCAGCCTTCCGGGTCGGTTTCCCGCATATCGATAACAGCCGCACGCTTACCGTTTACACCTACAGCCTGCGCATTGATACCCGGCGTATCGCCCAGCCATTTTCCGTTGATTTTTACATTGAAAGTATAGAACTTGCCTTTCAAATCCTGCTCCACCTTAGCCGTCCACGTACCGTCTTCGGCGGGCGACATGGCAACCGTTTCGTACGCATGTCCGCCCTCTCCCGCATCATACAGCATCAGACGCACTTCATCCGCAGTAGGCGACCAAAGCGTAAATTGCGTGGCAGCCGGAGCATATTCCATTTCTGCCAGACTGCCCGTACGGACCGGATAGAGTTCGTACGACGCGTATTCTTTCTTTGAGGGGGCGCAACTGGCAACTGTTGTAGCCGCAACTCCGATAATGACAAGATTGTTCAATTTCATGGTAGTATTTTTAAGTATAAAATATTAAGTATAATATATAAGGTATAGGTCAGCGTTTTACTTTGTCGGGATTCTTGGCTATGAAGTCTTTCCAGCCGTGATATCCTTTCTCTGCAACAGGACGCCCCATTTGCAGAAAATGGCAGTAGGCAGCGGCAAGCCCATCGGTGGCATCCATGAATACGGGCATTTCCTCCTTCGGAAAATGAAGCATGCGCTGCAACATATCCGCCACCTGCTCTTTAGATGCCTGTCCGTTTCCCGTTATCGCCATTTTTATCTTCAGAGGAGCATACTCGGTAATGGGAATATCACGGCTCAGGGCAGCAGCCATAGCCACCCCCTGCGCACGTCCCAGTTTCAGCATGGACTGCACGTTCTTTCCGAAGAAAGGCGCTTCAATGGCAAGTTCGTCCGGCAGATAACTCTCGATAATACCCAGTACCCGTTCGTGGATGTGGCGAAGTTTCAGATAGTGGTCGCCAAATTTGCGAAGGTCTATGATACCCATAGCAATCATTTCGGGCTTGGTTCCCGCCACACGCAGCACCCCGTACCCCATAATGGTAGTACCGGGGTCGATACCCAAAAGTAATTTTTTCCTTTACCGGCTGTATCACACTATCACCTCCATTAATGTCGGGAAACCGATTACTTTGTCCTTGAATATTTTCAGTAATTCCTCGTTCAGCTTCACTCCCTGTTCCTGATGCCAACGATGAAGTATGGCTGAATTTTTCCACCTCAAACTGTACAGAGTAACAGACACTTCCCTCCTCAATATGGCTTAGTATGCGTGCAATGCGCGGAGCATACAGCGCACCGTGCTTCTCTACTTCGGGAAGATAAAAATTCCTGCATCCAGGTGAGGAAGTATTTCTCCTGTCCTTCCTCTACATGATAGGTCGTATTATAGATCAACATAATTTCTTTTTGCATTTTATTGCGCAAACATAGCAATTATTTCAGAATAATGCATTATATTTGCGCCATCAAATAAAGCAGGTAGTTCTGCAAACGTTAGCAACGGGGCGTTAGCTCATCTGGCTAGAGCGCGACACTGGCAGTGTCGAGGTGATCGGTTCGAGTCCCCGATACGCTCCATACTTTTTAAAAGAGCAATTTCCAAAAGAGTTGCTCTTTTTTGATAGCCTTCTTGAAGTAATTATATTGTACGAATCAGAACCAAGTTATTTGATAATTATGGAGCGCAAACTTATCATTCGTAATTTTGGAGCTATCGCTTCAGCAGATATTGCATTGAAAGACTTCAATATCTTCATAGGTGAACAAGGAGCCGGAAAGAGCACAGTGGCCAAACTAATTACTATCTTCGAGAATAGTAGGGATAAAGTTTTGAAGGTTGATTCCGACTATTTAATGACTAAGTTCTCCGAGTACAATATTATTTCGTATTTTAATCCGGACAGCTATATTAGTTATTCTTCAGAACAAGGAGATATCACCTACGAAGATGGTTCCTCAATTTTCACTTTTTCGTACCATT